>Ga0123341_1005586_pt1 | contig 11232 bp, 12 predicted proteins | sample Turbeapinknodule_FD_89959 | JGI IMG/M metagenome (GOLD analysis project Ga0123341, IMG submission 89959) | Root nodule microbial communities of legume samples collected from Mexico - Turtle bean Mexico pink nodule | ecosystem: Host-associated > Plants > Roots > Nodule | place: Mexico: Nepantla... | reverse complement strand
TGATACGAAAGGATACATTGATTTGTCGACAACATTTGGAAGAGGAAATGTAACAAAAATTATTAAAATCAGGTATTTAGTGGTGGATGCACGCACCTCATAATGCTTTGTTGGGAAGGTCATCGTTGAACAAGTTGGGAGCCATAGTGTCAACACCACACTTGGCCATGAAATTTTCGGCTGAACGCAGAGATATAGCAACCATATATGTGGATCAAAGAGTAGCCTGAGAATGTTATGTAGTAGGGCTTAAGATGGTTCAAGAGCCAAGAATGCCTATAAGATGGGACGAGACCAGGAATATGGTAGCTATGGCGAATTTGGATCCGAGGATGAATGATGATGTGAGAATGGAGCCAAGAGAGGAAATGATGTGAGTTGATTTTAGATGATTCCATTTTAGATATGTGACTTTACTTAGGATTGAGATTTTTATCAATTATATGGGAGAACCCAAAGAAGATCCCCATCGGACACGAACTTAACGAAGTGGTTAAGTAAGTGTGAAGGTTCATTTCTAAAGGGCGAAGGAAGAATACAACTATATGGTGATTGATGATGAAGGGCGAAAATTAAATGAACATGAAAGGAAACATAAAAGCATGATGGAAATCGAATTGACAGTGGAGGAAAATAAGAACATAAGAACACAAAGATAAATGGAGCAATTGAAAAATGAAGGGATGAAGGAAGGAAATTCTTTTGTCATGGAAGAGAGTTCGACACGCCACTTGGAGTGTGGTTTTCCTCTAAGATAAGTGTTGATGAGCACTACTTGAGAGTTCTCAAATCACTCAAGATGAGACCTAATGCTAAGAAGAAACAAGCCTCACAAACACCTCACACAAATTGTATAAAGTAAACTTTCTATTCCAATTCCACATGAAAAAAATACAAGGAGTATGGCACCCTTTTTATAGGAGATGGTGCCTTGGAAAACAAGAAACAAGGGTAGGATAGGAAACCTAAAAATGGGGCTGCCTTTAGGGTTTGACTAAAAAGAAGACTTGGGAGTGCAAAAGGATTATGGGCCGAAAAGTTACCAGAGATATTATGGGCATACAGATGCACGCCTCAAACAACAAATGGTGAAACTCCATTCAACCTTACATATGGTATTGACGCCATGATGCCAGTTGAGGTAAATAAACCAACTTTGCGAAGGAAAATAGAAGATTTGAATATCAATAATGAATGCTTGAGAACAGATTTAGACTTAATCGAAGAGCTTCGAGAAAAGGCAAAACTAAGGGAGGAGGTGGTGAAGAGAAGAACATGTAAAAGGTTTAACGCTAAAGTCAAGCCGAGAAGTTTCAATGAAGGAGACTTAGTGTGGAGGATGAGAACTGATGCCAGAAAATATCCGTAACAAGGAAAATTAGCACCTAATTGGGAAGGCCCATTTAGAATAATGGAAAATCTATAAAATGGAGCTTATAGGTTGGAAACATTAGATGGAAAGATTATATCAAGAACATGGAATGCAAGCCATCTAAAGTTTGATTTTAGTTAAGTATGTTGTAAAGACAAATATCAAAATTTTGTATAAAGCTTCCTGACAAGGATGGTTTCTCTTATGTAAAGAAACTTTCATCCAAGATCGAATCATTACTGAAGAAGTTATTCACGAGCATAAATCTTTCTTAATATCGCTTCAAAACCTCTCGGCCTAGGATGCTTTCACTCCATGTGAAATCCCTTCCGAGAGTGTAGTTTATTCAAATTTCAAACCTATTAGGCTAGGATGCTTTCACTCCAGGTGAAATCCCTTGTGAGTGTGTATTTTATTCAAATTCCAAACCTCTCGGTCTAGGATGCTTTCTCCAGGTGAAATCCCTCTCGAGAGTGTATATCATTCAAAATCTAAATTTCCCGGTCTAGGATGCTTTCATTCCAAGTGAAAACCTTCCTGAGATCACATGTGGTTCTAACTTGTGATATTTCTACTTAAAGATGAATCACCCTCGAGAAAGTATTTTTTAACAAAAAAGGTGTCCCACACAGGTAAGACTTCACAAAGAAAAATAAACGTTTTATAAGAATTTACACAATCCAACGTTTCTAAACTATGAATAAAATAAACAGTTAAAATATTGAAATTAAGCATGTCGCATATATATGATGTTTTTGATAGGTTAGATGGTGAGCCAATACTGAAAGGTTAGCCAAAAGGTTGGACCGCGGTTGGATCGAAAGGTTAACAAAAATGTTCAAAAATTTTTGTTCCTGCCGGTTGACTCGATTGCCTTCGTACGTCTATGACGATCACACACCCAAATCTCTTTGCCTTCGTTCATGATTTCCTACGATCAAACACCTGAAATTTAAAAGACAAAGGGGAGCCCTAGAGGCCATTTGCACTACGACGCTCAAGTCAGTACTGGGGCTAGGAAACACCAAAGACTTAGCCGTAAAGCTCTGTGAAATCTGTGTGTGTATTCGTGTAAATGTTGCGTACCTTATTAGGTTTTTTATTACCCTTTATATACTCTAGGGTTTTCGCTGTTTCCACTAAGCACATTTAAGGTTCCTGAGGGCATGCCTTAGTGCCGCTATCACCCACTCTTAGGGTAATCTAGCACGTAAGGCTCCCTTACTGAAGTGCAACCTCTAATGGGATAACCACCTGGGTACCAACTTGTACACCTAATCTCTGAGGCCATCCGTCCTGGGAGTCCCCTAGTTGTTCACGTGCCACAGCTTGCCCCTAGAACGTAACCCTAATAGGCCTTAACTCTTCCAGGGGCTCATTACTTATGCTACGTCAGAACGCGTCATTCACACCACACACATGGATCCCTCGTGATCTAGGCTTCTCCCTTCTGATAACTGGTGTGTTGTTTGGGACCCATCTCTCGTGGCCCAGCTCTGCTGTTTGAGTCATCGATGTTCGATGTCACATCGCCCTCACTGTATTGCCGAGGACACATTTGCACATCCTGGTGAACGACGTCTGACCACTCTTCGGCACCTTGTCTCATGTTCCTTGTGAGACACTGGCTCATGTCGCTCGTGGGACCCAGCTTATGTGGCCCACCATTACTAGCGGTCAACGATGTCCGAGGACTGGTTGGTACACAAGCCCCCTAGTCTTGAGTTGTTAACTTGTTCAGCGAAGAGACTAAGTCCTCGCCCCTGGCGACTTACGTGGCTATGTGTGACAGGACGTGAACAGTGCACCGAAGTGACACTTCTAAGTGCCCGTTTTAATCTACGCACACGTGTCTAGATCAACGACCAGGACTTAACGCCGCTTGCGCTTCTTCGTTTACGTTAGGCATTCAAAAACGCGCACTTCGATCATTGTTCCATCACTTTCTAAAACTCCTTTGCACGTTTCTTCTTCTTGTTCGAACGCTCTCACTTTCTTTCTCCAAAAACCAAAACTTTCAACCTCCTTTGATCAAAAGGTATGATCTTTATGCATTATTGCCCTTTTCTTTCGATTCCGCTGCTTAATAACTGTCTGGGACTGTTTAAATTTCTGCATTTTAGGTTTTCTCTTCTTTTCCTCTGTTCCTCTGTTTTTCTGGGTTTCCTCGCATCTTTTGTCTTTCTAGTTTTACTTAGTTACACCATCGCCTTCTTCTGAACCTTCATTTTCTTCCTTTCTTTTCTTTCTTTTTTAGCTTTCTTCGAGATGGCTCGAACAAAAACCACATCCAATCCTCCTCCCAACGCTCCTTCCAACGCTCCTCTCGACGCTCCCCCCAGCATTGACTACAAAGCCCTGTACCCTTGGGCCTCTAACGATATTCTTGCTAAGACCTCCTCACTTACTTCCGGTGGGGATGTGATAAAGCATAGGGAGGACGAGGCTACTTGTATAAGTCGCGTGTTTGGGAGGGAATGCGATGCATACGTCTCCGTTAGGCCATGCGCGAAGGGTGAACCCGTGTGCGCTGATGATCGCACCAACTATGGGGAACCCTTCTTCTTCCTCTACGACACCGTATTCAAGCGGATCAAACTCCGCTTGCCATTCTCGCCCTTTGAGCGGGCGCTTCTAACGGAGGTCAACGTGGCTTCCACCCAGTTGCATTCAAACAGTTGGGCCTTCAAGAGGGCCCTCTCAATTCTATGCAACCACTTCGGACACCCTCCTTCTGTCGACGTTTTCCTCCATTTCTTTGAGGCCAAAAGTCCCGGGAAGAAGCTTTGGGTAAGCTTCAACGGGGTGGCGGGGAGGGTTCTCCTCACCCTGTTCCAGCAGTCTTACAAGGGCTTCAAAGGGAAGTTCTTCAAGGTCTGCTGCACCGACCATGACGGTACTCTTCTGAACGGATTCCCCCTTTACTGGGTGGAGAAGCTGAAGTTTAGGAAATCCAAGAGCCTCGACGAGTATAGTGCCTTGGACCTCAAGGGCTATATTGGTTTGTCTCCATTCTCCCTCCCCCTTGCTTTACACTTGCTTGCTTTAACTTACGCATTATACATTTCGTACTGGTGCTCTTGTGTTTCTGGTTTGGCCGCACCTTGCATAGGATCGTCTTCTTATGTTTATCTTGTGCAGGTATGGTGCTCAACGAAGAAAAGAGGACTAGGCTGGATGATGTCCTTGCCCGCTGCCAAGGGGCACTGAGTGGCATTGGTGCTTCAGCGCCTTCTGCCCCTATTGTTGCGGTTCCGCTCGCCACTACCCAAGCCTCGCCCATTTTGACCCCCCTTGAGAAGAACAAGGGCGTAGTGGCGATTGATTCGAACGATGATGAGGACACCGAAGAGGGCATTGTCTTTAAAAGGCGAAGAGTGGCTGTTGCGACGACCTCTCACTCTGCCACCAGTAGCCGTCCCGCCTCCTTCAGGGATCAACCTCCTAGTGCCTCCTCCTCCCGCGGACCTCTTGCGCTCGAGGTGGTGGGGAGAGCGCCCCTAGGAATGACCAAACTCCACCCGCCCCCGAGCTTCCCGCTGTCCTTCAGCACGCCCTCAAAAGCTTCCAAGAAAAAGGTGCAGCAGACGATTTGGAAGAGGATATGATAAGGGAGCACATGGGCCATGGCCTAGGTGAATTCCTTGTCTATTCCGACACCTTCACGATCAAGGCTGAGGCGAGCATGAAGGAGCAACTGGCTCTGGCGAAGGTAAAGGCGAAGGAAGATCTGGCCTTGGCGGAGGAGAGGAAGAAGGATGAGCTGGCCCTATAGGCTCGGGTCTTTGCCGCTCGCGAAACCGCTCTCACGCAAGAACTAAGCAGTCTCCGCCAATCTAAGAAGGACGCCAAGAAGCGGTACTTCATTTGTCGTATGGCCAAAGGAAAGGGTCCCAGGATATCGATGGAATGGCCAGGGGCTGTAAATCGACGTGAGATCTTCTGGTGGCGCCTTGTGCCCGTCAGCATGTTGCTGACACTGCTTGCACTGTTGTGCGTACCTCGTGCAGTCTTCCCTTATGGTTGTGTACCTTGGGCGTTGACTGACCACTGGTAATGTTGGTGCCACGTAAGTAGGTCCCATTAGCGGCGTGGGCCAGTATCTCGCAAAGCACGTGCGCCAAGGAGCCAAGAGTGGTTAGACATCAGTCATCAGGATGTATCAACATGCCACTAGACAGTGCGGAGAGATCGGACATCAGAAACCCAAACAGTAGATCTGGGCCACGAGGGGTGGATCCCAGACCAAACACCAGTTATCAGTAAGGGAGAAGCCTAGATCACGAGGGCCCATGCGTGTAGAGTGGATGACGCGTTCAGGAATAACACAAAGTGTAGAGCCACTGGAAGAATATGACCTGCGCGGGTCACGTTCCAGCGGTGAGCTGCATGTATGGCACGTGAACAGCTAGGGCACTTTAGAGGCGGGTGACCCCAGAGATCAGGTGCACGAGGAGGGACCTAGGTGGTCAGCCCGTCAGAGGTTGCACTCCCGTTAGGGATCCTACGCGCTAGGTTGTCCTAAGAGTAAGGTAGCAACAGTGTTGGGCCCGTCAATCAGAAAAGGCCCATTTTGGGTAAAGAGGAAACCCTAGTTTCAGTCTATAAATAGCAAGGTAACAAACTTGACAATTGGAAATTCTCTTGCGTCGCTAAACACACACACACTAGCAAGATTATACAGTTTCGGTGTTTCCTAGCCCTAGTACTGACATGAGCGTCGGAGTGCAAACAACCTCTAGGGCGCCCTTTGTCTTTGTATTTTAAGGTGTTCATCATAGGAAAGGCACGTGTGAACGCAACGATTCTGGACATAGGAGTGACGTAGGCGCATGAAGGCATTTCGAGTCAACCGGCAGGAACAGTTGGCCAATAGTATCCGACACGAATGGCCTTCGATGCTAGAGATTGACCACTGATATAACTCCCGCATATCTCTTCGTGGAGCTCTGCCATTATTCGTGCGCATTGGTCGCCGCTTATACATACCAAGATTGGGTGGGTGAACCCGTGTCTAAACCAACCTCCGTCGATGAGAGTGTACTTGGCAGAATATTTCTTTATTTTCCATGCCTCTGTGGGTTCCAATTGGAGTATCCCATCAGCCAGCTAGCGCTTGTAGGGCATCATCTAGGTTTCTCCTCCTTTGACCAGGTAGACCTGTAGTGATTCTTCCCCAGGACCTTGATATGTGCTTATCCTTGGAGTTTTCAGTGTCTCCTGAGTCAGTGACCGATGACTCCTCACCCCCTCTCTCGACGTGCTGACCTGATGGACACCGACCAGATTATCTGCTGTGAAGGTTCGAGGTGTCTTCAGGGTTTCTTGTATGACAGTCCTCTATCTGCCTCCATTTCCTGAACTGGCGAGCTTAGCTAGCAAGTCGACTCGGGCATTCTGCTATCTAGGAACGTGTACCAGCTCGAACACCAAGAATGACCCCTTCAAAACTTGGACGTAACCTAGGTATGTGGCCGTCTGAGGGTCTTTGGCCTAGTATTCTCCTGTCACCTGACCCGTAACTAGTAGGCAATCACTCTTCGCCAAGAAACTCTACGCACCCATCTCCTTGGCGAATAGCATGCCAGTGAAGAAAGTTTCATACTCCGCTTGGTTGTTGCTGGCCTTGAAGGCGAACCGTAGGGCCTACTAGATCAATAGCCCGTTTGGTCCCTCCAAGATGACGTCAGCTCCACTGCCTTGTTGGTCAGAGGACCCATCTACAGGGAGCACCCACCGGAATTTGGCTTCCTCTTGGTGTGCATCTGCCGAGGAGAGCTCTACCACAAAATCTACGTAGACTTGGCCTTTGATAGGACCTCGGGGCTCGTACTGGACATCGAACTCTGATAGTTCCACTGCCCATCGTACCATCCTTCCCACCATGTCCGACTTCTGTTGGACTTTGCGGATAGGCAGGTCTGTCATCACCACCACGGTAAAACTCTGGAAGTAGTGGCGAAGTCTCCTTGCTGAGAACACCACTGCCAGGGCTGCCTTCTCTAGGGCCTGATATCTTACCTCAGGCCCTTTCAATACTTTGCTCACAAAGTATATCGGCTTCTGTACTTGGTCATGTTCCTGCACAAGGACCGAACTGATCTCCCGTTCTGTCACTGCGAAGTACAGGCGGATCAGAGTATCCAACTGTGGCTTGCACAACACTAGGGGACTGGCCAGCTACTCCTTCAGCTTGAGGAACGCCTCCTCACACTCCCTAGTCCAGATGAACCTGCTATTCCTCCTTAGACACTGGAAGTAAGGGTGACCTTTGTCTCCTCCAGATGATACAAATCTGGACAGAGCGGCCATCCACCCTGTCAACTGTTGCACCTCCTTCACTGAGGTCGGGCTCCTCATCGCGAGGATTGCAACGCACTTCTCGGGGTTCGCCTCTATCCCACGCTCGATGAGTAGGAAACCCCAGAACTTACCCGCTTCCACCCTGAACACGCATTTCTCGGGGTTCAGCTTCAGTCTATACTTAGTTATTGTTGTAAATAGCTCTTCCAGATCAGCTAGATGTTGATCCTTCGCTTGTGAGGTCACCACCATGTCGTCCACCTAGGCTTGCACATTTCGCCCTATCATGGGCACGAGCACTCTGTCCATCAGCCTCTAGTAGGTGGCACCTGCATTCTTCAGCCCAAAGGGCATAACTGTGTAATAGTAGCAAGACAACTTTATCATGAGCACTGTCTTGCATTCCTCCCCGGGATGCATCGCCAGTTGGCTCGCTTGAAAGATTTTCCACCGATCTCCCACTCCAGAACATCGCCAGTTGGCTCGGGTCCCCTCTCTCGGGAGATCTCAACACGGGCGATCCCAAGGACGAATGGTGACTGTGAACACCTGTCTCTTTATCTTGAGGCTATTCTCGTAGCATCTCTTAGCCTCTTTCTGGTCTGACTTGATGGGGATCACTGTTCCTCCCAAGTCAAGCAGCTTTATCTTCATGTGCCTCGTCGACGCCACCTCCCTCAACCTGTTCAGCGCAGGTCTACCCAACAGTATGTTGTAAGTGGAGGGGGCGTTGACAACAAGGTACCTCATGTTCTCTGTGCGGGAGGCGACGCCATCTGTGAAGGTGGTCCTCAGCTCTAGGTGCCCACGCATTTCCACCTGGTCTCCCGCAAAACCATACAAATAGTAGTGTAGGGCCTTAGTTGATCGAGACACAACTGCAGCTTGTTGAAGGTTGACCAAAACATTACGTCGGTCGAGCTTCCCTGATCCACCAGTAAACGATGCATCTTTCTCCTTGCGGTCACTACTGAGATCACCCTGGGTCATTGTCGTGTGGGATGACATCTTGGAGGTCGGCCTTGTTGAAGACAAGGTCGACGTCAAGGGCCTAATCTGCCTCCTGTGATTCTACTGTCATCACCGCTCGTGCATATTTCTTCCACTGAGAAGCGGTGCACCCTCCACTTGAGAAACCCCCCGAGAATGTGTGAATCTCGCCATGAATGGGCATCTCATGCCCCTGATCTCCTTCTGGCGCTGTCAAGGTTTGGGTTCCCTGCAACTCCATCAAGTACTCCTTCAGAAAACCATTCTTCACCAGCTCGTCTAACTGGTGTCCAAGCGCCAAAAGGGGTGGGCAAACGCTTGGTGGAACTCGCACCAGACGTTCTTCTTAGGCCCCAACTTCTTGTCAGTCTTTGCGAGCATCTTCAACCTCTCCGCTATGTTGGGGACCCCGATCAGGTCTTTCAATTCCACTAGGAAGTTGTGCCTTGGTAGCACCTTCTCTCTCGCGCCCCCCTAGTCTGGGGCTTGCTGGGCTCGTAGGGCTACTACTTTGCTGGGGCCCTCTTCTTCGTCGTTGCCTTATGCACCCTCAAGGGCTGAGGTCGATCTAGTGCTCGCGGGCGCGGGGGAACAACGCATGCGCGCTTCTCGTTGACTTCTCCCTCCGCAACAATATGAGCCACCGCTCGACGCCTAATCTCGTCGAAAGTCTTGGGGCGGTTCCTAATGAGCGATTCACTGAAGGGTCCCGGCAAAATCCCCTTTCTGAACGCGTGTACCATCATGGTCTCGTCTTTGGTGTTCAGCTTCACCACTTGTGCCCCAAAACGATTGAGGAACCCCTTCAGGGACTCTCCCTGATACTGTCTTACGTTGAAAAGATCGTAAGAAATTGGTGGGGGAGACCAATTCGCTATATACTGCTCCCTGAACAGCTTAGAAAGTTGCGTGAACGACGTCACGTGCCCATCAGGGATGCTGATGAACCAATACAGCGCTGTGCCCGCTAGCGTGCTCATGAAAAGCTTGCAACACACCGCATTAGAGCCCCCAACCAACATCATTTGTGTATGAAAGGCCGTGAGATGAGCCTCTGGGTCTTCTACACCTATGACGGTGGCTTTAGGACCCACGAACATGGCCGGTATCATAGCGTCCATGATCTGTTGTGAGAATGGCCTCAGGAAATCCCTGGGTAGTGTAGCAGGTTCTTGCTCTTCCACCTCTTGTTCCCCCGCCTAAGTCTGCAAGTTTTTGCACAATTCCTCATTGGTTCTGTGCAGTTCTTCGTTTCTCGCTTGTGACTCAGCCAGATGAATTTGGATGCGTTCTTGATCCAATCATGATGTTGCCACTGTTACTTGAAGGGCGCACATCGTTTCCATGATCTGTTGCAAGGTGAGGCTCTCGCCTCCATTTGATGCAACCGATCCTTGCTTCGTGTTCCTTATCTTGATGGATCTTCGCTCTGTTCGTGCGAATGGGACAAAGTTTTAGATCGTGGCCCACCGTGGGCGCCAAATGTTCCTTCCGGTTGACTCGATTGGTTTTGTACGTCTACGACGATCACACGCCCAAATCTCTCTGCCTTCGTTCGTACTTTCCTACGATCAAACACCTAAAATTGCAAAGACAAAGGGGCGCCCTAGAGGCCGTTTGCATTCCGACGCTCAAGTCAGTACTAAGGCTAGGAAACACCAAAAACAATTAGTCGTAAAGCTCTGTGAAATCTGTGTGTGTATTCGCTTAAATGTTGCCTAGCTTATTAGGTTTGTTACTACCCTTTATATACTCTAGGGTTTCCGCTGTTTCCGCTAACCGCATTTAGGGTTCCTGAAGGCATGCCTTAGCACCGCTATCACCCACTCCTAGGGCAATCTAGCGTGTAAGGCTACCTTACTGAAGTCCAACCTCTGACGGGATGACCACCTGGGTACCAACTTGTGCACCTAATCTCTGGGGCCTTTAGTCCAGGGAGTCCCCTAGCTATTCACGTGCCATGCATGCAGCTTGCCCCTGGAACATAACCCTAATGAGCCTTAGCTCTTTCAGGGGCTCATCACTAGTGCTACGCATGAACGCGTCATTCACACCACACGCATGGACCCCTCGTGATCTAGGCTTCTCCCTACTGATAACTGGTGTGTTGTATGGGACCTACCTCTCGTGGCCTAGCTCTGCTATTTAAGTCACCGATGTCCGATGTCACAACGCCCTCACTGTATTGCCGAGGACACATCTGCACATCCTGGTGAACGACGTCTGACCACTCTTTGGCACCTTGGCTCACGTGCCTTGCGAGACATTGGCTCATGCCGCTCGTGGGACCCAGCTTACATGGCCCACCATTACTAGCGGTCAACGATGTCCGAGGACTGGTCAATACAGTTTTTATGAAATTTATTTAATAAATCGAATGGTCAAAATCTTTGAATACATCTATGATGGAAACCAAGTAGAGGATGCTCAAGCCCATGAAGCCTAAGCCCAACAAGGGGCCCAAGCCCAACAAGGGGTCCAAGCCCAACAAGGGGCCCAAGCCCAACGAATCACTAGGAGCATGGCAAGAGCTTTGGGACAAGAGTATAATAAGATGGCTCTTCTTA
>Ga0123341_1005584_pt1 | contig 11233 bp, 7 predicted proteins | sample Turbeapinknodule_FD_89959 | JGI IMG/M metagenome (GOLD analysis project Ga0123341, IMG submission 89959) | Root nodule microbial communities of legume samples collected from Mexico - Turtle bean Mexico pink nodule | ecosystem: Host-associated > Plants > Roots > Nodule | place: Mexico: Nepantla... | reverse complement strand
TTCAAAATCAGTGTGTGCTTCAAATTAAATATTAAACTCTAAATTCTAAATTTTAAATTTTAAATCCTAAATTCTAAATATTAAATTACTTTTACCTAATCAGATTTATTAATAATTATTTTTATTATATTAGACTTATTATTATATGTTATTATCCACTTTTCACCTATGATATATTTACATAGGCATATCATTCCAATTATTACGACTATTAGAATTGAATTCACCATTATGTTACTTAATAGCTTTGATCAATTGAATGAAGCATAAAGAGTGCAATTATAAAAAAGTGCATATATTTTTTTTTCTTCCGCATTATTTACAAAGATCCAAAAGTTTACAAGTATAAGTATTAACTAGAGGGTTTTTTACATCAGTCATTTTCTATATTCGCGTATTACTATTTCCAAATTAATTTTCTTTATTCACATAATGATATTATTATTATTAAATTTTTACGTTGGAGAGTTTTTATACATAGAGTAATTTCACAATCACCTAGCAACAAAGTGAAAAAATAATTGAAGTTTACTTTACTCAAATTTGGGCTTATTTACAAATAATAGACGAATTTTCACAACAACTCAACAAACTCCAAAGAATACATGATTAATACTATAGTAAACACTAAATTTTAAATGATTGACATATTAGTTTATGACAACCATCAAATACTGAAAACAATCAATAATAATGGTTATTTTCACATGAAGCATATTGTTGAATCATATCATATGTTAAAAAAAATGTTCAAAAAAAAATAATCTTACTAAACATATCAAACTTCCAAGAAAAGGAATCCAAACAATAACACACATTCTTTTTCTCAACCAAAAAATTCACTTCCCATCTTGAACTTATTTCAATTAATGTTTAGGTTTTCTTGTAAATCAAAAGGAAACATGAAAAAACATTTTGAAAACAATTTTAGCACATTAAATAACAAAAACACCAAATCTTCATCCAAGTTGAGGAAAACTTTATCAAGTCTTCATCTTCAAAGAGGTTGGAGGCATAAAATCCTATCTTTAAATCTATCACATGAAGGTTGTAACTAGAACATGTCTCCCCATCTTTGAAAGGCATCCCATATATATGTCTTTACACCTTTCAAAGGTCATCTATGTGTAAAACTAAGATTAGAAAATTAACTTTGCATTAAACATAAAATTATTAACATATCAAGTATAATTGTTAGCTTAATCATCATCATTAGGCTTGCGTTCAAACTAAATGTAATCATTATTTTTTGTGTTTCATACTTAAAATTTATCTTGTGTTAACCTTACTTGAAACACACTTGGAATTTCTTAAAAATATTGACCCAATGAACCACAAAGAATACAACTTTGACTAGATTTTTAAAAAATTATTATTATTATTGAAATTGTATTAAAAAATACAATTTTTTCTTTTAGAAAATTAAAAAATTAAATTTTTCTATAAGCACAATTTGTTTATTTTTTTAACTTATTCAATTATTCTCTTTTTTGTAATTTTTAAAAAAATCACTAGTTGGAAACGTCTTATTACTCCAAATCATGTAGTTATTTTTGTTTATGTGTGTGTATATAATTTTATCCTTCATAAAAGTTACTTCTATTTTTGAAAATCTTCACGAACAAGCTTTTCAAATTTTTTAGAACATGATTCCCAAAAAAATAATTTTTGGAATACACTTTTTTGAAGACATGAATCCGAAACAAACTTTCTAGATAGAATTTCTAAGGCAATTTCTCCCTGCACCATATAATGCACCCAATGCAAAATTTAAAACCTAACATTGGTCTTAATTTCATTTTTCTTACAGAGTCGATGCACAAATTCGAAATTGATTTTTATATATTTTGGATTTTGAAATCTGAAAGGTCATTTTTGTATTTCATTTAAATTTCTAAATAGTCATATCTGGAAGTGAGTTATGAGTTCCAGATTTTCATATACAGAATGGTGTGATGTAAATGGTGTTGATGATTGAGATCCAGAACTCATTTATGTTTGCTTACGGATCTTAACATCCGAAAGGTCATTTATGTTATCCTGATAAACTTTCGGATGATGAAATCTAGAAATGACATATTAATTCCAAATTTGTATATCCAGAATTTTGTAATTTGACTCATGGACATGAATATCTGAAAAACAAAAACTTTAAATAATTAAGAACAAAACCAACATTTCACATAATCAGCCCTTTTCTAAAACAAACTTTTTAGAACATACATAATATACCTTTCTGAACAAGGTTTCCAAAAAACATGAAATGCGTCCAAAATCATATATGATAACTTTTTTTTCTGAATGAACTCTCTCTCCTTTTTCTTCCTGAGAGTGCAGACATCGTGCAGCAACATTGACAAAAGTGGTATGGTACACTGAGGTAGGGTATTTTTATATTGTTTTGTAAGTATGGGAATGCAGCTAGTAATAATGGGGTGCAAGAAGAAAAAACTTAAACATGGGGTGCAAGAAGAAAAAATTTAAAAGAACATACTTCGGGTAAAAACCGAAAAGAATATAATTCGGGTAAAAAAACCCAGAATCTAAAACCCTGTCAGTCACAGTTCTACCTCATTTGGCGCAGAGCCAGAGCCGATTACGGTTACTTCCGCCGTTTCTCGACGGTGGTGCGGCTGCGCTCGATGGACGGAGGTGACTGGCTCTAATTCTTCGAGTGGTGGGGCTCCGACCTCAGCGACGTTCACATCGTTCTCTGATCAACTTCCGGCTAGGGAAACGGCGTTGTTTCCGTCGTTGCGTATCCCCCTTAAAGTCCCTATCAATTACTGTTCTACCTCATGTGGTGCAGAGCCAGAGCCGGTTACGGTTACATCCGCCGTATCTCAACGGTAGTGCGGCGGCGCTCGGAGGACGAAGGTGACTGGCTCTACTCCTCCGAGTGGTGGGGTTCCGACTCCGACGACGGTCACACCGTTCTTCGATCAACTTCCGGCAAGGGAAACGGCGTCGTTTCCGTCGTTGCGCATCACTCTTCAAGACCCGTTAGTTTCCTCCCTTTCTCGACGTTTTTGTTTCCTTCAGGTTCTGTTTGCACGAAGCAATTTATGAGTTTCCAAATGAACTTAAAATTTCAGACACTAAAGTACTTACACTTCATTTGATTTCATTTTACTGTGTGACAAATTGTTCGATTTTATGTTTCGTTTTTTAAAAACACGGTCTTTTCAAGTTTTTTCTTTTTCTTTTCAGAACCCATTTGCATTTTTTGCAAGATTTTGACGATGAAATTTTGGGTGTTTGCATGGTTTCTAGAGCAGAATGCATTGGTCAGGAATGGAAAGATGGCTGCAGAAAAGGTGTGAGGAGGTGCATCCTGGATATGGGGATGGAGGGAAACTGAGGATACTTGGATACCAATGGAGGGTGCTTCGTTTCAATGACGTTACTCGCCAGAGCACGGCAAAAGTGATGGCAACTTACCGCGAAAACATGCCAGGAGTTGTCTACCTCATGCAGCAACCACGTTGTTTGGCTGTTCCATGTATATTTCCTAACCATTTAAAATGTGAATAGAAATGTGTGGTGGAGTTATGTCTCCTAGGGTTGGTTAGTTTGGTGTTTCAACGAGTGAAGTTTTACTTGAAAAACTTTATGTATGGAAACTTGTAGGGATAGTGTTTGTTTTTAGTTAGTGATTGCTATTATGTAATGTTGTAAGATTGTTAAGATTAGAGCTTCTGCTAACCTGCTAGAAGTGATACCTGTTCGATGATATATGTAATTAAATTAACTATTAATTTGAGCATCTTTGCTTGATTTGGGATGGATTTTGAGAACAAAAATAAGCTTTTTGTTATGCTTGATCATTGAATTCAAACAAAGAGGTCTTCTTCTGATAGCCTATTTTGTTGGGTCAAGGTCTTTGCACGGGATTGAAACCACCTATCCTCTTTGTATGTTCCCTTCTCTGTTTGTCCCATTAAAAGTGAAAGATAATACAAAATAAAAAATCTCCTATGTGAGGGTAGTTTCCTTGGTATTTTGTATTTGCGGTTAATTTGGAGGCTCCCCGCATGCCATTTGACGACAATTGCTTTGTTGGCTGCCTAGTTAAATCTTGAGCATATTGCTAACATTTTGCACTCTTAGGTAACTTATTTGTTTTATTACTCCTTAAAAATATTTGTTTTGTGCTCACCACCACTCCTTTACTTTGGACCATTTACACTGGTTGCTATGACATTGTGGATTTGAATTTTGATATTCTTATTTTGGCCACGGTCATGATTATAGTATTTATTAATGAAGTTCTTGGGGTAATTTTTGGTCATGATTCTTGATATGTAATTTTCGGAACATATCTATCCTTAATACGATTTTCAGTTCATGTTCAATTAATTCCAGGTATATATTTTTATTTGTTTAATGCCATCTTGCAGATGTGAAAAGTATGATATCAGCTGGGTTGACTACTATAGCCTCATGTAATTTTGATATTATCAGTGCACTACAAGGAAAGAAAAATATGCACATTTTATGCATTGGACATGGTGGAGGAAGTTTACCACTGTTTTTGGCAAGTCAAATCCAAGGTGAAAATAGTTCTACCTTTATGGGTTTTTTCTGGTTTTAACTGGTAGCTTGAAACATCCATATTAAAAGTTATTATTTTTTAGTGGAAAAATGAAAAAAATATCCATCATGGAAATGTATTATTTTGTTTCTTGTTATAGACATACTCATATCTTGCACTAGGGATAAGGCATCGAACCTTGGACATTGTTATTGTCACTGGCAACCAGCTGTAATGTCAACAGATATGAACCGAACCAAGATATTCATATGACTTGTGCCCTGATTTACGTGGATACATATTAACACGGACCATCATCAATTTATTCCTTTCTCCATCCCCTTTATGCATAGTCTAGTTCTTGGTCTGGAGATGCTTAGTGACATAAAGCATGCTACTTCTACTCCATTCTTTTTTTTATGATGTAGATTTTGGGATTTGTTAATGATTTTCTCCCTTGTTCACTTGACAAATTTATTTTTGCAATTAATCCTCATACACCTTGCTTAATTTTCTGTGCACTTTCCAGGTGCCATTGTTCATATAGTTGAAATTGATCCCCTTGTTATCTCAGCCTCAATTCGAGCTATGGGTTTCCCAGCTTGCTCACTCAAGACACAATCAGGTGACCAGGATGTTTCGAAACCTGAAACCATTGATGAAATTATGTGGAAAGGCACCCATGAAAGGATTTGCCTCTACGAAGCAGATGCTGAGGAATTTGTCGTTAATAGCACAAATATATATGATATGATCTTTGTTGATGCTTATGATGGTGATGATATATTTCCCCACAAGTTATGGCGCCCAGATTCAACATTCCTTAAAGCCCTGAGTAATCGACTCCATCCCAAACATGGCACTGTTGTGGTGAACCTGCATTCTGACTCTGATGTCTTGAATCTTGATACTGTTCCATCGGCACTTGAGCAGATTTTACCAATGGGAAAGTATGTATCTCAAGTTTGCGGAGCATACAAAGATTTGCTTGTAGGAAAAGGAGGTTCTGGTCTTGCTTTTACTGTTGCAGTTCCTTGGGTGTGTAATACTTCCCTGGTTGTGTGTAGAGGTTTTGATAAAGACAGCGAGTATTTTAACAGGGATTTTGTGATTAACACCCTCATTACCAAGTCCCTTGAACTGGAATATGTTATGGACTTGCCATTCTCATGCTTGGAATACTTAAAAAGAGGTTTTATTCTTGTCTAGTTTATCACAATCTTGTTGGTCGTCTACATTCAGCAAATTCTTAGCCAGTCTCTATTACTATATGAAACATGTTCTCTACTATGATCTGGTATTAATGGATAAACATAGTACCACTGGGTTCACTTGACGAAAGGAGTTCAGTGGCAATTTTTGGATAATGTTTTGAAAGACTAAACGTAGCAGTATGTTTTTGTTTTCTATTCTTTTCTCTTTAACAAAATTTCTTTTAACATCAAAAGAAAAAGGACATCACTTTGGAAACTTCCAAACCTACTGACTCAAAGGTTTCGTAGAGTGTTTGTAGTTTTTTGCTTGGGTTTCATCTGAAGCTAATGTAGGGACAGATGTAATAATGCATGGATACCAACTTAAACCATGTCCTAAATTTCATATAAAAAGAATAAATAAAAATATCTAAAAAATTCAATATTCCAAAATTTTCACATACTGCTATATCTAGATCTATATTCTAGATTGAATAATTCACAATAAAGCTTCAAATTACATAATTCTAAATATAACTCTAAACAATATAATTATTCTACATTTTATACTCTAATAGAGTTATAGATTGTATAATTCAAAAATATAATTTCTTGTTACATAATCCAAGTTATGGATTAAATTCAGAAATATTCAAATTAATATAATTTTGAATTGGTTATGTAGATATTATCTAGAATATTTTAGTTATTTAGTCGTTTTCTATATTATTAGAATTGTAGAAGAAAATATCCGGGGTGAAAGAAGAATGTGAACAGTAGAAGGAACATACATGAATGTAACATTTACTCAACTTATGCCTACCTTTTCTGCCTTTGTCTCGTGTATATATATATTCTTTGCAAATGCTTTTCAAAAGTCCCGTACTATCTCATTTTAACTCACTCAATAACCCTTCATTTCCACCATTTTCTTGTTTACAAAACTTGTATCAACTTTCATCACAAATCAATAAATAAAATACACATAATTTTCTTTACAAGTATAATCTCTCATAAAAAGGAGGACAATTTTGTCAATTTGTAATAGAAAACAGCAATGCCCCTAGTATTCAAAACTCTTAATGTACTTCCAGATTTACCATATGGAAACAAATGAGAGCTAAATGTACTTGCAGATTAACATTGAGCTGAATTATTATCCATTGAACGTGTTGTAGTCATGATACATAAACAGTACAATGTGAAAAAATGATCCTCCTTGGTTGAATACTAAAGATATGATTGAAAGTTAGAATAATGACGTACTCTAGACATAGTGTGAATTATGAGGCTTCATTTGTCAAAATAGAAAAATGCTTCAAAAAAAAGTAAGTGACAAGGAAGCATGATGAACGCACATGTTTGTGACGGAAGAGGTTAAGGGTTTTACAATGTGTATGAACAGTTACTAAAGCAGTGACACACCACCTGAAACAATTATTAAAGAAGGAGCCAAAATGACCGGTGAAGTCATGAGCTAGAGATAATCACATTCACACCGAAAAGCTAGGATAAACAAGATGGGATAATACAAGATAGTAGAACAAAAAAATCAAAAATACAAAAAAAATTGAATGCCACTATCTACTGTTCATTACGGGATTGCAAATTGAAGCACGTACACTTATCTTTTATGGCTTCACCCTCACTTCCAAACTCTTTAAATCTGTACTCTTCCTGCTTAAATGAAGAAGGCACCTTTCCCTCACTGTAGCATTGGTTACACACACTAAAATGAGATTTTATCTCCTTAAACCGAGAACCAATAACTGGGTAGCGGCAAACCGAGCAGACGGAGTTACCATGCCGGTTTCTATCCCCTGTCTCAAGCTTTGCTAGAGTAGGCATGATACCAAAACCCCAATCTGGATCATCAAACATTACAAGAAACTCGGAGAAAGACACCATTGAAGTGTCTGAGTCTCCACGAACTTCCATTAATTCACTAACTCCTTGGCTAGGAAGATATATGGCCCTTAACAGTTTGATGTATGCAGTGGCATCAACTTTCCTAATATTAGCACCATCTTCATTCATAGGACGCCACAAAAGGGCATCGAAGGCAACCCTTTTGCGTCTATCCGGAGGACCACCACAAATAGGAGCAAGAATTGCATAGAACATTCCCAGGTCTAGCCTGCCTGAACCATTTTCATCTAAAACAGAAAGAATCCTCTCATTTATGGCTTTCACAGCCCCTTGAAAAGTCTCTGGCTTCAGAAAACTCAGTAATCTGTGAAGGATTTCTTCCAAATTCGGCTTCCGGATGGACTTTTCAGGAACTCCACTACCAGAATAGGATACTGCCACATCACGTTCACTCATCTCCTTCTTCAAAAGCTCTACACTGCAACGGCTCAACCTAGTAACCCTCTGAAGCGCTCTGATTTGCAGAGCAGTGGCTAGCTCTTGCCTCCCAGTAGTCCGCTCTCCAACTACCTTAAACTTGGATGCTTCAACTATAACAAAAGAAGCCTCCCCGGGAACACCTCCATTACTAGCTTTGGTTTTCTTTTTCTGCAGCTGCTTCAAATGGGATATTGCATCATGCAACTCAACCCTATTCGTCATTTTCAACGCTTCCTTCAAAGCTTTTTTGGCCTCTTCAGTATCTCCAGCTCCCAGCAGTGACACCGCCTTGTTCAGCTGTGCTCGCCAATGATTCGGCCACACAGCCAATACTCTAGTATACATCTCAGATGCCCTCTGAAACCTACCCAGGTCCATATAAAGCCCGCCTAAATTATAAAGCGCATCCACATGACCAGGCTTCAAATCAATAGCCTTCTGAAACACCTCAATTGCCCTCTCATCCTCACCCATGGCATGTAAAGCCGAGGCCAAATCGCAATGCGCGTCAGCATAATCCGGCTTCATGAAAATTGCCTCCTCCAACGCCTTCACTGCCGCTCTATACTCCCCCACGCCAAAAAGTGCACTACCTAAGAGCTTCAGAGCTCTAAAATGTGTGGGACAAAGAATCGCTGCCTCCCTATAATACTCACAGGCACTCAAAACCATCCCTTCACCCTCAAGAGCGATGCCAAGGTTCACATAAATCTGGGGGAGCAAGTAAGCCCATTGGTTGCCACCAGCCTCAGCCGACTCAAGAGCCAAGAGAAACTCCTCCTTGGCATCCTTGTACCTGCCAAGAACATACAAACAATTCCCAGCTCTAAAATGAGGCCTCACATCCACAGGTTGCAACTCACAAGCCCTCTTGAAACTAACTAATGACTCCTTAAACAACTGATGCTCATACAAAACTCTCCCAATTGCCATGTGTCCATCAAATGCCTCTTCTCTTGACCTAGCACCATCAGCCCTCCCTCTCAACCCTCCCAATTCCTTCAAAAACACTGCATAATCATGCCCTGACTCCTCCCAAAACACTCTCTTCTCCGAAATCTCGGCCGAGGGCCCCAATTCGCGCGACCACCCGGCATCTGAATATGCGTCGAAGTTGTCATTCTTCAATTTCCCACCTTCTTTGGACTGCTTCATCTTCAGCCTCTTCACAAGAAGCTCCAAATCATCCACAATCTTCCAGGTCTCGTCAAACACGATCCCGTGGTTTGGCGACACCGCCCAGGCCGCCGTCCGCTGCTTCTTCTGTGTCTCCACCGCGATTCTCTCGTCGACGATCGACGAGGATGATGCCTCAGACGCTGCAAGGGGCTCCTTCACGGCGTCTGCGACGAGGTCAAGGCCAAGCGCGTCGAAATCACGGTCGACGTCGCCGGCACCGTCGTCGTACGTGCGCAACAGACCCTCGTACGTGAGACCCTTGTCGCCATCGATGAATTCGCCGTAGGTCCGAAACACCTCGTCAAGGATCGCGTTTAGTTGTTCGTCGCTGAATTTCACCCTAGGGTTCACTGCACCCACTAGCGACGCCATTTCCTCGCGGTTGAGACCCCCATCACGGTTCGCGTCGAATTGGTTGAAAATTCGCCTGACCTTCTCCGATCTGGTGCCCCTCGTCGCCATTTTCGGAGTCAAAATCGAAGCTTGGTGGCGGCAGGTGTGATGGGTCGGTGCCGGTGAGGTTGTATTTAAGAAAATTAAAATAGAATAAAATAAAACAAAAACAAAACCTAATTTTTTTTATAAGGGCTTGAAATTGGAACCCCAATGAGTTGTTTTGGGGTCATTAGGATTTGGGATTGGAGTCAGAAGGCGTTACTTGTGGTTGATGATAATGATGATAGGTTGTTGGTTGTGTTGTGGGGTTGGGGTTACCAGTCAGAGGGACCATTTCAAAGGGGGCATGATTTTTCAATTTGGAACCCTAATTTTTTGTTTCAAATCTTTTGTTGAGATTTGGGGTTCTGCTAGGGTAGGACTTGATTATTGGTGATGATGATGATGATGGATGGAGGAGTGTGTGGGTTGAAGCAAAAGGGATGAATGATGGGACCAATTCTAAAGGCAGTGATTTTTTTAGGGTTTGAAAATTGAAACCCTAATTTGCTTTTTGATATCATTAGGTGTTGATTTGGGATTTAGCTTCCACCCATTAGCTGTGTTTATGGTTATTTTGGCTTTTGATTTGTCAATTTGGACTCAAGCTGTAAAGGGGGTGATTATTGAAGAAGAAACACAACTCTCTCACTTTCTCTATTTCAATCTTAATTCTTTTTTTCTTTTTTTAGTTCTTATGATGTGAGTATATTGGTAGGTCTTATTTAGTTATTTTAAGTTAAATAATGATGATTATGGGTAGGTAATGAATAAATACTACATCTGTCAACCAAACTTTCCTCTAAATTATTTATTTTATGCCAATCATTGCATTATTTCAATTAATGGGTTTTATTCTATAGAATATATAGAATATAAAGGTAATAGCTTTTGTCATTGTATGCAGAAAAGTTATTTATTGTTCTTTAAACTGCTTAATTTTATAATCAAAACTTATGTCTCATTCATAAATGACTGCATAACCCTCATTGTTCATAATTTATTAAGGTCAAATAACATTTCAAACGATAAATGTTAGAAAGAAAAATATAATAATAAATAAATGATGGGTTAAATCATTTTTTATTTTTATAATTAAACAAACTTTATCGTTTAGTCATGGATCACGACAACATGGTATGTTAAACCTTCAACTTTTATAATTCTATAAATAATTCTATTTAAATACCTTAATCGTTTATTATTCTTTACAATTTATTGAGTAGAAATTTCTTTCTTTATCCAAATTATCTTGTACTTAAATTAGTTTGTTAATAGAGATTTTTATATTTATTTCAAATCATTTTGTTTCTTTTTTTGCATTTCTGTCAAAGTGTATAAAGGGAAGGATAATTACAAATGATTTCTTTATGATGTTTACATAATTGAATTGGCTTTTGATAGTGTAATAGATTCTTTTGAAGGTATTTTATATTAAAGTGGGCAAACAGAAAAATTAAGAAAATAAAGAAGTTATTTGTAACAACTTTAGATGGATCTCGAAACCGATGTAGTATAATATTAAAAACCAATATTTATTATT
>Ga0123341_1005583_pt1 | contig 11235 bp, 4 predicted proteins | sample Turbeapinknodule_FD_89959 | JGI IMG/M metagenome (GOLD analysis project Ga0123341, IMG submission 89959) | Root nodule microbial communities of legume samples collected from Mexico - Turtle bean Mexico pink nodule | ecosystem: Host-associated > Plants > Roots > Nodule | place: Mexico: Nepantla... | reverse complement strand
TAATTATAAATTTATGAAATATTCTTAATTTATGAAAGAAGTACTTTGACATTATTAAATTATTCAACAAAAATTAATGAAAAATAGTTGTAAGATTATTATATAAAAAAAACAGCTGTCAAAATATTACAATTAATTTAAATACATTTTTTAGATATATAGAAAACCCATGTACATTTATTATATACAATATGTGTTTAATAATCCTACCAACAATAGCTGATATAATCTTATTTATTATATACAATATTTATTTAATAATCCTACCAACAATTGCTGATATAATCTTATTTATTATATACAATATGTGTTTAATAATCCCACCAACAATAGATATAATCTTATTTATTATATAAAATATTTGTTTAATAATCCTACCCACAATAGCTGATATAATCTTATTTATTATATACAATATTTGTTTAATAATCTACCAACAATAGCTGATATAATCTTAATTAATGTCGAAGAATAACCTTGACTAACAATGATAAAAAAAGTAATATCACTCAATAAACATTATTCTTTATTGACATTGACTATGAATAAATAATCGTTTAACGTCTTTAAAAAAATTCTAATATTGACCAAAAAGTTTTGACCATATCAACAAAAAAAAAACTATAACCAGTCTCAGCTTAAAAGAAATCTCTAGCCAATTTCTTCCTTCACCTCCATATTTTCTTTCTGCATCTCCATAAATATTTCAATTCCAAAATTATCCTTCAACAAAAGGTACAGCAGATTTACTTATTTATTTTTGAATTGTTTTATTTTAATTTTCAAATGTTAGTCTCCCAAATTCTAAAAATTTTAAGTTCAAAAATACATTTTTAACTGTAAAATTTGGTTTACAAAATTGTATTTTGAATTTAGAAGGTATTTTCTAATTTAAAAATACATTAAAAAAAATATCTTATGATCTCTATAATTTGGAATACAATTTTGTATTTAAAATTTTTGGAATTGTAATCCGGATTTTAAAATTCAAAACTTTAAAATTTAGAAAAAAGGGAAGAGGAATGTCAATGAAAAAAATGAAAAAAAGGACAAAATTGTCATTTTACGTGTTTTTTAAAAGGTGTAAGATGAAAGCATGGAGATGCGGGAAGAAATTGCCAAATATCTGTGGTCATTGAAAACAAATCTATAAACCCTTGACCTTAGGACTTCTTCCTGCAGTCACATTATTACTAACTGCACACCCTTTATTAACAAAAACATATCCTCCTTCACTAGATCACCCATCTTTGCCGTCATCCTGTTTCCATCATTGTCACTATTACATTATTGCCACTACACCTTTCCCTTTGTTCTTCATTGCATTTTTTAGGAATAAAGAAAAAACAAAATTCATTCTAAAAAAGTCTATTCTGAAAAATTGAAATGAGTTATTCAGAATGTTCTAAACAGGTTGTTCTGAAAAATATTTAAAAAAATTGATCGAAAAAGTAAAGTATCACATATTCTATAAATATTTTCCATTCAAAGACTCTATAAAATAGTATAAGAATGAAACAAGAGAATGGACAAAAATTGAGGTTTAGGCCTCATTTGATTGAAGACCTGAAATCAAGCCATGAGACAATGTCATGATGTACAGCAAATATTGTTTCATCAGGTTCACCTTCCAAAATGCAGTGGTAACCACCTTCATACAGCTTTAAACTCTTATCTTTGCTTGCTGCTTTCTCATAAAGAAATTTACTCACTAATGGATCTGTCACCTTATCTTCTGCTCCATGAAGAACCAATAATGGTGCTGAGACCTGCAATCACCCACAACAATTAAATGCTTCTCTTATTCTATCCAATTGGGGTTTTCTTTCAACAAGTTTCTCCCTCAACATTTCTAAAACAGAAAAATAAATGAAACAAATTGAACAAATTTCTTTGCCAATGTAACTTCTCCAAATTTTTTAACTTCTGCATAAATGACTTTTCTTCTTATCTAATGTCCTTTAGGAGGTTTTTTTCCCAAAATGGTGTAATTCCATTTGATATTTACTGAAATGGGCAAATTTTTAGAGTTGGACAAGTTTAGCATATGGATAACGACTTCACTGGAAGTTATATAACTGAAGTTGTACATGTCAAATACGAGTTCAGTTCAGTTCAACAGCGACTTCAGTGAAACTTGGATCACTGAAGTCATACCTCGCAAGTACAAGATCAGTTCCACAGTTTTAAATTAAAACTGTACTAGTCATGTACGACTTGTCCAATTTTAGAATAATTATTTTTTCTCTTTAAGGAAATATTAGATGGAATTACACTATTTATGAAAAAAAAACCTTTAGGATAAGTCTATCCATCAGGACTTTTACTGCACACATATATATAGAGAGAGAGAAAGTGAAATAACCATTGGATAAACCCAACTTATATTAAGTAAGAAAATAACTAACCTTGTGAACTTGTGACTCAATTTCTTTTGTGGTTCTTAAAAGCTCCATGCCAGTTCTAAGACGTGGATTATCATCATAACAAATAACATTGTAAACAGCCTGCAAAGAATTAGACTTGAAGAATAAAAATGTTTGTAACAGATTAATTACATGGAATTTTAGTTTTTGGTCTGTTTTGGTAGCATTAATTAAAGGAGGGGGTTGGAGGTTGTGAAGCTGGAGACAGTGACAACATATGGATATTATATTATTCATTTCCACAACAAGGATAGTGATAATTAATAGACGTTGCAACAAAACTATGAATTATTGGTTGAGCAGAGGGTGAAGCAGGGAAACACAAATAAATGACATGAGTGAGAAACAATGATAAATGCTACTATGTTTTAGTTTACTTTTGAGCTGACCAATGCTTTTGACTCCACAAACAGACAAATAAACAAAGTTTCATTATGAAAAACACTGTTGTAATCACTCTCATAGATATCATCAATGTGTGGCTGTTTGGTAACCCTGCACATGAAGAAACCTGTACAAAGATACTTTAAGGTGCTTAATGGCACCCACATATTGGAAGCAAAACATTAAATTCTGATCAGATGATAAATGTATAGAAGAGTTACTCCTCCCTCTGCCAAAATAATTACAGTTTTAGTATCTCAAGATAACTGTTGTTCTCACTTTTTAACAAGATATTCCAAGTATCTCTTCCAATATTGAACTCTAATAAATAAAAAGGCTTAATAATGCATTCATTGAAATTAAGAAAGAGAACAAGGATGTTTTAGTAAAATTGTACCTAATAAATACTATTTTTCTTGGAATGCGTATTTTTGTTTGTGGATTGTTATATACATATGTTGTTCCTTGACTGATGACCTTATGTTATCATGTTAAGGATGGTGAACCTCGTATATATTGTTCGAGATCCCACATCGACTGAATATAAGGATATTTCATATTATATAAGTGGATGCAAACATATCTTATAAGTTTGTTTTATAAAATTGAGTTAGACTTAAAGTCTACTTCTTAATATGGTATCAAAACCATTTAAAGTCTATACTAGCAAAAGTTTGTTGATTATTATATACATATGGTTGTTTCTTGACTCGTGACCTTATGTTATAATGTTAAGGATGGTGAGCCTCGTATGTATGAATATAAATTTATATGCTCATAGAAACTGCTACTTCAAACAGCATAATTGGTTATAATGTGATCATTTTATCAAGTGGATAATATGGATATGCTAGTAAGTGAAATGTAAATGACGATCATGATATAAATGAGTTTCCAAAACGACAGTTCAAGGCACTATTCCATTACAATGCACTTAGGGAAGTTTCTGTAACACAAACTGTGGCTGTACTTTCCTACTGTTAAAAACAATTAGGAAGTGCAGGACATTTTCATAAAGAAGCATGAGATGGAAGAGAAACTGTTAGTTATTTCATTATATAAACACGCAATAACTAATGATTGCAAAGGTACCAACCAATTTTCTCTTGCTAGGTTCCCTGAAGAACAGCTCATCTAGTTCTTGGGTTGGGAAGAGCTTTGCCTTTGGCATCACTTTAGACAAAAGAGTTAACACCTTCATAACTGCATCTGATGGTAAGACGTCATCTGCAATCTTACCAGAAACAGAAGATCGGCAAGTCATTTTTTTATCTAACTATAAAGTAAATACAGCCCCAATTAGAGGGGGAGAAACAAAATATAATGTAATGTGTACCAATTGACTTATGGCATTTTCGTCTAATGAATGTTTAGAGATCATGAAAGAGCATTATCCTTGTTTGAATAACATTAAAAGTTTTACATGCAATACTTTTCACTATGCGAACCAAAGAAAGCTTCATTTTCCTCTTAGTAATTCTCATGCTTCACAATGTCTGGGGACCTTACTTGATACTATCTATGCATGGTCATAAGTATTTTCTTACTACAGTAGACATCATACACGTTACACCTGGGTATATTTGATACATAATAAAACTGAAACTCGTATACATATCACTAATTTCATAAATCTAGTTGAAAATCAATTTAATACGCGTGTAAAAATCACTAATACAAACAATGACATTTTGTTTTCCATGCTTGATTTCTTTAACTCAAGGGTACTATTCACCAAAATTCTTGCATTGAAACACCCCTGAAAAACAATATTGTAGAGTGCACATCAACATTTTCTCAATGTCACGTGTGCACTTTTATTTCATTCCACTTTACCTCACAGATTTTGAAATTTGCCTTATTACATGCGACTTATCTTATTAATTGCATTCCCACACCTTTTCTAAAAAAATACATCTCCTTTACAAAAATTGCATGGTCATCCGTGTGATATTAATATGCTTAAAGTCTTTGGCTGTCTCTATTACATCACCACTATCAACCCAAGAGCCCATCCTTGCATTCTTTTAGGTTTTCTTCCTAATACCAAAGGCTATCTCACCTATATTTAAATATTCACAACCTTACCATATCTCACAATGTCATTTTCAACAAAGATCATTTTCCCTACCTACATCACCAACACAATGAATCTAATCCTAGCACAATCTCTTCTCTATCTTTCACATATGATAACTAAACCTCTTATCCACACCATTGAAATCATTGATATATCTTCATTCAACTACACCCCATAACTCAATCACCATTCATCATTCTAGCCAACCACCTTCATCATTCTAGCCAACCACCTTCATTTTCAAAGGATTTTGATAGCATTCTTGTGTCAACTTGCCTGAGTCCAAATCCAAGTATTTGCTATCCTATTGACAAGTATTTGTGTTCTATTCATGTGTCACCCACGTATCATCATTTATTGCATCTGTATCCACTATCACTGAACCTATTTCATATGATGAAGCCGCCAAGAGTGATTGTTGGCTTAAAGCCTAGAAAGCCAAGATAGATGCTCTTCAAGCGAATCAAACTTGGACCCTCAAAACTCTCCCACCTCACAAAACTTCTATTGGATGTTGTTGGATATATAAAGTAAAATACAATGCTAATGGGACTTTAGAACGATACAAAACGCATCTTGTAGGAAAAGGCTATACTCAATTGGAAGGCTTGGATCTTCTTGACACTTGTTCCCTAGTAGCTAAGCTCACTAGTGTGAGGCTTCTTGCCCTCACTGCCATCTACAATTGGCATCTTAAACAATTAGATGTTAATAATGCATTCTTACATGATGATTTAAATGAAGTTTATAAGAAATTGCCTCCTGGCCTACATCCAAATCGTCCCAACTAAATTTGCAAGCTTCAAAATTCATTATATGGGTTAAAACAAACTATTGGCCATGTTTTGCTTGTCTTTCTTCTTTTTTCATTGAGCATGGTTTCTTTCCGTCCTTCACTGAGACAACTAATCTGCTCTTCAAATAGCAGCAACTGAAGTTTTTTATGAACATACAAGCACATAGAAATCGATTGTCATATTGTTTGTGAAAAAGTTAATTCTGGTTTGCTCAAGCTTCGAGTAACTTCATCACACCAACTTGCCTACATCTTCACAAAGGCTTTATTTCCTACAACCTCTCAATATTCTGTTAGTTGCACTGTTATAACAGTTGTTTTACTTTTATTTTTGCTTTGTATAAATACTGTATCAGTCATCATAATAATGTAAGCAATTAGCAAGTTGTTTCTTGTTTCAGCAATGCTCCATTCTGTTATCCATTTCTGGTGGGTTGGACTCTTCTTTTCTGGTTCCTATGCCTCACCGGAGATGGAATCTTCCTTCCCTTTTCCTTGGAGGAAGCAGTGGACAGACTGAGTATTTCAGCTGCCGATTAAGTTCTGGCCCCATGGAATATAGTTCTGGCCATTAAGTTAGTAGTCAGTGATTGGAAGTGGATTTGTATCAGTCAGACTGGGTACTTGAGTCCCTGATTTCTTGTGCTTGTCTACCATGGTGACTCACTTTGCTGTCACAGTTCAGGTACCGACTCTGATACCATGTGAAAGTGTTCATTCCCTTATAAAAAATGTGTGATACAGAAGGCATGAGCAGCCTTTAGGGTACAACCCTAATTAGGGATAACAAAGAATCTAATTTACAGAAAAGGAAAGAATTCAAAATTGCTATGTACAGTGAAGGATATTAGTCCCTTAATTTTGGTTGTACAATTAATCAGAATATTTCCTCTGTTAATTTAGGAATCAGCCAGATGTGGGCATTTCTTGGCTTGATATCTCAACAAGTACCCAAGCATTTCAACAACACACCCTCAAAAGTTAGCTACTAAAGGCGGGCAACCAAACATTTAAGTACCGCGCCGAACATCTCTCATATAACTTTTATAAATTCCTACTTTTAACTTACAGAAAAACTTATTTCATGTTTTTTTTTCTCTTCTAGAAGTCTTCATAGAGAAGTTTGTCCAAATGGATCCTTTATCTATGTAGACCACAAATAGCTTTCTTTAAATATTGCTATGTGTCTTTCACAATCCTCATGGAAGTACCCAAGCATTTGGATAACCCTCCCTCAAAAGCTAGCTATTAAAAGGAGAGAACCAAACATTTAAATATTGCTCCAAACATCTCATACTATTTGATGTGAAATTAAGACACCTCATAATATTCAAGTCCCCATCACTCGATATGGATGAAATTCCTCATTCACATCTGTTAGGTGTATATTGTTTCTTCTAATTCACCAAAAATGTAGGATACCATTTCTTTATAGTTTCCTAGAGTGTTCAAAGGCTTGCTGCAGAATCAAGCAAGGTATTGATTTTCCTATACCACAATTTTAAATATTTTCAATAATTGTTTCTAGTTTGATTGTTATCTCACTGAAGGGACAGCTTTCTAGTCTCAGAATATTCATTCTTTAACTAAATCCTAGTATGGCATTCAATACACACACATCAAATCTAGGAAAATCCAGCAAAGAAGAATATTATCCAAAAGTCGTTGCTTTATAACTTTGCATATTTTTTTGTATAAATTCAATTTACACCATAATTTTCAGATATATACTTAATATGAACATCCAACGAAATATGTGCTGTGCTGGTAAAACTGCTACAATTGACTTAAAAATGAAGTAATAGTAATCTCTACGTGGTTCAAATATCGTAGCATAGTTGAATAGTAAACAACATAAAAGGTTAGGAAAATATACTTTTAAATCAGGTCGATACATGAGTAAATCTCACAGTTCTATGAAATATATTACATTTTTATTTATATTTCATCAGAGGCATTGAAAATGGCATTATAGTAGTCCCTCATCTTTATTAAAGAATAGGATTTGAGGGAGACACTTCACTTTAGAAATTAATCCTGACCATACTTTTTACTTGCCAATGCCAACAAACAGAGATCCATTTATATCAGTGTTTTAACATAGCAATGACGTTGTTTTAGCTTGCAGCTTGCATCTGCAATGAAGATTGCAATATTGCAATTCTTGTTGTCTTTATAATTTCATCACAACAGAAACTGTCACTGCATCAGCCTTAATTGCTTGTAATTGCAGTATTTGCTTAAAACTCATGAGTAATACCAACACGCACTTTTCAGGGTAGACTTCTTTTATAGTTTGGAATAATCATGATAAAAGAATAAGCTGAATCATACTTTGAAAAATAAAGAAAACTAGCATCAATTGAAGTACAGAAGCATGAGCTTACTTTACACATTGGAGCTACAAGTATCATTCCATCCCAATTATTTGGCTCCCTTAAATGAACTTTAAGAGAAACTGCTCCACCCATTGACTGCCCCAATATAAATCGAGGCAAGCCTCTCAGATCAGGCCTGGCTGCCAATTGAAATACAATACATAATCAATAACAACATTTCTTTTAGCATGAAAATCATAACGACATTGATCAATATGACACCAGGGATACTGAAAAGTGAAAGACACACCTTTAATTTTTGTATAATGCTCTATAACATCATCAACCAGATAATCAAATTTTGGAATATAACCATGCAAGCCTTCTGAAAGACCAAAACCTGGATAGTCCATTGCAAAGACACCATACCCAGATGCTGCAATTCTCCTGGCTATACCTGAATACAAAATCCAAATCCTCCCAAAATCAGAATCTTATTTTCCCTAGAAACATTTAGGATGGCGTATACCGTTACAAACCTTCAAAAAAGAAGGTGCAAGTATCACCATATCCATGACAGAAACACACAGAAGCCTTGAGTGGAATCTCTGGCCTTGGCATCCAGCTTTTGCAGAAAATTTCTAATCCCCTTGAATTCGTTTCATACCACTACTCGTCAAACAAAATAAAAAGTAAATAACATTTTCTAGCAAGGTGACAAAGAAGTAAAAGGAAAAAACTTCAGAACATCAACATTTTCATGGATTTTTTAAAATAATAAGGTTAAGCAGAAAACCTTACTTCTTCAGTTCTGATCCCAGCAGGAGCATTCTAGAAACAGAGGTTAAAACATCAGTCAGTTACCGAGTCTTGAACAAAGTACTACTCATACCCATTAAAGGAACACTAAAGGAGTTCATAGATAACTTGATTCTATAAAGCAAGGCTTTAACGACCTTTAAATACAACTCGATGAGCATTTCAAAACAAAAGAAAATAATTAGCCTATGAATAAATTAAAAATACGCTTTTAGAGCAGCCATTTTAAGAGAGTTTTTACAACTTAGCTTATACATAGAGGGTATGTTTAGATGATTTGTTCTATAAATACTTCTAGAAGAAGAAAATAAGAAGAAAAATGAACGAAATTTCTCTTTAAACTAAAATTTGTAGAAGTTCTCTTGTATTAGCTTCTCCTTTTCAACTTAAGTACAAGCTAGCTTTAGCTTACGGAAAAATTTATTTAATTTTTTTCTTATGTTCTTTTTCTAAAAAGTTTCTATGAAGAAATTTATCCAAACAAGCTCAAACTAATTTTGCTTATGGTAAATTAACTTCATTGTTTCTTTTTTTATATTCTCCTAAAAGTATTTGCGAAAATATTTATCCAAACACAACTTAATTAAAGGGCTGCAACTGCAAGTGTGGCAACAATGTCGAGGTTTCCAGGTCTACCTGAGTGAATCGCAACTCAACCACATTAACCACATTTGTAAGCAAATTTCCACAATCCTAAGGGTCACAACCACAGTTTAAAACCTTAGGATAAAGATACAACTTATGTTACCACAAGCAAAGCAATGATAGTTAAAAACTTCACTTTCAAATACCAAATAATATACTAAAGATACAAACAAAAATGTAAACATCAAACTTCATTCAATTAAAACCTTTATCTACAAGATGTTTGGATGGATCTCTAAAGACAAACATAAAGATAAAAAAAAAATGAAACAAGTTTTTTCATAAATTAAAATTAGCTCTTGTATAAATTAAAAATACAAATTTAGAGATAAGAAAAAATCAACAAACTATAAAAAAAAACTAATTTCAATTATTTTCCTATCTTTATCAGCTAAAGGAGTTCTTCCAAAATACTTATCAGTCACTCTGTCAAAACTAAACTAACCTTGAACAAGCAATGATCCAGCTGCTGGTGCACCTCGGTGAAAGCATCGCGGACCCTTCTTCGAGTGTAGGCAAAGTCAAGGTTACGACGAGCTATAGCGTTCAACTCATCGCTCAGCCCTTCCAAAGGTGCCTTTCTCAGTGCTCTCACCGTTAGTGTAGAATTCTTGGGCTTGATTGAAAAGGGTGGTTGATGCTTCAAAGGGTGGCTGATGGGTTTGTGCATAAAGGGTGAGTTGAGGTTCCTTGATCGAAATCTGAAGGGCACAGAGAGTTCCATGGTGATCGAACTTTAACAAGGGTGTGTATGGGATCACGAAAACGCTTACAAAAGAACAAAGTTGGGTTTTTTTTATAGTACTAATCGTTTTCATTGCAATTGTAGTGAAGGGTCAAAATCCCAAAGTGAGCATTCACGAAGCAGCGTTCTAAGACCACACTCCATGTTACCCAGAAAATGGGCACAACAACGCCCACTGTTCACTTTTCTCGCCAAATTGGGGTCGGCGGAAGCATGCCTGTTGCACGTGTCTAACGTGCGACTATGTTGGCAATGTATGTTATTTTATATGGACGGAATTATTTTTATTACGAAACACATTTTATTAAATGGTTTATTAAAAATTTGTGGTTAGTTTATTATTTAATATGTTCTCTTAATTAATTCTAAAACATGCATTTAAAAAGTGGGTTCGATAATACTTTTTGTATTTTTTAATTTATGTCATTAGTGTTTTTATAGGAGTTTAATTATAATTTTAGTCTACCCAGAATTCTGGACTTAGTCTCTCTAATTAAACTTTGGGATTGGAGTAATTGTGATTTTGATTTTTCAAATTTAAAAAGTATTTTTTATCTCTCAAAATAAAAAATTATGATTTTAATTTCTACATATCAAATTTTAGCAACTAAAAACATTATTATAGTATTTTCTGGGAGACGATCTTAGTATTTTCATCATAGAAAAACTTGCCTGAATCTCTGATAAATTATTTTTTCCGAAAAATAGCCATCAGTACATATTTAAGATTTTAATTCAAAAATTAAAGATGAAGTATGTTTTTGAGAATATTCAATATAGTTACATATATTTGTAATTTTTATTTAAAATTATTAATTAAAATAAAATAGTTTTATGTTAGTTTATTCTAATTGTTAGTGCTCCCTTCACTTTCTTTTTATTCAAAGTTCAAAGTCAAATAAATGGTTCAAAGAAGTTATTTCAACTTATACTTCTACTTAATTTTATGTGTTTATTTATTGGTCGGTCCACACACACACACACACATATATATATATATATATATATATATATATATGTTT
>Ga0123341_1005582_pt1 | contig 11236 bp, 16 predicted proteins | sample Turbeapinknodule_FD_89959 | JGI IMG/M metagenome (GOLD analysis project Ga0123341, IMG submission 89959) | Root nodule microbial communities of legume samples collected from Mexico - Turtle bean Mexico pink nodule | ecosystem: Host-associated > Plants > Roots > Nodule | place: Mexico: Nepantla... | reverse complement strand
TTTCGCACCATTTTTTAAATAATTTTAAAAGGTATTATAAAATATATAATTTTTTACTATTAAATAATAATTTGAAGAGAAGACTTACTCTTTTCACTTCTAGTTAACATTCTCAACTCTTTTTCTTATCATCTACATTTCAATTAATACACTTTGTAACTAACCAAAAATTATCTTTCAATAATGTTCTTATAAATTAAATCCAAAAATATGTTATTATTAAAAATGTCTTGTATTATAATTTAAATTAGTTTAAAATAATTTGTTTATATTAAAAATGTTATATTTATTATAATTTCTTTTATAATATATTTATATACTTCTGTACCGGTAAGGTCCGTACGATTGATGTCATGCCTCGGTCCCCATCACTGGGCCGATCGAGATCGTCGCCCACATCAATGGGTCGACCGACAACACAAATCCAATTACGCTCAAGCAGGATTAATCAAGCTAGTCCGCGATTAAGAACTAGGTAATGCATCCCTAAACGCGGTCCAACTCCCTGACCTGACCCAATAAGGAAAGCCCACTAAAGGTAATATAAATAACACACATTCCAAAGTCCAGGTACGTCATCATCTACAATGCTTTAACAACCGAGCGTTGAACACCTTTAATGACTTGAGCGACGGAGTGCCTTCTGCAGGTAGCCTCCGAGTCTAGACTACAAGAAGACCGAGAAGTGAGACGAGTAAGGAAGAGCTAAGAGCTTGCGATGAAGGAAGCTGAAGTACAATCTAACCAACCGAAGGTAGAAGAAGAATCCTCTCAATAGTTCTCTAGACCCTAACCCCTGATCGAGAACAATTGGCGCCCACCGTGGGGTCGAGAGAAATTGAGTGAAGAACGCTAGTAGATGGTATCAACCCGCAACATGACAAGTGAGAGGATGATCGAAGCTGACCAGTTGACTTTGTTGATGTCTCTGCAGAAAGGGATGACTAAGATGAAGAGGAGGAATGAAGAGGTTACAAGGAAAAATGAAGAGGAGGAATGAAGAGGTTACAAGGAAAAATGAAGAGGAGATCCAAGCTCTCCAGAGGGAGAACGAGGATATGAAGAAGAAGTTGGTCGAGCGAGGACCATCCATTGTGTCGACTAACCTTGTCGGTAGGTTAATCACATCCCCTCCCAACCCGAGGGCAATCGAAGAAACCAAGGACAAGATCCCCACCTAGGAGATGGATGGTGAGTCTTGTCCTAACAAGTCGGTCTGCACGATCGAGACCCTGGATTCGGTGTGTCGACATCCTTACACCGATTCTATCATTGGAGCTTTGCTACCGGATAAGTGGAAGGGCTCTAACAGGGATCGCTATGATGACACGACCGACCCAGATGAGCACATGGACGTGTACACTACGCCCATGAGCCTTTAAACCTTGGATGACGCAGTTTTATGTCGAGTGTTTCCCACATAGTTGAAGGGAGAAGCTCTGAGCGGGTTCACCAAGCTCTCTCCCAACTCCTGCGACAACTTTGCGATGCTGATGTCCAAATTTGAGACATATTTTGCCACAAGTTGACCGCACCACCTAACCTCCATTGCCCTGGTCGGCATTCGCCAAGAGAAGGGAAAGTCCCTAAAGACCTTCATCGATAAGTTTGGGAAGGTCGTAATGAACATCCAGAACCTTAGCCCCGACGTGGCCATGCACCACATGCTAATGACCTTACGGTCGGGACCATTCGCTGACAGCCAGCTTGCAGCCGGCCGCTAGCTTGAACGAGCTCAAGAAGATAGTTGTCAAGTATATGTAGTTGGAGGAACTGAGAGAGTTCCATAACCAGGCCCAGGTGGAGGTGAGCAACGATAAGGGAAAAGAAGAAAAGGAGCATCAGGGTCGATCAACCACTCAGGGTAGCTGGTTCGCAATATACACCCCCTTGATGATCGAGAGGGGAAGAATTCTGGACGAGGCCCTCAGTGCCGAACTGATCCCTCGACCCAAGAAGACGTCAAGCCTAGAGAATGTCGACCGTAATAAACGGTGTTGGTACCACAAGAACAGTGGACATTCCACCAAGGGATGTCGACCCTCAATGATAAGATAAAAGAGCTTATCGAGGTCGGGAACCTACGGGGTTTCGTTCAAGGAGCCGACGCACAAGACAGTCCCCTAGAAGGGATGAGCCTACAGAACGGAGGAACTACTCTCCTCCGAGAGCACGAGGAGATGACCGTCAACTCAAGCGTTGGCTGAAGAGGGATGACCCTCCAAGAAAAGAAGATGCCTGAGGGAGAATAAGAGGAGGGGTGATTGGGAAATCATCAACATCATCGTCGGAGGGTTCGCCTATGGTGGAAGCTCTAATAGCACACGAAAGAAGCACCTTAGAGCGATACACCAAGTGAACGCGATGTCATTCCGACCGAGGATGGCACCCATTACCTTCACCGACGACAACTTCAAGGGTGTTGATTCCTCATAGGACGACCCCATGGTGATCTTAGTCGACATTGATAAGTTTACCATCATGAAGACGTTGGTAGATCAAGGAAGTTTAGTAGATATTTTCTAATGGAAAACTTTCAAGACGATGAGGATACCGAAGGCTGAGATGATGTCATACAATGACCATGTTGTCGGTTTCACAGGCGAGAGGGTTGGTACTAAAGGCTACATCGAGCTTTATACCACCTTCGACAAAGAGAAGTCCAGTAAAATCATCAAGATTCAGTACTTGGTGATCGATGCCAACACCTCGTACAACATCCTCATGGGACGACCGTCTATCAACAGGTTGAGGGCGATCGTCTCAACACTTTACCTGGCAATGAAGTTCCCATCACTATCAGGAGACATTCTCACGGTGCACGTAGATCAAAAACATGCTTGGAGTGTTACGTCAAAAGCCTTAGGGTGGAACCGATGCAGTACGACTGGTCCCCAAAGCGCAAATCCTCTCGGAGATGAAAGTCTCCTCATAGAGAAGTTGAGCCTGCACCGATGGATCAGATGGTTGCTTTGGTGGATTTAGATCCCCGAACGACCGAGGATAGGCTGAAGGCCAGAGAAGAGCTTTGCCGAGTGCCCTTCTCGATGAAGAACACAACACTAGTGTTGGTACGGCTATAGCGCCATGTTGAAAAAAAACATGGACCTCTTCACGTGGACAACATCTGATATGCCAGGAGTGAGCTCAGATATCATTACGCACAAGCACTCAGTGTTCAAGGAAGCACGCTCGGTCGTGCAGAAGAATAAGAATCATGGTGAGGAGAAGAGGCTCACAATAAAGAAGAAGCCGAGAAGCTCCTATCGGTCGGGTTCATCCGTGAAGCCCGGTACACCACTTTGTTGGCCAACGTGGTCATGGTCACCAAGCCGAACGACAAGTGGAGGATGTGCGTAGATTATACGAACCTAAATAGGGTCTGCTCTAAGGATTCATACCCGCTTCCCAACATTGACCGGTTGGTAGATGGAGCGGCCGACCACAAGATCCTTAGCTTCCTGGATGCTTACTCTAGCTACAACCAGATAAGCATGGCCTTCGTGACGGACGACGCTAACTACTACTATGAGGTGATGTCATTCGACCAAAAGAATGTTGGAGCAACCTACCAGCGCCTCGTGGACAAGATCTTCAAGGGTCTTATTGGTCGGTGTGTGGAGGTCTATGTGGACGACATTGTGGCGAAGTTTCACTTGTGTGACCAACACATCAAAGACCTTGAGGAGGCCTTCGAAGCCCTCAGATGGACGAACATGAGGCTCAACCCCAAGAAATGCACGTTCGGGGTTGAAGGAGGGAAGTTTTTGGGATTCATGTTAACCTACCATGGGATAGAGGCCAACCCGGATAAATGTCAGGCGATCGCAGAGATGCAAAGCCCCCAAAACATAAAGGAGGTTCAGTAGTAGGTAGGGTGTCTTACTGCCCTCTCCAGGTTCGTCCCTCGGCTGACCGAGAGGACGAGGCCAATGGTGCAGCTGCTCTGCAAGGCAACCAAGTTTAACTGGGACGAGAAGTGCAAAGAAATATTACAACAACTGAATGACTTCTTTTCGTCACCTGCAGTCATCCAGAAGCTGATACCCGACCAACCCATTGTGGTGTATCTAGCGATCTCTAAAGAAGCGGTCAGTGTCGTGCTGGTTCAGGAAATGGAGAATGAAGAACAACCAGTGTACTTCATCAATTGGACGCTTCATGCGACAAAGACGAGGTACTAGATGATAGAAAAGGTGGCTCTCATCTTAGTCTTGACGACCATGCGGATGCGCCCCTACTTCCAGAACCATTCCATCTCAGTAAGAATTGACTACCTTTTTTTTAAAATTTTTTATCTAAACCTGACCTTGCAGGGCGCATGATAGGATGGTCAGTAGAGCTTTCAGAGTTTGACATCCGGTACGAGCCAAGAGGTGCAATAAAATCCCAATGTTTGGTCGACTTCTCCGTTGAGCTCACACCTCTATTAGACCTCTCGGCCGGATGGACGATATATGTTGATGGCTCCTCAAACAACACCGGATGTGGAGCGAAAGTCGTCCTCGAAGCACCCGATGACCTCCTCTTGAGCAAGCCCTCCAATTTGGGTTTAAGGCCACCAATAACCAAGCCGAGTATGAAGCTCTTCTCGTTAGTTTGAGAAGGGCGACTCCCAGGTTATGATCAGCAAGATCAAAAGGGAGTTCGAGGTAAAGGAGCCTTTGCTCCAGAGATACTACCATACGGTCAACAACAACATCGCTCGGTTTGAGAAGGTAACAGTGGAACACATCCGTCGGCAAGAGAACAAGAGATTCGATGCGTTGTCTCGGCTGTCAACAACCAAGAAGAAAAGCCACCACCGATCTGTCATGCAAATCTGGTTGGGTCAACCTAGAATGGAAAAAACCGAGTGTCTAGCGGTCCTCGAGGCTGAAGCGAAGACCTGAACGACACCGATCGTCCAATATCTTGAGCAGGACATATGCAAGCTAGAAGAAGAGAAGACTATGAAGTAGCAGTGTTCAAGGTACACCATGCTCAACCAGGATTTCTACCATAGGGGCTACTCAAGGCCTTTGCTAAAATTAATCCCAAGGAGTACGTCCTTGAGGAAATCCACAAGGGGGTATGCGGTAGCCACTCGGGCGCACGAACGATGGCTGCAAAGATCCTCAGGGTCGGTTATTACTGGTCGACCGTCCAGGGAGACTGCGCAAAGTTTGTAAAGAAATGCACAAAGTGCCAAGAGTTTGGTCACCTACACCACCTAAAGTCAGAAGTGCTACATAGTATGACATCCCCATGGTCGTTCGTCATCTAGGGGATGGACATCGTTGGTCCCTTTGCGTGAAGGGTCAGGAAAAAATCCTCCTCGTCAGAGTGGACTACTTTGTTAGAATATATGGCTTTAAACTAGAGGGGGGGGGGGTGAATGGTTTAAAGAGGGTTTTCAAAAACTTTTAAGTCAAGAATGAAAGTACTTTGAGAATAACTTTGATTAAGAAATCAGTCTGTCAAAACACAAAGCAAAAAGCACAGCACCAGAAAAATAATCGGCTGTTTCGCAGAAACAATCGGTTGTTTATACCAGTTCACAAATATCAAAATTGAATTTAAAGAGTTAAAGGATAGAGAAAATGAACACAAAGGTTTATACTGGTTCACTCTAAACCCAGAGCTACATCCAGTCTTCTCAGAAACCACTGGGGAAAACCACTAAGAAATCAACCCTAGATCACTTACAACACAACCAAAGAAGTGACCTTGATCCCCTCAAGACACCCACTTCCTTTGGTCAAACAAACCAACACTAAGAATGCTGATTTTTTTTATTTTTTTTTATCAGCATAAGAATGCTGATCTTGATCCCCTCAAGAACACACTACACTTCTCAGCAACACACAGAAAGTTTCTTTCAACAGTACAAAGGATTACACTTGTTACAAAACGAATATGAAATCAATACAAGCAGAAAATCCTAGCTCACACTCTTTGATCAATCTCAATCTCTAAGCAATCTCAACTTTTTCTCTTAATCAAAAATCAGTGAAAAACTCAAATTTGTTTTTCTGCATATAATCAAAGTTGTTGTTTATTATCAAATCTTAACAAACTATTCATTGCATTTAAAGATTGGTCAAAGCATTAAAAATAGGAGCGTAATCAGTTAGAAAATCATTTAATGCTCAGTCAAAGCACAAAACAGTTTTCTGTTATGGTACCAAAACAAACAATCGGTTGTTTCCACGAATCAATCGGTTGTTTTGGTATTGACAACTCAACCATTTGAAAAACAGTTTTCAACCTTTTATAAAAACACCTAAGTATAAAATAATCGGTTGTTTCGACAAAACAACAGGTTGTTTTTCACTTAGTTTGAAAAACACTTTTCTTTTCAAAGGATTGAGAGTGCTTATGCTTTGGATTCAATCAAGAGTGGATTACATATTAAATCTACCCCATATCCTATCTAAAAGACAGCTCAGCAACAGCAAGCACAACTAGCCTTCCATCATCCTTCAAAGGATTTGGATTCTTCAAAGCTTGAACACACGTGGTTCAACATACTTCACCAAATGGATCGAGGTCGAAATGCTCGCATCTATCTCCGCCAAGAACGTGCATCATTTTGTATGGCGAAGTATTGTGTATCGGTTCGACGTGTTGTACACAATAATAACTGATAACAACCGACAATTCATCGACCGGGGACTCCAATCTTTCTACGAGGACCTCGGTATCAAGTCAATAACAGACTCGGTCGAACACCCCTAAACCAATGGGCAGGTCGAGGCTGCAAACAAGGTCATTTTGAATGAGCTGAAGAAGCGACTCGGCAATGCAAAAGACTGATGGACCGAGGAACTACTAGAAGTCCTTTGGGAATATCGTTGTACCTCCAGACGTCCACACAAGAAACACCGTACGACCTAACGTACGAGACCAAAACAATGATTTCGGTTGAGGTAGGCGAGCCTACCATCCGAAGGCAACTATTTGACCTAACTCTGAATCAAAAGAGTCTCTCGGTTGGCCTGGATCTGATCAACAAGTTTCGCGATAAAAGCAAGATATGGGAGGCCGCATGCAAGCTGCGAGCGACAAGGCACTACAACACGAAAGTTTGGCCGATGAGCTTTCAGAAGGGAGATCTAGTGTGGCAAATGAGAAGTGAAGCGAAGAGGAAAAAAAGCAAGTTCTCATCCAACTGGGAAGGACCCTTCTAGATCTGAGAGGTTCCAGTTGGGAGCGTACCACCTAGAGTGGCTGTCGAGAAAAATTGTACTAAGGACATGGAATGCCACGTACCTCAAGGTTCATTACAGTCAAGCAATAAAACTTACGCACTCTTTCCTCACCCAACCATTTTTTTTCTAAGGAGGGTTTTGGTCGGACAGGTTTTAACGAGGCGTTTCTCCAACTGTTTAGCAATTTAAAGTCAAATTCACGCATCTTTCAACACTCGATTCGGTTTGGATGAAGCCTTAACTGACATACCTTTTCAATACTGCAAAAACTTTGGTTCGGTTTGGATGAAGCCTTAACCGACATACTTTGCTGATACTGCAAAACCTCGGTTCGGATTTGATGAAGCCTTAACCGACATACCCTATCGATACTGCAAAACCTCGATTTGATCTGGATGAAGCCTTAACCGACATTTCCTATTGACACCAAAACGACTCGGTGCGACCAAGGATGTAGCCTTAAGCAACATATCCTACTGACACCTCGAAGACCCGGTTCAGTCTAGACGAAGCCTTAACGGACATACCTTGCCGATACTACAAAGACTTGGTATGGTCAAGGACGTAGCCTTAACCAGCACACCCTACTGATACCTTGAAGACTCGGTTCGGTCTGGATGAAGCCTTAACTGACATACCTTGCTGAAACCTTAAAACACGCACTGCAAACACAATCGAACCAATCACTTAACTTGTTCAAATTTCTTTGTTCATTTAAGTTATTCCGACCGATTACTTAACTTGTTCAATTAAGTTATTTCAACCGATTAAACAATTATTTATAAGAAAACAACTGTATCATATATGAAGAAAGCAAAGAGGAGGCCACACCTTGACCTCAAAGGAAAAGCAATAAAGGACAACATCCTGACAAAAGGAAACAAAAATTAAATCCTAAGACTCACTGGTCTTCATCTTCAGCATCCTTGGTCGGTGCAGTTGCACTGCGCTCTTCAAAGCCCTCACCTCAGCCCTCGACAAGATCCGACCCTCAAACACATCCATTTCAGGTTCGAAGTCGCCAGACGGTGGCGAACCGTTCTAGAGGACGTGGGCTTGGCGGAAGACCTGGAAAAAGATATGGCTAAGCATCACTAGAGTATCCTCAATGTTCCTATCCAGTTCCACCTCCACCGCCTTCTTCTCACCCTTCATCTTGGAGTTCTCAGCCTGTAGTACCGAGTTCTTGTTGTCCTACTCCTCTGCAACCTTCTTCAGTCAAGCAATCTCGACCGCATTCTTCGCAACCCTTCACTCGAGTTCAGCCGCTCGGCCTTGGGCGATCTTCTGCTCGGCGGCCTCCCGAGCAAGCTTCTCCACGTATTCAGTCTTGGCACGAGAGATTGCTTCAAGTTTCCCGAAGCTTCATCTAGCTCTTGCTCAAGCCGAGAGATCGTCTCCGCATGGTTGAACTAGTCCTTGGAACCCAAGTGGGCCAGGACGTGCTCGACATATCATCTTGATGTTGCCTTTGAGCAGGTCGTCCGAGGGGACAACCTGGATGAGCTCCTTCTTGGGGCGGTCAGACCAATCTTCACCCCCTTCAAAAATTGCAAATCACAACACCGATAGGGGTGACATTGAAACCTCTAGGGTGGTCTCGGCAGCAGGAGGGGGGAATGGTTGGTTGAAATCATCGTTCGGTGGAGAGTCGATGTTGATGGGCGCATGGCGTGGAGGAGCTGTCAGCATCGTACCATGGGAGCGAGTGGTTCTATCTATGTTACCACCCTCCCTTACCTTCTTTTTGCTCTTACCGGAGGGACCAACGTTCCCGGTTGGCCCCTTCCTGGAAGCCAAGGCCTCAATGCTTGGGCGATCTTTTCTCTGCACAACCCTTTCCTTGAAGGCATCGAGCAGGTCGTTCGATTGAGGAAAGTCCTTAGTCACTATATCTGCATAAATAAGAATAAAAATGTTAGTTGAAGGCTAGTCGTTTGACTGAGACTAGAGAAAACTAGCATACCCTTAAAAGCCACTTAATGAAGTGATGACGTGTACACAACTATCAATTGTCGTGTGGGAAGTTTTTTTGGGAGCTCGTCAAAGAGAGAGAGAATCTCTCCCTCCTTGGCACTCTAGGTCGAACGAGGCCACTCCTTGAACTTTTGAGACTTTCTAGTCCAGAACATAGGAAAACTTGACCGATTGACTTCTACAAAAAAGAATGGCACACCCTTCGGTCGAATGAAAACCATGAAGAATTTCTCTTTGAAATTTTTATATGAAGTATTGAAAGAACTAAAGAGAACATTACCCGACCGACTGATCAGTGAATGCCACAAAACAAGCTCGCCCGAGTGGGAGGTTGAATAACTCAGAAAGCACGAAGGAGTAGGATGAAAATGAAGAACGTTACAAATCAGGCGGAAGACCTGAATGGACGCCCATGTGTTTGGATGAAGCTGTGTGGGAGCCACGTTGAGCGCCTGAAGGACGTCCATCGTGAAGTTATTAAAGGGTAAGGAAACGTGTAAGTTTGCGAACAGACACGAATACATATAGAAGAAGGGTACCTCGGTGGAAGACCGACCCAAACTTATGGCCTCAGTCAGCGAGTAAGGCTCAACGGAGATAAGGTTATTGCTAGTATCTGCCTTCAAAATTGGGACCCTGTCCAAAAAATTTGCAATAGAGGTCTCAGTTCTAAAAGCAGAGGTGATATTAGTTACCTTAGGATCCACCCAATCAAGCTTCGGAGGGGAGATGAACTGCTCAGGGGAGCCCGATCGGTCGATAACACTGCCCGGGTCGTCCCCCCTGACCACATCTTCCACACAAAAAAAGCTCAATCGTGGAAGAGTTGGAAGAAGAAGATGAAGATGAAGGTGAAGAAGACGAAGGAGACGAAGACCGCATGGGACGGGGGGAATGGGGAGTCAAAGAAGAAGAGGTACGACGAGACAAAGAAGACATGACTAACCTTGTGAAACATGAAAGATAGCAACATAGGAGGACGAGGAGTGTTCGGGTCTCGGAGCAGATATCGGAACAGTAGCATACTGTCTCGGCACTGTTGGGACCACTATTTATAGCCCTCGAGTGTCTCGGGAGACGAAGCATCACAACCATCTCAACTGTTAGATCTTGTCGATCCAACGGTCCTTGTTGTTTAGTGCCCAAAAAACCCCTCAGTAATGCAACTCATGTCACGCGTACAAGCGTCACCTGACGTTACATCAGGCCTCGGGAACTCCAATCGTCACACCAAATCTCAGAAGCCCAACCGACACATTACTCTCAAGACTCTTCGGAGTAATCATCCTCGAGCCTGGGGGCAAGTGTACCGGTAAGGTTTGTACGACTAATGTCATGCCTCGGTCCCCATCACTGGGTCAACCAAGATCGTGACCCACATTAATGGGCATATCGACAACACAAATTCAATTACGCTTAAGCAGGATTAATCAAGTTAATCCGCGATTAAGAACTACGTAATGCATCCCTAAACGCGGTCCAACTCCCAAACCGGCCCAATAAGGAAAGCCCACCAAAGGTAATGTAAATAGCCCGCATTCCAAGGTCCACGTCATCATCTACACTGCTCTAACAACCGAGCATCGAACACCTTTACAGAGTTGAGTGTCGGAGTGCCTTCTACAGATACCCTCCGAGTCTGGACTACAAGAAGATCGAGAAGTGAAACGAGTAAAGAAGAGCTAGGAACTTGCGATGAAGAAAACTATAAAAGAAGAATCCTCTCAATAGTTTTTTTGACCTCAACCCAATAAAAACAACTTAAAATATCTATTTATGATCAATTTTAACTATATAAAAGAAATACTCATCTCACCCAATTAACAAAATAAAATAGCCGCCATTCACTGTCAACATTTAAAGGTTATTATTATTTTATTTTAACTTTGATTATATACTTCCTTTTCCTTTATATATATACAAGTAATGGAGAAAAATCTGCTTTAACTTATCCAACTACCAAAAAGATAAGTAAAGAAATATTGCGAACGTCTTTTAAATAAAATTATAAACATTTTATAAATTAAAATGAGATTATACAAATTAAAATTTTAAAAATAGTATAT
>Ga0123341_1005580_pt1 | contig 11239 bp, 9 predicted proteins | sample Turbeapinknodule_FD_89959 | JGI IMG/M metagenome (GOLD analysis project Ga0123341, IMG submission 89959) | Root nodule microbial communities of legume samples collected from Mexico - Turtle bean Mexico pink nodule | ecosystem: Host-associated > Plants > Roots > Nodule | place: Mexico: Nepantla... | reverse complement strand
ATATATATATATATATATATATATAAAAGAAAACTATTAAATAAAAATTGATTTTAAAAATAAAAAATAATTATTTATTATATATTATTTTAGAAACTAAAAAAAAAATAATTTTTATTATTAATAAATAATTTTTAAATTAGTATTAAATTGATAACCAAAGTTTTAGTTACTAATTATTTAAATTTTGTAACTAAAATTGTTCTTAAATGGCCCTAAAAAAATTAACTCATTCTTCTCTTCCTCACAGCTTCTCGATTACTGGATCAGCTAGCTTGGACTCTTTATTATATGAACTTGGGTTTGTTCTAGGCTACTGGATATGGACCATCATTCAGCTATTAGATATTGTTAAGCTCTCGACTTCTAGGTCCTGGATCATTCTTGGGTGGGTGTGTACCTAAAAGGGGCTCCGATGATAAAGTTAGAATTAGTTTGTTTGATTATCAGGTAAAAAAACTCTACTTACCTGTTAAACAGACCACCTATTTATACTAGTTGCTATTGGGATTTTACTTTTCACACAGTTACTAAGTATATTTTTAGTGTTTTGGGCCTATTTATTAAGCTTTGATACAATGTTATTTTATTCTATTATTTATTTATATTATTTTAACTTCTCAATATTTTGATGGCCTTTCGGCCTCTCGGCCCAGTCAGTACACTAGCCTCCAGGCATGGGGATTTTGGAAATGACGAGATGCAGATATGAATCACCATTTTTTTTTAATTTGATTGACATTAACATTTTTTTAGGGTATCTTATATATATATATTAAATGCACTCTATATGAAAGATCGTATCTCGTGTGCGTGATGATTACTGTGCCTTTGATGTGAAAAGTCTTTAACCCTTTGGCAATTGGATGCACTGAAATTCAACGGTCAAGATGTTGTGTCATTTCAAAAACCTCTGACAAGCCTGGTGGCTCTACCCCTCGACTAAGAAGAGAAGCTGGGAATGTTGAGCCCATTTCTCAGGTTGAACCTATTCTTGAAAGCGCTCATGCTGAACCTCAAAAGAAGAGCAAGAAAAAGGATAAAGGTAGTAGACGAAATTGTTGTGATGCCGAAAAGGAGTCTTTTAAAGACGAAATTGTTGCCTTGGTTGTTGAAAGACTTGCCTTGAAAGTCGAGAATGAAAAATTGAAAGGAGGTTTGAACGATTTATCTACTTCCAAACATGCTTATAAAGAAGGTCAGGAAAAAGAAGCCGCCAATATTGATGACGATATAGTGGATGTTGAATGATTAAGATCATTCTCCTTTTTTCTTTTTGATATACCTCCCGGTTATTAGTTACCGATTTTGTATGCTTTGGTTTGGCTTTTGTCAACCATTTTGAACTTGTTAGATTTAATATAATAATTTTAGCATCATTATTTTTTTCTTATTCTTTCTGGTCTCTCGGCCTCTCAGCCTAACATCATCAACTTATAATAAAAAAAACTCATGTAAGGATGATTAACTGCTTTAAGCTTACATTTTAAATGAAATATGCTTACGACTTTTCAACCTTTCAACATTTTCAACTTATGACAAAAGAAATAATGTAAAAATGGTTAAATGGTTTTAAACCTTTCGACCTCTCAGCCATTCGACATTTTCAACATATCAACTTATGATAAAACAAATAATGTAAATATGGTTAAATGGTTTTAAACCTTTCGACCTCTTGGCCATTCGACATTTTCAACATAAACTTATGATAAAAAAAAATCATGTAAAGATGGTTAAATGATTTTAAACCTTTCGACCTCTCGACCATTTGACATTTTCAACATCAACTTATGATAAAAAAAATCATGTAAATATGGTTAAATGGTATTAAGCCTTTCGACCATTATAAAACAACTCATGTAAAGATAGTTAAATGGTCTTAAGCCAACATTTTAAACGACATATGCTCACAACCTCTCAGCCTTTTCAAACAAACCATAAAAAAATGATTAAGTGGTTTTAAGCGAGAGCTTATATTTGGTTAAGATTATTTAGTTTAACAAGATAAGTTATTTCCCAAAACGATTTCACTTATGTTTTAAAGACACTTTTTGCCGAAAGATTTGTGTTTTCTCTTAAGCCGAGAGATTCAACTTAAACAAAATAAGTTTTTCTTGGAGAACTTACTTACGTTGAGAACATCTTTTACCAAGAGTTTTTGAAACTTTGGATTATATAGATTTCTCTCAGAAAGGATTCACTTGTGATGAAAAGTTCCTTGGCCGAGAGTTTTGGAGCACTAGTATATAAATTTCTCTCGAGAGGGATTCACCAGAAGTGAAAACTTCCTTAACAGACAACTAATCAGCTTTAATGAAATGTATTTCTTTCGGGAGGGATTCACCTAGATTAAAAACTTTCTTGGCCGAGAGCTTACCAGATTTAATGAAATGTATTTCTCTTAGGAGGGATTCAGCTGGAGTGAAAACTTCCTTGACCGAGAGCTTATAAGCTTTAATAAAATGTATTTCTCTCAGGAGGGATTCACCAGGAGTGAAAACTTTCTTGACCGAGAGCCTATCAGCTTCAATGAAATGTATTCTCTCGGGAGTGATTCACTTGGAATGAAAACTTCTTTGGCCGAGAGCTTATCAACTTTAATGAAATGTATTTCTCTTAGGAGGGATTCACCTGGAATGAAAACTTCCTTGACCGAGAGCTTATCAACTTTAGTCAAATGTATTTCTCTCGGGAGGGATTCACCTGGAGTGAAAACTTCCTTGACTGAGCGCTTATCAACTTCAATGAAATGTATTTCTCTGGGGAGGGATTCACCTGGAGTGAAAACTTCCTTGACTAAGAGCTTTTCCGCTTCAATGAAATGTATTTCTCGTGGGAGGGATTCCCTTGGGGTGAAAACTTCCTTGGTCGAGACTTTTGGAGCATTAGATTATACAAGTCATCTCCTATTATAACGAATTTGGCAGCTTTTCTTGCAATGTTGGTGTCGTTCTCGACACCTTGTTCTTGATTTCTGATAACTTCCTTGCACATTTGAATCCAATTATCTGTAGTTGTTGTAGTTGTCAAACATTTTTCTACTCCAATTGTTGGGCTATTCATTGTTTGTTGTATAATTGAATTGTGTTGAGTCTATCTTCTATGAATTGCTAACTTGGATAACGAATCTGCTCTTGAATTTTGTTCTCTTAGAATATGCTTAATCTCGGTCTTGTTGAACTTTTGCATGATATTTAAGACTTTATGATAATATTGTAACAAAAAAAGATCTTTTACCTGATACTCACCTGTTATATGTCCCACAGTTAATTGAGAATCACTCATGCAAACGACCTTCATAGCTCCCATGTTCCTAGCAAGCAATAAACCTGCAATTAAAACTTCATATTTTGTTTGATTATTAGAAGTCTTGATATCAAATTTCAAAGCTACTTTAAGTTTGAAAATGTCCTTGTCCTTCCAATACTATTCCTTGCTTCCCTTATTGTTTGATGATCCATCTGCATATAAAGTCTATGTTTCTTCTTCCAATGATGATGGCGGCAACTCAACGATGAAATTGGCAAGAGATTGTGCTTTAATTGTTCCTTTCGGCTTATATTTTATTCCAAACTCTGAAAGCTCGATTGACCACGCTACCATTCTTCCTGGAAGCTCTGGTTTTCTCAAAACTTTTGCTATCGGACAGTCGGTTCTCACTATTATCTGATGATTCTGAAAGTATGGTCGAAAACATCTCGCTGCATACACCAAGGTAAGGGTTATTTTCTCTACAAGTTGATTATAGGTTTCATCCTTTCAGATAGGACTGATAAGGATCTTGCTAAGGCAATCAATCTTCCAACTAACCTCTGAACTTCTTTTAAGTTAATTGGACTTCTCATTTTCAACATGGCTTCATACTTATCAGGATTTGCTTCAATCCCTCTATTAATCAACATAAACCCTAAGAATTTTCCACCTCTCACCCTAAAAACACATTTATGAGGATTCAACCTTATTCATACTTTCTTACCCTTGCAAACCTTATATCATTCCCCCTCCAGCAAATCCTCCAAAAATAGTGTTGATAAAACCTCTGACAGGCCTACCCAAACTTCGTTCGTGGCTTCTCCTCTTTTGAAGACTTTGACAATTTCTCTTTTCTCTTCTTTCGACCCTTCCTTCCCTTTTTTTCATTATGTTTCTTTTCAACTTCGCCATTTGCTCTCACTTGATTTCGAAAATCCCTCAACTCCTCCATTTTCATAAACTTCGATGCACATTACCTCAACTCGTTAAGATTAGTTACTGGCTTTTTACAAAGGTTTTCGGCTAAAGGTCCTGACCTTAACGCCGTGATCATATGATGCATTCTTACTTCTGGACTTAGATTGTGGATACTCAATGCAACCTTTCCAAAACACTCCATAAACAACTTGAGCGATTCTCCTTTCTCTTGCCTTATATTTAACAAAGCGATTGAAGTTAGGTGATGTGGTCGACTTGTAGTAAATTGCGCTCCAAACTTCTCAACAAGTTTATCGAAACAATCAATGGACAACAATGACAAATGAGTAAACCAACTTAAAGCTGCTCCCATTAAAGTGTTTGGAAATACTCAACACAAGATGACGTTATTCTAGGTATATAAGCTTATCTGTGTTGTATAAATTTCTATGTGTTCATTAGGGTCTACGCTTCCATCGTACTTATTCATAGTTGGATGTTTCCAGTTCTCGGGCAGTGGAGTTTCTATGATTGCTTTAGAAAAAAGGATGTCTTCTCACAAATGTTCCGAAAAATGTGCCTGATGTTTCTGGTTGCCTCCTCCTTGTCTTCATTATATGTGCTCTGATGAATGCATGGTCTCGGTTGAACAATTTCATATGAAGTTGTGTTCAAAGTTGTTTCTTCATTCAACTTTCGCTTCATGTATGCATTTTCAGCTCTCAACATACTCAACTTTTCTTCATTATTTTTCTCCAGAGTTTCAAACTCCTCTTGTAATATCATCAACATAGCCATTGACTTGGCATTTTGGTTGTCTCCCTATCCCCCTGCTTGGTCTCTTCTTTGACTTTTCATTCTTCACCTCTTTAGTTAATTTGTTTCTCGGTCCCGCGATGGACGTCAAAATGTTCTTACATGGCCTTAAAAAAATTAACTCCTTATTTTCCTCCTCTCGGCTTCTCATTTATTGGATCAGCTAGCTTGGACTCTTTGTTATATGGGCTAGGGCTTGTTCTCGGCTACTAGATGTGGACCATCATTCAGCTATTAAATCTGGTTCAGTTCTCAGCTTCTAGGTCCTAGATCACTCTCGGGTCGGTGTGTGTACTTGCAAGGGACTCCGATGATAAAGTCAGAATCAGTTTGTTTGATTATCAGATAAAAAAACTCTTCTTATTTATTAAACATATCACCTATTTATAGTGGTTGTTGTTGGGTTTAACTTGATTAGGCTTTTACTTTTCACGTGTTATAGTTTCTAAGTATATTTATACTATTTTGAACCTATTTATTGAACTTTGATACAATGTTATTTTATTATATTATTTATTTATATTATTTTAATTCTCAATATTTTGACGGTCTTTCGACCTCTCGGTCTCTCGGACCAGTTAGTAAAAAAATATTGATAGTTAAATAAATTAGAAGAATTATTTATTAATAATAAAAATTATTTTAAATATCAATATTTTTTTAATCTCTAAATAATATTTAATTTATTTAATAATGATTAATTTTTTTTCTAAAATAATTTATTTAATAATTTTTTATAGTATATATATAAAAGAAAAGAAAAATCTAAAAAATAGAACTATGTTGGCATGTGTATATTTTTTATTTGTGAAGGGATTTTAACAATAATTTTCTTAAAAAAATAAAGAAGTTACTGCTAGTTTGGTTTGAAATAAAATTTAGATTTAATATTATGGGTGTTGTAGTTTGGAGTGTATTTATTTATGTTATGGTTTGCTTAAAATGTTCAAACATTTGATGGTACGAAAAGCAATAGCATACGTACGACAATTCTCAAACAATTAATGCTTGCATGTGAAATGTTTATCACAACTCTCGTTTTAAATTAATCTAAAGTTCTCATTGAATCTATTTTTACAGAGAGTATTTAGTCTCTTTACTCTCTCTCTTATCATTAAATATTATTATTATTAGTTAACGATATGCTTCTATAGATATGCACAATGTATTTATTTCGTCCTAATGTAAATTACTATTATTATTAAGATAACAAAGTCCAATCTTTTAAACTTCTTGTTAAAATTTTTTTTCTTAATTAGGATTTTGTAAATAAATAAACTAGATTTTCACATGAACAAACTTTCTAAGTTTATATATTATCATTCTTTTGAAAATAATGATTGAATATTTTTTAAAATAATGTGTTTTTTTCTATCTCTTTTAATATATTTTTTTTAATTGAGTGATGACTGTATTATTATCTTTATATATGATCTTTGATGTTATTTTATCTATAGATAAATTAGAAATTTCTTGTACATGTTCAATTACATATATATGAAGCAAACACATTGGTGACGTCTCATTATATTTCTGCATGATTTGACAATGTTAGTGTGATGCTTTACTTCATACATCAGAGTGAAATAATTGTGCCACCATATATGAGATCATGTGTCAGCCTAAGAGCATAAGAGCAGACGTTGAAATCTTGAAAGCTAATTTTATTAGTGTAGTCATTTGAAAGAATGCAAATAGGGTGGGTCAAGTCCACACTAAATTGACACAAAACGTTTTAAATAAATACTTAGAGTGAGTTAACTAAGAAGAACATTTAAAAATAAAATAAAATATTTGTGTGGCTAGGTCGACGTTTAAGCCAACACCATTTAAAAAAAAACATTTAAATTTGCATGAAACAAAAGATTTTTAGCTTTCAACTATAAATTTTAAACTATCCAGATATTCAAATCTCCATTTTAAACCTATACCAATCAATGTAGTGCCAATATAGTCTAGTTTATGATATTATGAACACTTATAATATCTCAACAACTTTTTATTTCAATTTTTGAGGAACATTATTCACAACACAAATTAATCAAGTAACAACCTCAACAAAGCTCACTAACGTACCTAACATACAACTAACCTTAACACAAATAACTATAAAAAAAATCATTTAGAACTCATTTGTGCTTAAATATGTGTACAAAACCCAAGTATATGCCAAAAGAATAATTAAAGAACCCAAAAATTAAATGAAACCACAACACAAGCACAATAAAGGAGTTACGGGGAAAATATAACATAGTGACACACCTGGAGGAACACTTGCAGAGAAGACTGGTCGAACAAGAACCTACCGCGACAGAGGCACTTTGGTCGTGTTGAACTCTGGAGGAGAAGAAGAAACTGTGGTAGAGTTAAGGATTTTAGAAAATGGGGGAAGCTTGCGCAAGTAGAAAAAGTGAAGATTATTTGGTTACAACACTTAATTAACCCACTCAGCGTCGGCTAAACCCATGTTATACTTTCAAAATAATTAAAAAAATTAATATCATTTTCTTGCAGAAACCAACACACTGCATTTTATTTTAATTAATTAATTTATTTTTGTTAGCATCTGTTTAGAGTGGACTTGACCCATGCCAAATTTTTTTCGTCTGTCTAACATGGGATTGACCGATGCTATTTGCGTCCCTCTTTTGGTTGATGCAATGCATTTTATTTTATTAGCGTCCGCTTACAGTGAATCCATGATAGTTGTTTTTGTCCATCTAGCGTGAGTTTGGACGATACTATTTGCATCCCTATTTGACGAACACTTATCTCTAATACCTAATCAACACATTTCTTGTAGTGGCCAAATAATTTGCATATGCATAATCCATTAGATAGGATTTTGAAACATTTAAATGAAACAAACCCATATTCATAGTACCCTTAAGATAAAATATATACTTTGTACATACCCCCAATTACGACCGGTACATTCAGGCTAATAACCGTTCATTTAATATAATATTTAAGACACATAAATCAGACAATAACTGTCCGTTTAATATTATATTTAAGACACATAAATCAGACCATAAATTGATTATAAGTTACTAGCGGTTATAGGTTATTGTTATAAAATCCATTTATATCTCATGATGACCATTCAATGCTTTTCTTAATGGTCTGAGTCCAATAAGACCTATAAATAGGTGATGACTCTCTCAATAAGGGGACACACTAAATTTTATTCTATACTCTTACTCTTAGCTCTTTGTTAAGAATTTATCATCATCTTTGTGCTCCTACTAACTTAAGCATCAAAGAGTCTTTTGCCAGTGGACCTCCCCCTCTCATCGGAGACCAACTGAAAGTCGTTCCCCAAGGAACACCTAGTCCTCACCGAGGTACCTTCCAAGTCCATATTTAGTAGGAACATTTGACGCCCACCGTGGGGCCTGGTAAAACTTTTCCCAGGACAACTACAGAAATTCGGACATACAAACTCAATATGAGTATCCAATAGGAAAACACAAATCAATCGATAGGGGACCCTAGAAAAAAATAGGAAGACCTACCTAGAAAGAGATGCTTTGGGCCAAATGCGGGAAAAAATGGAACGAGATTTGACATCCCTTAGAGAGCAACACAGGGTAGAATTACTAGTACTGTATGATCAGATAGCTCATAGGGACAACAACACCACTCAGGGTGACCAACAACACTCGGGGAATACTGTTGAATCCCAGAAGGTCCCCCCAGAAAACTCGAATCAGTAGGAGCAGTTGATATCTGGCACACCCACAGGAAAATCATCCTGGAGGGAAACCCCACTGAGCTCCACACAATGCAAGACGGGGCAAGGGAGCCGTGGGCACGAACATCAGCTCTTCAAGGCACTTGCTGACTCGTTGATTAATCACACAATGAGAACCAACCTAAAGGGTTTTCATCCCTTCATCGATGAGGTTATGAGGGCCCAATTTCCCAAAGATGGAGTTAGCCCAATCTGGAGAAATACTCGGGGAACTCAGATCCCGAGGCACATGTTAAGGCCTATATGACCCAGACTCAGCTATTCTCGAAGGACATTGACATGCACGGCATGCTGTTTCCCACCACTCTGGGCGGGGTGGCATTGGAATGGTACGACTCTCTACCTAGAAACTCGGTAGACTCGTTTGACACGTTCTGTGACAGGTTCCTCGCTAGGTTCACAGATTGCAAGCCCGTGGCTGCCACCTCAACATCCGTGCACAATGTCGTGCAAGGGGAGACAAAAGGCTTGAGATAGTTCATGGCCCAGTTCGCCCGAGCTACTCTAAACATACTCAACCTGCACCCGGTGGTCTCAATGCATGCCCTACTGGTGGGGTTACGTTCAGGGAAATTCTTGGACACCCTATATGCAAAACTTCCCAAGGACATGGATCAACTATGGGCCAGAGCAATAAGATATATGATCATTGAGGAGAACGCGGAAGACCGGAGAAGGGCAATTGAGGCACCAACCTCAGCGGCCTTCATAGATATTAAAAGAAAGAGGTCAGAGAAGTTTGAAAACTACACCCCTTGAATGCCTCGATGGAGATCATACTCCGAGAGGCCTGCAACTTAAAACTCCTACGCCTTCCAACACCAAGCCCCAACAATCCTTCAGGAGACTCGACTAAGCACTACAGCTATCACTAAAATCAAGGTCATAGCACAGAGGAGTGCTTTAAGGTAAGGGATCTTATGGAGGAGTTGGTCCAATCAGGGGGCCTTAAACCACTTCATACATTAGACTAGGTCATAGTTGAAAACCGAGAACCTGTACTCTTTAAGGAGGGTTTTACCAAGTAAGGTTTTAACGAGGCAAGCTCGACAGAATAAAGTCCCCCTTTTTTTAGTATAACCTCGTCAAGTTCAATCAAGAACTAAAAACGCTCAAGAAAGAGTACAACAACTTGTTCATCCAAGAGAAAAGCAAAAATAATACAAGTTCAATTAAGAACTAAAAACGCTCAACCAAGAGCACAACAACTCGTTCAACCAAGAGCGAAGCAAAAATAATACAAGTTCAATCAAGAACTAAAAACACTCAACCAAGAGCACAACAACTTCAACCAAGAGCGAAACAAAATAATACAAGTTCAATCAAGAACTAAAAAATTCAACCAGGAGCACAACAACTCGTTTAACCAAGAGCAAAGCAAAAGTAATACAAGTTCAAACAAGAACTAGAAACGTTCAACCAATATCACGACAACACGCTCAAGCAAGAGCAAAGCAAAATAATACAAGTTCAATAAAGAATGAAGCATGTTCAACCACGAGCATAGCTAAAAACCAAATCCAAACGGGTCTAAGCTGAACTCGTTCATCATTCAAATTGATCCACCTATACATCTTCTCGGATTCCGAGATGGGGGGAATGTAGGAACTAATTGAAGGAAATAAGAAAAGACAAAAAGTTATAGCAACTGATTAAACGTAATTGCACAAAATTGCAAAACTGATCTTATTCATTTTGATTTACTCAATCATATATATAATAAAATTACAATTACTGAAAGCTATAAAATAGGAATACTAACAAGCCTATAAACTGACCATTAATGCAATATAACGGTAAAATAGTTTAAAGGTAATAAAATCATAATTAATAATAACAAAATCAAAATTAATAACCAACATCCTCCCTTAATTCTGATTTGGAACAACCTTCCCAATTTGAGTCATTATATTGTTCTTCTCAATCGCCATCAATTCTTCATTCATAGTCTTTTGCCATTTGGGGTGTTGAATGGCATCGACAAGTCTCACAGATTCTGATTCTACAAGAAAAGAAAAGTGAACCAAATCTCCATTGTCATCAACTTCATCATCAAGATTTACTTCGCAATCTTGAAGATGTACAGGTTGTCGCTTCTGCCTTCTTGGTCGCTCCATCATAGTTGCAATTAGAGTTGCAACTTCAGGTTGAATTACAACTTCAAGTTGAACTGCAGGTGCTTCAAGAGTGACTCTATCTTCCACATCATCGTTCAAAACGTAAATATATCGTTTTTTCGAATCCATTTCAGCAGTTGTATTCCATTTCCATTCCTCATCTTCGGCAAATGTAACATCACGACTAACAATCACCTTCTTTGTCATTGGATTGTACAATTTGTATCCCCCATGCTTATATCCAATGAAAATGGTTTTCACTGCCTTATCATCCAACTTTGATCTTGTTGCATTGGGAACATGAGCATAAGTAATTGACCCAAATACCTTCAAGTGTTGCACATTGGGTTTGATTCCACTCCATGCCTCAATCGGAGTT
>Ga0123341_1005578_pt1 | contig 11240 bp, 8 predicted proteins | sample Turbeapinknodule_FD_89959 | JGI IMG/M metagenome (GOLD analysis project Ga0123341, IMG submission 89959) | Root nodule microbial communities of legume samples collected from Mexico - Turtle bean Mexico pink nodule | ecosystem: Host-associated > Plants > Roots > Nodule | place: Mexico: Nepantla... | reverse complement strand
GTTCTTTTTTTTCATATTAAAAGTTCTTGCACTTGTTTTTCAGATACTCTTTTTCCCTTTTTTTTATTATTACTATAAAGATTGAGAAAAAATAGTTTTAGAGTAGAATTAGTATAATTAAAATGACACCTGAATATTTTAATATTAAAATTAAAAGAGTATATAAATAGAAATTGAGTTATTCAGGTTTCATTTAGAAAAAAATCATTATCTCTCTAAAAACTAATTTTTTCTTTCCTCTACCTTCTCTCTAAGATTTTGATAGAGTTAGATTTTTTTTATCAAGACTCTGTGGTGCAGGTTAAACTAACATTGAGCTTTCGGTAAGTTTGAAGCTCTTAGTGAGCATCTCCTCAAGTTCAGGTAAGAGAAGTTAGTTTAAATTTTCAATTGAACCTTCAGCTAGAACATCTGAATGTGGAGGTGACATGGTCACCAGTTTAAATTGATTGAAATTGAAATGTGAAATGGTAGATATAGTAGATGTTGTTGAATATATTTTAATAGTTTGTTGAATTAAGTTAAATGAATTGTTGGTTTAGAATCTAACCTGTATAACAGGTTTATGCATAGATTTTCTACATATCTTGCTCAAGCGAGAATAAAATGGAAAAATGAGGTATTCTTGGGTCCCTTCTCACTCAAGCGAGAGGATTTTCGCTTGAGCAGGACCCATTCTCGCTCAAGCGAAGAAATTCTCGTTCAAGCTGGACTCTTTGTAAAAAAAAACTAAAATTTTTATATTTGGTTTAAAAGGTTGGTTTATTTATTTTTGTATAATTTTACTTATAAATTATGCAAAGTTTATTTTATGTATTTAATTAAAAATTCCTTTAATTAGATATTTATATGATTAGTAAATGAATTGTTGTGTGTTTTGGAAATTCTAAACTTTGGTATGATTTGATTGTTTGATGTTGGATATTGTGAGATTCAGAATATGATTTTAATCAAGACATAATATTTTCATGAAAGAAAATACCGTGTTAAGATTGTTTAGGATGTGCATTGACTAGGGATTCGTCTAGAAGGAGATATCCTGACTCTACTGAGATAATGGAATCACATAGATAAAGTTATTCAGGTGGTGAGAGTTGAAAGAGGTTCATATGAATGGGTAAGTTGTTTGAAAGTTAATTAACTTGATCTGTTATATGAATTAACCCTCTCATACTAGGAGAGAGATGATATTGAGATTATTTATGCGCATAGCTGTGTGAATTTCACAGTGATATAGTATGACAAGTGTAGATCTCTGTAAGTCAATGCACGAGTCTTTCAGAAGTAGAGTCAAGTGTCTATGTGTTGTGATTAAGTAGAAGTCTAACATGAAAAAGATGAATTGTGAATTTCTTTAATAGACACTTGATGATTTTTTGAACTGCTTAAGCATTAATGACTATATATGGATGTTTAAAGTTATAGTTATATTAGAAGTTTTTAAAAATATCTAGCTTACCCTTTACTTTTTTTTTGGTTGTTTTCTTTAATCTATGATGATAGTGTATTTATACGGGAGCATATGATGATGTTAGAGGTCGTAGAGGTCGTAGAGTTCCCCAGTGAGAAGCTGGATGATGAAAATGTTTATTTTCTTTTGAATATTTATTTTAATTTTATGTAAATATTTAAAGTCTTATGAAAATAGATATGCTATGAAACATTATATAAAAGAGTTGTAAATATTTGTATTATGTTTATATATTTTATTTTAATATTTGATACATATTAGATATGAAAAAATATAGATATGTTACAATTACTACTAGTGCAAAGAATAATAAAATAATTGTAGAAAAAGAGAATAATAAAATAGATAATGCAATTACAATACGTTTATACAAAAATACGTTTATACAAATTAAAAATTATTTAGTAAATAAAGGTTTTAATTTTTTTATTTATTCCCAATTTTGGAAAGTTTGCACCATTAATTGTTAACATTTATTTATGAAGAAATAATTATACATATTTTTCTTTTCACCTGCAATCACTTGTATTATTTGTATTATGTTACATATTGTATGAGCTTAAATCCCAATTTTAATGAATATATATCATTTTTCTGAATTAGTTATTTTAATTAAAGGATAGTTTTACTTTTCCTATTTTTTAATTAAACTTAAATTTCTTTCACCAACATCCAGTATATTAAGATTTTATAAACACCCACAAACATAAAATTCTATGATGGCAATTGTTCTATATTTTATTCTATATTTTTATATTTTACAGAAACAATGCATGAAATACTCGATAGTTAAAGTTAAATAAGTGACTTGAAAAAATCTCATCAGTTCTTAACTGGTAAAAAAAACATGGTACTAAGTGAAATAAAATCCTTGAATATCTACGAAAAAATTATTTGATTATATTATTGAGTATTGAAGTTCTTTTATAAGAGTATAATCATCGTTGTTCAAGCCAAAATCAAGAAGTTTATGAGAGAAAAAAAACTTAATTATTATGAACACTTTGACGAAGTTACATATGGTCTTATCCACACCCAAACTTTTTGCTTACTTGAAACGTTGATGATGAAGAATTTAGATTCACAATCTTGCTCATTCGAGTTAAACTATTTTTTAAGAGATTTTTAATAAAACTAATATTCATCCAAAATTAACAATTAAATATGCACTTAATATATAAATAATAATTAATCCTTTGTCGTAAGTGAGAAAAAGTGTTGAATTAGTTTGGTATAATAGGTTGAACTAAACTTCAATCTAGTAGGAGGTTTGGTATGTCCTCATTAATCATCATTTTTAAAATTGTGCATTGAAGGTTGAACTACACAAAAAGATAAGCCAAAACCAATTCCTAACTAGTTAGAGCTTTTTCGAATAAACGTGAAACTTTCCCATCTAGGATTCAAACTCCATACCTACACCTTTGTCACAATGTTGCTTTACACAATCACCTATAGTTATTTGTTACATAAATTATTTACCATATATTACCTTTTAAATTATATTTAGAATATTGTTTATTTCACAAAAGAATATATATAAATAAGACTTCAATATCTTATAAATAAATTATTATTAATAAATTAATTAATAATTATGCTAAATTTTTAATTTATGTAATAATGATCACATATGGATACAAATCATAGATAAATTCAGTATTACATACAAATTATTATCCACAAATTTGTATTTGTCAATAAATTCAACATCACATACGAATTACTACTCATGGAATACTGACCTAATGAATAGTTTTGTCACATTTTGAGGAATAAATTATTCAATATTAACCTTTACCTCATATTTAGTTACTCCACTAGTGTTGGATTGATCTGTCGTGATCACTTTTGTCATGTCACCCGTTGTACACATCAACCCTTTAATCAACCTATTTTCTCTCCCACAATAAAATTATTATTAGAAAAAAATATGATATAAAAATTATTGAATGATGTAATAGATACTTTACAAAAGAAAATACAAAATCTAACTTGAACAAATATGCTAAAGATTGAATAATTTTCATAATTGCACCAAATACAAGACCTAACAAAGTATTTTTGAACTTCAATTTGAAATTTTCAATATATCTCAATTAATTTTAAATATATTTAAATCAATTATTTTCTAGAAATTATACTCAAAATTCTTTTGTTTTCTTAAAACATCCACTGATTTTTAATTAGAAACAGAATCCACTATTTTTAATTAGAAGCTTATTGAGACGGTAGAAAACATTGATTTTTAATTAGATGCTGAATGATTTCATATTTGAATTACCTTTTTCCATTTTAAGAATCTCATAAATAAATATTTTATATGAAATTTATATATTTCTACGGTAGATGCTCAAAATCTCTTCTTTCAAACATGATATTGAAATAATGTGTATAAGATCTTCAAAATTTTCAAAGTAAGATGCTTAGAAATTCATAACTGTTTTATAATCAATGAGAAAAAAATGTCTTAAATTAAAAATAGAAGCTTCTAATGATACTGTTCATGGATTGTCCAATGGTAAAAAAAAGAAAAGGACGTCACAATCCGAACCGACACAAAAATTTCAGCAACCTTTTTGCCTTTTTTTCTCTGCAACTTCTAAATTCTCTTCGATCATCAATGACCTCAACCACACATGATATCATGTTGGATTTTTGGTCCAATAGAAAGAAAATCGAGGAGTCTTATCGTCATAAAAGTATGGATGACAGTCTTCCTCGACCACAACCTTAAAGAAACCTTGTTGAAGTTTTTGTAAGAAGAGGTGAAAGGGGTGAAAGGAAGGTCCTTGATTGATATGAACCCAAGAACATGATAAGGATATGATATGAACATGTTATGGATTCAACAAGAGTTGGAATATGATTAGACACTTTTTAAGAATTGGATCAACGTTCTTAATCATTCAAGAACTCACCAAAACACAAGTAACCAAGCCAAACTCACATAGAAACCCATTTTTGGACATATGAACCGTTTGAAACAAGGAACAACACAAATGCACCGATTAAAACTCAAATAAACACAATTAAAACCATAAGAACAGAAAACTAAAACAAACTACCGAATATAAACACAAACTAAACAAGTACTAGCGATTGAATCAACAAGAAACAAGAAAGACATGTTTTAGAGTTTGTTTTGGAATGGAAATGGAAGAAAAAGAAGAAAAGGACAAGGAAACTTATGTGGTTGGAGCTCTTGGAATTGTGCACGCTACTTGAAGGATGGTTGGCTTCAAGATGACTGTTGTTGCTGCCACTTGAGAGCCCAAGAATTCACTCAAGATAAGACTAGAAGAGAAGAAGACACAAGTCTCTCTCAATCACTCACCAATTTGGTAGAGGTTCTTTACTCTCAAAATCAATCTTATTATTTCAAAGACCTAAGCCTCCCTTTTATAATAAGGAAGACCGGTCACAAGTACAAGAGAAGCTTACAAGAGAAGCTTTGAAAGGTTACCTTCTAACTCCTTCTATTCTAGCGCCTAAAGGAGTGTGAAGAGACACCTTTGTAGATCTTTCCTAAAACTAGCGTCTAAAGTGTTATACAATGGAGGTATCTTTAAGGTTTCCCTCTTTAGCACATCCTAAAGCTATTCTATATTATTTACAAATTTATACAAAAGAAACTACAAAGAGAGATATTAATTGGAGCCTATTCTAGAATGCTTGTAGTCTTCTTTTAGGCTTGGTCCTCTCTTTATTTAATTTCTTCTTTATTTTTGAGAAAACTAGAAGGAAGAACTTTAAATGCTTGGGTGGATGGCCTCTTCCTCCATTAGTGAAATCCTCTTCTTTTTTATCTCCATCATTGGTTGACCGATAAACGACAACCATCCAATTCGCCCTCCCGACCTAGTGTTACAGAAGTGAAGAAAAGAACAAGGTGTCAACCGCAAACTTAATTCCTAGCACGATAGCCGAAAGGCTTGCAACCATGCTCGATTATTCGAATGTAACTGAGTTGGTACAACATTTGAAGTCCATAAAACCCCTATTGCAAACTTGTCCAATGTAAATCAAATGTGCACATCCATTATTAAACAATAGTAAAAATAAAAAAAGTCATTAGACAAATCTTCTCGTCCAAGGCGTACGGTATCAGAAGCCTTGCACTTGTGCAAGGAAACAATATTGTTTGACACGTTGTTTTCAAGTATATCCATATGGACGGTGAGAGAATGAAGCATGGATGTGTGCCGGTATCTCAAGAACTACTCCCGAACTTGATCATCCACCAATGAATAGTTAGATACCTAAACAAGGATCTCACCTAAAACCTCGACCATACAAAACAATATTGGGAGCAACGACTCTAGCTCAACCCTAATTTTACCTACTATACCATACCTACAACTAACTTGAGATGATTTACTTGTGTTCCCTAAGTCACTAGAGTTAGAACTAGATATGTTTACAAGGTATTCTGGTATCATAGGAGAAGGAAGACATGGTTACTTATAATTAGACTCTTTGACTGGTACACTCTCGGACACTCATACAAATGGGAAACAAATAAGGTGACATATTGGACCCACGATCCACGCTATTTGTAGGCGTGGAAAATGGATGAAGACGAACCATCATAAATTCTCCAACAGTCATATCACTTCGTCATCAACAATCAAGATCAGACGACCTTTCACATCGTTTGACACAAGTCACAAATGATGGATTTGATGTTCTAGACCCTTAGTAGGTGATAATTGTCATTCAACAATCAAATTATAATGATTTTAGCATGAAACGACTAACCAGTGCTAGACTCTATAACACCAAAAAGATGATAGTATAAATAATGTCAGATGTTCTCAAGTCATCTCCCAACGAATCTAATAGTGAATCATTCAACTAATGTTCAAAAACTTATCTGCAAGCAAAACTTAGAAATAACAATAAAGATAAAATGGGGTTGAGATTGTTATGCAGAAAATTAAGATAGACAATTATAAAATAGTAAAGAAAGCAGGTTGACTCTTAAGTTCATTCATTGGTGAATTCCTTATTTATTATCTTAAGATTTTCTCTCTTTCAATTCTCACATAGATGTCAAACTTAACCATATAAGAACTAATCAAATTCAATAGAATCTTATCAGCAAAACTAGTGTTTATTGACGTATTCAATATCTCACTTGTCTCCAAGTGTTTACTCGTGAAATATTTATCTTTTACTTCTTGAACTAAGCGAATAAGAGATTCATTAGAATTAAGCGAACTAATCAAGAATTCTAATTAAAGAAGAGAACTAAATTCTTAAAAAGTGTTAAAAAACAATTCCTAAACAAAAGCCAGAATTCAAAAAGACCAAACCTTTTGACACAAACTACTATAAAGAATTTTATGAATAAAACTTATTGAATACAAACCTCAGAATTCGTTGTGCAATCACAATAGAATCAACCCAAAGGAGTTTAGCCTTCCATGAAGAAAAATGAAAGACTTGCAAAGGAAAAATAAATGTAGGTCTAAGGGTGTTATTCAACTATGAATACTCAACGCAATCGCGATGAAATGTGATCCAAATCTTCCTTAGAAGTCAATTTTATAATCTTTTTTTTTTGCACAAAATCAAAATTTGAATCAACATCAGGATATTGTTTTACAATTATCAAATATTTTCTTTCTCTGTTTCGAATTACCAAGTAGATATCCTCTTTCCTGATCAATTGTAGATCTCGTTTTCACATCTCTTCTAAATATTTTGTTTCCAAACTCTGTTCAAATTTGTGCATTGATTATAATTAAACCTAGCATTGCTAGATATTTGAAGAAGATTTACTTGAACAATTTCTTCGAAGGAGAATTGCTCTATTTTTTGTACCTTTAACATTGGATTTTTAATTTCAGAAATTCGAGAGAATATCCCTATAGAAGATTTGTTTGAAATTTTATTGATGAGATATTATAGATTTAATTTTCTAATTATTTAACTCTGATTTCATTTCTCGTTTTGATTCAAAGAAGCAACTTGGACTGTGGTGTGATTAGGCCCACTCACAGTGGTAAAAGCTTCATTCAGACCCTCTAGACAAACCCTTCTATCAGGTCGTCTATATAGACCGTTTGTTCTGATAAATATTAGACCGTCTACTCAGACTAAAATATAAGATTAGAAAAATAATAGTTAAGGCTAAAATAAACCCAATTAGATTAATCTCAGTTAAAAAAATATATTTATTCATGATTACAATCCAAGAATCTATGATTAAAGTTTTAAGGTGTGAATAAAATTATGCTTAGTAGTAGATTACACCCGGGCTAGTATACTTAGTGGGATCAACAACATGATAATTAAATGATTTTTTTCTTTTAGACTCTTTGCCCTTGCTTGAACCTGAGGAACCAATGCACTACCCGAGTGTTTGAGATATTGAGATGTCGAGTGAGCATCCTGACATTTCAGTAAAATATGTGACAAAAGGCTCATAGCCAGGATTAATAGCTTAACAACACAATTAACAAGAACCACACAATAAAGAATTTGAAAATCACACCAAAATTGACTTGAACGTCAGAATATAACCTTTGAAGATCCAAAAACTCAAAGACTTGAAGATCAAGTACATGTAAGTGAATATCTGGTTTTGTAGGAACATTGAAATTTAACACAAAAATTAATAAAACAACTGATGGGAAAAAACGCACGCGGAAGCAACACACATAATCATGAATCAATTGCAGAAAAATAAACAACACAAGATTTAACGTGGTTCGGTCGCCAACTGCAACCTACATTCACACGGGCAACTATTAGGTTTTCATTCTATCCTGTTGCACACCAATTACAAGTACAATGATATCTTTAAATATAGATAAATAGAGATAATAAAGGGACACAATGATTAAGCCCACTCACTAAAACATGGTGTCTACTCGGCCCAACTCAATTGGTCCTGGCTTCATATCCAACAATCTCCTACTTGAAGTCACGGAACAATGTTCACCTACGCTTCAACTGTGTAGAATGATTAAGCTCACTCACTAAACATGGTGTCTAGTTAGCCTAACCCAATTGGTCTTGACTTCATACCCAACAATCTTCCACTTGAAGTCACATAACAATGTTCACCTGCGCTTCAACTGTGTACATGTACTTTTGTAATCTGTCGACGAAACTCAATGTTCCACCACTAGTTGCCACCAGCCTTCTTAATCATTTTGAAGACTTCGTTAAAACTCCCTTGAGTTTCAACACGTCAGTCACTGACCCGTTCTCTATTCCTACCGACTCCCAGTTACAGGAACTGTTGGATCCTGGAACAACCTGAGAACAAACACTCTCCATATTCAACAAGAATTTTTTTGGAGAAGTTTCAACCGCTGGAATACTGGTTCTCCTAACCCACTTTCATCTAGGAACCTTAGTTGAAGCACGACCCGTGCTCCCACTACCACAAGTACCTCTGACTGGTCTACCTGAACCTTTCCATGCTCGTTCATCCTAAATCTGACCTGTGGCTCTGGGTTTCACTCTTGTAAAGACAACCCTCTTCTGCCCACGAGATCCTGTGAACCGGACTTTATTTATCTTCTGAACTGGGATGGTCACTCCCTCAGACGCGGTAAATCGACCATATACAACGAACCTCTCTTTCTTCCGCAGGCCATGACAAGATTTCCCTTGACGACCTTCCACTGCTGATTTCCGAACTTCACTTCATGTCCCTATTCGTTCAACTTCCTAACAGAAATCAAACTTTTTCTCAAGTTTGGAACAACTCTGACATCCTTCAAAGTCCAGAAACCAACTGGTGTCTTCAACACTATGTCACCCATGCCCGTAACATCAAAAGTTCTGTTGTTCGATAGTCTTACCTTTCCAAAGTCTCCAATAACTAGATTCTGCAATGCTTCAGAATCCATGACCCAGGAATCCACACTACTATCCACGCAACAGACTAAAAGGTCCTCGTCCGCGGAGTCTTCTGCAATGTTGACTTGTTTATCATTTGGACATTGATTCCTGAAATGCCCCACCTCCTTCCAGTTCCAACATGTTACACTTGAGCAATCCCGAGTCTTTGACTGACTCATTCTTTTGTTCTTGCTCCCACTATCTCTGATATTTTTCTTACCTATGATGACATATAGCAATTCACTAGATAATTCCCAGAACTCCTTCTTCGGACATCCTCACTAAGAATGAGATCATGAATCTTCTCAAAAGTGAATTCATCGGATCCCGCTGAACTGGTAACTAACCGTTGTAACCGTTCCGGACCAACTATCAGGCAAAGACAATAACCATAGTAAAGCTTGAACTTCATCATCGAACTTAATGCCCACTGACGTAAGTCTGGCTAAGATCATATTGATGTGCTCAGTAACTGAACTCGCAAATCCTCAATTTGCATTTTCCACCAACTGAAATTTGTACCATCAAATTTTCAATTCGGAACCTCCCTTCTTCTGCCATCTCAAATGACTAGACGAGATACTCGGTACAACTAATTTCAGATCTTGGCAATTTTTTTATTTTTTTTTAAATCAAGAACACAAAAATTGCACCACCCAAAATCATTCACCAACAGACCTGGTCGCAGTCCCCACTGCACTGGTGCTCCGCACCACCACCATCGCTGGTCACCGCTGTTGTGAAGCAGATTTGGGAGACTCCTCCTTGCACCGCTGTGAAACTCTAAGCCTGCAGCCCCCGCGAAACTCTAGCTTTGGGACGTTGCTACCACCTCTGTGAAACCCTAGCTTTGGGACACTGCCGCCGCCTCTGCGAAACCCTAGTTTTGGGACACTGCTGTTGCCTCTACGAAACCCTAACTTTGGGACGCTATTGCAACTGCAATTTTCACGTCTCGTCGATTAATTTCTGCTGATCGGATCTCTAGTGTGTAAACGAACCTAAGTTCTGATACCACTTGATGGGAAAAAACGCATGCGGAAGCAACACACATAATCACGAATCAATTGCAAAAAAATAAACAACGCAAAATTTAACGTGGTTCGGTCGCCAACTACAACCTACATCCACACGGGCAACTATTAGGTTTTCATTCTATCCTGTTGCACACCAATTACAAGTACGATGATCTCTTTAAATAGAGATAATAAAGGGACACAATGATTAAGCCCACTCACTAAAACATGGTGTCTACTCAGCCCAACCCAATTGGTCATGGCTTCATATCCAACAACAACTAGATTTGAAAATGGAGAAATTAAATTTATTCAAAACATAAACATAAACCAAAAGCAATTTGGTTCTTTACTCCACCAAAAAATATTTCTAAACCTATGAAATTAATTGCAAATATTTTTTTATTAATAACTTCTTGTTCATAATCATGGAAGATCAAACATGAAGCAATGTATATTCAACTTTGTAACATTTTAACACATAAGCTTTGTTGACTTTAATTTCCTGCGTCAACATAGTACGCATGTTATATACTACTTTTTCTTGGTATTTTACTACAAGTGGAAGTAAATAAGCATTGACCAAAACTATTTAAAATTTCAAGTCATAAATATATATTTTCAGTGCTGAAATTGCCAAAAGCAAAGTTACTTTTTATAAATGTCTATCTAATCAACTAAATTTCAAGCCATCAATTTTTTTACTCGTGCTAAAGTTCTTAATACTTACAAATAATAAATCATCGTTTGAATTTCTTTTTAAAACACATACATTTGTACTTAAAACAAAATTATCTACTGCTACTTGAGCGTTAGCCTTAAATAATTGAGGACGTTGTTAAATTTAGGTTTTAACACTTAAAGAAGAAAAAAAATCTATTAAATATTAT
>Ga0123341_1005573_pt1 | contig 11244 bp, 6 predicted proteins | sample Turbeapinknodule_FD_89959 | JGI IMG/M metagenome (GOLD analysis project Ga0123341, IMG submission 89959) | Root nodule microbial communities of legume samples collected from Mexico - Turtle bean Mexico pink nodule | ecosystem: Host-associated > Plants > Roots > Nodule | place: Mexico: Nepantla... | reverse complement strand
TTATTACATCAATTACATCCATTACATCAAATATAAATTTCATTTTCTGCTTAAATAGTTTTACATTCTACTTTAAAAGATTTTTTTTACTCTTTTCCAAGTAGAAACAAAAACATAAATATCTTCTACTCCTTTAATATCAAATTAATACTAGCTAATGATTGAAGACTGGTTGCATTAAGAATTTTGCATAACACATGTTTTCATGTTCTGAATATGAACTGTTCACACGAGAGTGCATTTACGATCATTCTTTATAATGCTTGGTTTGTCCGAGGTAGGAGGTGTCAATGCCGAATATATGTGACAAATGTTTTTAGTTTGGTCTCTTTCAACTCTGTCATAAGATTCTCTTATATATTCACTTGCTTAATCAGACTCGAATTGCGTGAGGAAGTTAATTATGCCTCTCGTTGACATAATAAATATAGTTGGAAGAAGTTTATTTTCTTTTTTGATCACATATTAATCTTATTCCCATTATTAAAATTATTATTATTATTATGAATTTTATTATGATGAATTTTCATACAAAACAAAAATTTAAATACATATTTTCATGTTCAATGAATAGTATCCATAAGTTTTTAGCACAACTTATCTTACTTCAATAGATTATATTAAAATTATTTAGAATATGAAATCAAAAATATTTTATTAGAAAAATAATATTACAGTAAAGTCTTATTGTCAATACATATTATTATTCTAAATGTGTTATTTTTTAAAAGGAAACGACATATTGTGTTGCATTAAATGACTTATCACTTTAAATCTTTAAACAGCAAAATCTTTAAAATTAGTTTTGAACTTGAAGGGTATATAAAGGTTTCATCATGACTAGTGTTGGGTCAACTGAATTTGAAGTTGATTTGAATGAGTTTTAATTTAAAAGTAAATTTAGTGATAGTTTGGTTAATATGTTAGAGGGTTGAGTACACGTTAAATGGTGTAATACCTATTAGATAATCGCGTGATAGGAGAGTTTATGATAAAAAATACTATATATTTATTAAGAATTATAACAAAGTCAATAGATGTCTAGAATAAAGCGAGCACACATTAGACAGTCTATTAAAATTAAATCTGTTAGATGATAATGTAGTATCAAAACTATTAGACGGTCTCTCAGTGTTAAGTTCATTAGACAAATATTGTGTTAATAAAAGAATAGTAAAAATATAAAGTATTGACCCATTAGATAGTTCAGTTGTGTATATACGCGTTAGGCAGTCTCACGGTACAAAGACATGCTAGATAGTCTTTGAGGACATAACAGGCTAGACGAATCCAATGTACAAGACTAGTCAAACAAAATAATGTTATTGAACACGTTAGATAGTCACTAGAACTTATACATGATAGACAGGTCACCTTGTCTTCTACACGTTTGGTTGTCTAATGTATCATGGATTGCCTATACTTGATTTCTATGTTCTTAGAATACTTTTTGATATTACTTGAACATTTTCAAACCATACTAGATAAGTTTCTAGAAAGTTTTGGTATATTTGAACATAAAACAAAACATCCCGAAAACTCTAAATCCCGAAAACTCTAAATCTTGATTGTCTAAATGATTTTCAAATGAGGTACACATTCTATGATGATTACAAATTATTTTGAGTATTGATATGCCTTAAAGATTAAGATTAAGACAATATCCAAAAGTTTTCAAATTAATCGTGTTAAACAAGAAAGTTTTCAAAAAAGAGACACATTTAATCACTATCTTAAATAATTTTTCAAAAATATATTGAGAAAATAAATCTAGGTTAAAGTTTGAATATTTTTCGACGTTTAAATCTTATACAAACTTAACAAGTTTTTCAAAATATATTTACAATGGAAATTCTATAATAAAAGGATTAGATAATTCTGAAAATAAAAATATTATGTTTTAGTGATATCCATGCATATATATGATGATTATTATTGATTCTCATATTTAAAATAATTTCAAAAAATATTTTCATCATTTAAAGACAAGTAAGAAGATCAATCGTTTAACGATCTTACCATACGTTTCTGTTAGACAATCCATTAGACGATCTAACTAAACAATCTAATTTTCTGTTGTGAAAAGAGAGTCTAAAGGCTTCACTCAACATTCCCTCCTCTGGAGCCAATTGCACCTATAATATGAGTTCCTATATCTAAGAATGCAATTTATATTATTATGATATAATTATTAAGTAATTGTATTGGTTATCAAAATTGTACCTACATGTTTTGACCTCAAGTTTATTAAGATGATATTACTAAAGTCAATCATTGTATTCAAGGTATTATATGCTTTGGAGTTTAGAGTTTCGTAACAATTTTGTCCTTAAAAGGTACCTCATAGGTTTAAAGGAGGAAAATGTATATAAATTGCAAACGATGTGGGACTATTGGACTTATCGAAATAAGTCCCCAATCAAGGTATAAAGGGACAATACATCAGATGTGGTGATTGACCTTAACGATATTATATCAATGGACTTGAGGTTAGAACATTGAAATCGTCTGTGGGGATAGAAAAGTGGTTTCAGTGACGAACCATCATTCTCTTACCCATCGACTGAAGGCTTGTTCTAGTATGTCAAATAGTCATACATCGCTTAAGAGTCGGGCCTAAGGGTAATTTAAATACACCTTCCTCCCTTAACTTCTGAGACGCCTTTAAGAACAAAACCGTGATGAAATTCCAAACTCAAAAGTGGACAATACCTAGAATATGGTGATTGACCCTAATGATGTTATTTCAACGGACTTGGGAATATGACGCCATATATGTGAAAGTGGTTATAAAGATGAACCATCGATTATGGGCTTGTTTCGGTACGTCAAATAGTTCTGCATCGCTTAAGAGTTGAGGTCAAAGGTATTTTAAATACACATTCCTTCTTTAACCCTCCAAGGCGCCTTTTAAGAAGAAAATCGTGATGGAGCTCTAAACTTCAAAGTGACAATACCTCGAATGCGGTGATTAACTCAAACAATGTTATTTCAACGGACTTGGAGTTAGAATATTATCGTCGTACATGGGAATAAAAAAGTAGTTTCAAAGATGAACCCTTGTTCTCTTAGCCCTCAACTAAGGACTTGTTCTGGTACTTCAAGTAGTCTTGCAATGATTAGGAGTCAATATCAATGGTAATTTAAATAGATCTTCCTTCTTTAACCCTAGAATCAATATCAATGGTAACTTTGAAGGACAAAATTGTGATGAAGTTCAGCTCCAAAACGGACAATACATCGAATGTGGTAATTAATTATATCAATACCATCTCAACGAATTTGAGGTTGTAACACTATCCTTATCAAGATATACAAAAATGTATCACAACATAATAATAAAATAATATAAAATCTGATTAAATTATATGTGTCTATATATATATTTAATTATAATTGATTGAATTATAAATATTAAGTATCATATCTTTTATTTATTTTAAATATATATAATAATATTTTATTCTAAACCTAGGAGTCTATAAATACATATTAATTTTAAAAAACTACTCACTTAATTTCCTTACTTATTTTACTTATATTCTATAGTTTTCTCTAGTTGTTACCGACTTGAAAGTCGAGAAATCTTCAGGAGGAGATGAATCTCCCTCAATCTTCAACGACAATTGAACAATTAATCTCAAAGAGTCAATCTTCACTTACCAAAAATGCCATTTTTTCATAGAAGAATCCCACAATCCTTTCCCACAAGAATAAAAGTATTAATACTTTTACGTTTAGCGCCACTAACATGAAGGGCAATCCAATGGAATGAAGAAAAAACCTATCAAATCATATTCCTCGGGTTAGTTGGGTTGGGTTGCTATAATGACTCTTTAACATAATTTAGCTTTATTCCAAAAACTTGTGTTAGACATTATTTGCATGATTACACCCTTCTTGCTTATTTGGTGAAACTTGAGACTTTCATATGTTTGTATTCTATGAAGCAATGATTTTTGAGAATTTTAAGAGGGTGGAATTGTCCTTATATAAGTGTACGTGTTCATCATATGCATCCTTGTCGTGCTTGTCCCTTTCTTTATATTTAACAATGTACCTACTGAACAACCCCGCGTGCGTATGCAACCAGATTAGATACCTCACTGCCCTCAAAATGCATGCCTTATGCTCTTTTTCACCCCTACTATTAAACACACTAATTCATATTTTTATGAATTAAATACAAATCACAAAACAATTAAGAAAAACATGTTTTTGAAAATTTAAACAATAATTTATGAATGTGAAAACATTGGTACAAAAAACTAGTAATTGAAAACCTATAGACAGGTGGTGATCGTATATCACTTAAAAATTTATCCATGAAAGGGACCTAACCACCATCATTTCTTTCTGAGACTTTTACCTTCGTTGCACACATTTCAATTTTAAAATTATAGTTGACATTAATGCTCGTATGGAGGTACACAAGGGAAGACTTTGATACACGTTCAAGCAAAAGCTGAAAAGTTTTTCTTCAAGATTCACACAGAAATATGATGAGACTTGCGTTTTTAACTAGTGTTCAAACACCACACGGAATTAAAACATGATTCTCAATCATATTAATGTTTCAAAAATTAGTTTCTTTCACTTCAAATGGCCTATATCCCTCCACCTCAAGAACTAAAAAAAAAAGAGTATAAATCAAATGAGGAATAAGGTAATTTGAGTACTTGACCATTTTTTAACACATGCAGTCAGCATTTTACAGCTCATGATGTTTAAAGAGCTGTGTGAAAGTTATGATAAAAGCTGATGCTATTCCATTAATGCTGTACTATCCTCTCTGAGAATAAAAAAAACAATTTGGTATTTATGCTATTTTCCTTTTATTTTAATAGGACAAAAGTTACACATTTGAGTACAGAGGATAAGGTCTAAAATAGATCCTCCCCTTTATGGAGGTATGAAATTATGGAGGAAAAGGGAGTGCATGAGTTGTGAAAAATCAATCTCTTCCATTAATCAACAATGCAATATATAGTTGAGAACAGCTCTCATCAATGATAATTTTCATAATATGCATCCTCCAAGCACTTTGGACATGCTTTCTAAAAGTTTTTTCTCAGTACTCTTTGAAGAAAAAAAAAATTATCTATAAGTTTTAATTACTTTATGTGTAAATTAAAAATAAAATTATTAATTTTTCTAATAAGAATCTTTTATATATTAATTATTCATTAAAATAGACTCAAAATGATTTAAGAAGTGGATTTTAAATTAATCTCACTAATTATATGCCAATGAAGAAATCTCCAACATTTAACATCAACCTTTATATGCAAAATGATAATTGTATAAACCATTTCACCATTCCAATATTTTATTTTTGCAGCCAACAATAAAAATTGAAAGAGTTGTTGTTGGAAAGTGCAACACGGCACTGGTCTTTTTAATATGCAGGCAGAAAAAGACAAGAGATCCTAATGCCAAATGTGACTGTTCACAGTGAATGAATTTGAAGAGAGAATTAAAACTTTGGGTGTGATCCATAGATAGTTGATGGCTTCGATGAAAGTATATTCCTCCTACATTTTGATCCATTTACTTTGGTCTTTTTAGATATAATATAAAAGCCATTGCTATCATCACTGCATTCATGATGGTCCATACAACCTACACTTGTACACTCACTTTGTTTCTTTCTCTTTCCTCATCATGACTCTAACAGATGCAGTTTTCATATTTCAAGTATTTTTTAACCTTGAGAAATTCGTAGACATTAATTTGTTGACCTTGATTTGAGAAAAAGGTTACTTTATAGTACAGAGTTTGTCACATTCCAAATGGATAAATATTATGACATGGTTAGTCATAATAAACCTCAAAATGGCTGAAATGGCTTCTGAAATCTTAATATGTCATAATAGATGGATAAATATCAGTTTACATTTTACAATTTATGAAAAAGAAAGTGGAAAGGGTCCCAGAAAAGCATTTGTTTTTTTGTTTCTTTCCCTGTTCGGTGAAAAGGACATGTGAATGCGCAGATATGAAAAGAGGCATTTGACAGAAAAGTATACAATCTTGTAAAGTAATGTTAAAATAAGTTTTTCTTATGGTTTTTTCTCTGCAATTTTCTCATCAATGAAAAGCGTAATTAGTAGGATCACATGACTTCATATAAGCTCTCATGAATCACATTGGGACAATTATTGTATCCCTTTCCTTTACACCCATGGATTCTCTCAACTGCAATAATTTATTGGTGGAGAAATTACAACATAAATGTGATTAATGAGCAAAACATAAAAACAAAAAATTGCTAAGTTCAATGCATGGTACCTTAATTGGTCATAAATTAAGGTGTAGTAATTCTGTCCTTGGTAGTGAGCAAAAACATGTAAGAAACAATCAAAGAAGCCTTAATTTCTGTTATGATAATCACATTTGGGCAGACCTGTTTTTCCTTAACTATTTACATTTCACAGTCAGAAGTAGTCAAAATGATGAGTAATCTGAAACGGTTGATCCTTGTCTTTCTTGCTTAGTTTCTGTAACAAAACTCTACTCCTAATCTTGTTCAAATCAGCAGGGAACTCAGGTGGCCTAACTGATCTAATTAGAGCCCAGTTCACTCCCTTGAAGAACTCATGCCTCTTGATCTCAACTGACCCCATGCAGCACCCAATTCTCTTCTTTGGGTTCTTCACCAAGAGCTTGCTGATGAGGTCTTGAACCTTCACCATCTCTTCATACTCCTTGCTGCTACTCACTGCAATTCTAGGGAAAGACAAGGGCTGCTTGAGAATGTTGGTGAGTGTTTTCTCATTGTTCTCACCTTTGAAGGGTGTTCTCCCATATAGCATTTCATACAAGAAAACTCCAAAAGTCCACCAATCCACTGCACTACCATGTCCTTGACCAGAAATCACTTCTGGTGCCAAGTACTCATGGGTTCCCACAAATGACTTGGACCTTGCATTGATGGGTTCTGCCACCACCTCTGTGTCAAGTTCACACACCTCCACATTTTCCCTTATAACTGTTGTCACCTTCTTTCTCTTGCTTGAGGCAGAGAAACAGGATTGCATGGGGGCAGCACAAGAAGATGCTCGTGTCTTGATGCTGCGTTCTGATCTGGTTTTGCTTCTCAAAAGCTTTGGAACGACATCGCATCTCAGACACAGATCAAAATCCGAAAGCATAATGTGACCGTCTTCCCTTACCAGCACATTCTCTGGCTTCAAATCCCTGTACACTATGCCCTTCATGTGGAGATACTCTAGTGCCACAAGTGTCTCTGCTGCATAAAACCTGCATTTCTTCTACATTAGCTAACCAATTAAACAACTAAAACTCTATAATCTACTACCACTTTCTAACAATTTTTCACAAAAAGACCAAGTCACTTCAAATTAATCAAGGAAAGTGTTTATCCTTGGTTGAAAAGAAAAAAAAAATGGTATAATAATGTCATACTTAGTGGATGAGATGGTAAAGCGTTTTCCGGGGAGGCGTTGGCGAGCGGAGAACAAGTCTCCGCCGGGGCAAAAGTCCATGACGAAGCAAGAGTAATGAGAGGCATCAAACGCAGCGTATAGGGTAGGCAAGAAGGGGTGATCCATCATGGCCAGAATCTCCTTCTCCATCTCCGCTCGGTGTAGCTTCTTCCGTATGCTCAGCGCCTCTCTATCCACCACCTTCATGGCGTAGAGGCACTGCGCCAACCCCACCGCCGGGTTCCGTATCTGGCAGAGGTACACGTTCCCGATGTCGCCGCTGCCAAGCCGCCGCAGAAGGCGGAAGTGGTCGAGGCCGATGGCGCCGGTTTGGAGGCGGAGGCGGCGCATGGCCTCGCATGCAGCACTTGAGGTGGTCTGGGCGGTGGAGAGGGAGAAGGAGCTGCGGTTGGAGCGGCGGAAGCTAAAGGTGGTGAGCCAGGTGCGAGAGGAGTCCGGTGCGGTTACCGAGGAGCAGTTGCTGTCGTTGTCGGAGGATTCGTCTCGGGTCGTGGATGCCATGGAAGACATGGTGTTAGTAACATTCAAGTGCCTTCACATTACCATTTTATATACACCATTACGAAAACTTGCTTTCTCACTACACCAACTGTCACTCACCAATTTTTTTCTACAATAAACTCAAAAATAAAATCCCCAAGTACATATAAAGCAAGTTCCCTTCCAAAGTAGTTATTTAATTCTTGTAAATACTATAATGATAATATTTTTATGATCACAACTATTTTATATTCAATGTATAATACATTTTTACTTTTCATTTCTTTTTATCAGCAGCCATAAGGTAGAAGTTGTAGATAAAGGAATATGCCCCTAAGCTACTACTACAAACTTACTAGTTATTTAACAGCTTCCATTGTTACTGTTGTATATTAGTACTAAAGTAAAACCCTGCAACAAAATAGCACAGTGGAATAAAAACCAGAACAGCTGGAATAGGTCCCTAGATCAGAATATCCCATATGACCATCCCAATTGTGCCCCCATGCTACCAAAAAAAGAGTGATAAGAATATGTAGTTGTTAAATCCCAAGAATCATATAAAGACTTCCAACTTTTCTGCATTATATAACTAATATGTGATTCTAAGGAGAATCGTTATTGGATCTTGTTTTTTTTTTCTCGGAGGATTTTGTGTACAATGGTGGTGGTTTGAGCTTAGATATGACTATGCTACGTTGTTATTCAAATGAAAAGAAATATGGAAAATGGAGGACTAATTGAACTAAAAAGAAAATTAGAATCCCACCATAATATGTAATTTCTCCTCTGGAAGCAAAAGATAGGAGATGAATTTTATCTCCTCAAGATTTTCTACCTTGGATAAGCAGGTAGCACAAGAACACCTAGCTACTACTTAGATAAGCTAAAAAGCATCACCAAGATAACATAACAAGGAAGATAGGAAGATGGAAAAGGTTATTTTGAGACCAAAAAACTAAGCTACACATTTGACAAATAATTATAATAATATAATAATATTTTTAATTAAAAAATAAAATAAATATAATTAAAATAATAATTTATTAGTACGTAAAGTTTATGTATTTTACTGTAGAATGTGTTAAATATCATCACTCTAAGAAAGATAATTGTCACTTGAACACTAAAAAAAGACTAAAAACTCTACTAGAGAAAAATTCACACTTTTTCTCAAACTCAACAACCTATATATTAAATTCTAATGAAGTTGTGCTACCATACTTAGTTGAGTTCCTTTGTATAGTATTTGGTCATGAGTGATTTTCAATGTTGTTCTTGGAATAAAAAAATACTAAGTTTTCTCTAAATTTTACAATATAGAGTAGAACCTAAGTTGATATCAGAGGATACATATTGATTATATTCTAACTATAGTAATTTCCCCTCGAATTGAAATCTCTGTTGGATGCAATCACTTCAAATGTTGAGGTTTGGTTGTTATTAGTGGATGAAATGTCAAATTTAAAAGGTAGCAATGCGAGAATTATATTAGAAGGAGCGAATGGTGTAACGATAGAACAATCCTTACATTTTGAAATTAAAGCAATAAACAATAAGGTAGAATATAAGGTCATGTTGGTAGAAATGAGTTTAGACCAAGAGATAGATGTTAAGGTATTAACACCACAAAGCGATTCCTAGATAGTCATAGGGCAAGTTATTGAAAGTTATAAAGAACACGATTTGTGGCTTGCTCAATATTTGTAGAAGAAGACATTGAAATTTCCTAGTGTGTCAATGAAAAAGATGATTATGTGTACTTATATAATTACACAATCTTGAATGTCATCATATTTGTTAAATGTAGCGAAGGGATTGAGCCGACATAAATTGATTAAATAACAACTTTTCAAAAAATGTGACAAAGTATGTTTTTCAAATTTGTTATTAAGGTGTTTGACTAATGACCAAAGACAGCATGTAATAACCAAGTTGCATGAAGACCTTTGAGGAAGTTACATAGGGGGACGTGCGTTAGCTGGTAAAGTGTTGTTAATAGGATATTGTTGTCCAATTATGTGAGAGAATTTCCAACAACATGTAAAATGATGTGATAAATGTCAACTACACACAAACCTACGTATAAACTCCCTAAAAATAGTTGAACTTAACAATTTTTCCTTAGCCTTTTAATAAACGGGAACTAGATATCTTGAGCCATTTTCTACAGCAAAGCAATAAAAGAAATTTCTAATTATTGCAGTTGAATGTTTTACAAACAAGATCGAAGTTCAATTAATTATCGTTATTTCAGCAAATTAAGTTAGACAATTTATATGGAAGTCCATAATATATAGGTTTGGAGTCCCTTGGGTAATCATCATAGACAACAATTTGCATCCACAAGTAAGAAAGTTATGTGGGAAGTTAGGTATACAAGAAATATACACATCAATATAGCATCCACAAACAAATTGTCAAGTAGAGATTTCTAAGAAAGTCTTAATAAGGGATTTGAAAAGACGATTAGATGACACCAAAATACTTTGGGTTGAGGCATTTCCACGTGTGTTTTGGTCGTATTACAGAATGTCACAATCCACGACGAATGAAAACCCATTTTTTTTCAATAGAAATTTCTCATTCAACTATTATATATCATTTTTATGTTGAATTTATGAAGTGGTCTGAAAATGGGCATCTTCAAAGTTTAGATGATTGACATACCCCTCAAACATGAATGCTACTAGTATTTATTTTATTACAATTATTTTATTATGATTTTGTATCTATTTTTAAGTATTTATTTTTATATTTTGCCATACACATTGTACTCTTTCCTCTTATCAACTTTTTCTTAAGTAGGGTTTTTTTTAAGAGAGTATTTAACAAGAAAATAATGTTAATAAATTTGTTTGACTTCTCTTTTTATTTCAAATAGACAACCAAAGTCATTATCATCAACATGGTCATTTTAACGATCTTATAATGAAAGACATCATCAACTATACATGGTTGTTGTAACAATTTTATAATGAAAGTCATCAACAACATGGCTATTTTAATGATCTTATAATAAAAGTCGTCATAAACAACATTGTCATTTTAATAGTCTTATAATGAAAATCATCAACAACAACACAATTATTTTTTATAATGAATGACATTATCAACTACATAATTGTTAATGAAAGTTATCGTCAATTATATAATTATTTAAATGATAATATAATAAAAATTGTCATCAACAACATGGTAATTTTAACGATCTTGGTCGTTATTATTAACTTGATATTTTATCAATCATATATTCATGAACTACATTATTGTTTTAATGATCTTATATATGATT
>Ga0123341_1005572_pt1 | contig 11244 bp, 12 predicted proteins | sample Turbeapinknodule_FD_89959 | JGI IMG/M metagenome (GOLD analysis project Ga0123341, IMG submission 89959) | Root nodule microbial communities of legume samples collected from Mexico - Turtle bean Mexico pink nodule | ecosystem: Host-associated > Plants > Roots > Nodule | place: Mexico: Nepantla... | reverse complement strand
GTTTATTTATTAAAGGAATCGCATAACTTTATTTATCAATGAAAATATATTTAATTGAAGTTTTTTGTAATAATTTAAGAAAAAGCACATAAATATAAACTATCAAATTCTTTATATTTTTTTATTAGTGTATATTTTAAAAGTTATACCACCTTAAAAATGACTTGTTTTTAAGATGGAAAACTTGTCCAATCCAAATCGCTCTATATCAGATTGGATTAAAATTTTAAACTAAGCTCCTTAGATGATTGATCCTGAATTTTAAATGATAGAATTAATTTTAGGTGCTCAGAAGTTACGGCAAACACTGAAAAGTAAATTAAAAAATGCTGAAGTAGAGATATGTTTAAAAAATTTAAATGCACATTTCTTACCAAAAAAAACTTTGTCAAGAGGAATCTAACAAATATAAATTTATTTATTAATATGGCATAATTAAAAAAATTCATGGTAACAATAATGAATAGACATATTTCGTAATGGTGACAATAACACTGACATAATGATAATAATAATACATAATAACAATGTAATAATGAGATGATAATAGTTGTGATGACAACAAGCTATAATTGAGACAATGAAAATTATATAATGATAACAATTTTTTTTATAATAATAACGAAAATAGTGTTGATTGTTAGCAACCATGTTGTGGTAGTGATGCTAATGTGATAGTTATAGAGATAATACAATACTAATGGAGATGATGCATATGGAAAAAGTGATAATAACAACAAAATAAATTATGATAATAATAAAGAAAACGAATGACAACAACAAATATGATATTCAAAAGTAGTAATGATAATAATGATTGTAATAAAAATTAAGTTGTGGGGTGAACAAAAAAATTGCAAGCGTAAAATATTAGAAAAATTATTAAACTAAAAATTATAGAAACTTCATTCTTAACTTTTTTTACATTTTCATTTTTTTAAATATACAAATAAATATTTTAATAATTAAAATAGTTTCATTCAAATTTTATTTTCTGATTTAAAATAAATCAAAATTCCTACTGAAAATTGATTTCTGAAAAATGGAATTCCAACACTAAAATTTCAAACATAAGCTAGAATTGGAAGTGAAATGTGTTAGTTTTTCCTTTTCCTCTTCCAACCAAACACTTATTTTCTAACCACAATTAAAGATTTCAGTAATGTTCTGTGTGGGTACATAAATTATATCAGTGAGTGCAGAGAGCAATTGGGCCTTGGAAGTAAGAAGGCCCAGGAACAGCGCCAAGTTATTGTTCCCGCCACAACGCGAGCACGAAGCTCGATGTTCCCGCCAAAAACAGAGCCCTAGCGCCAAATGAAAAAGAAGCACCACATCGTTCTCTTTCATTCTTCTGATTCCACCATTCTCTGACGCTCTCTCGCTAGTACCAGAGGCCTTCCAAAATGGACTTGAGCGAAGAAGTTAGGGCAGCGCATAAGCGAGAATTTGCCGATTTCTTGGATCAAGATGTATGTCTTATGCATTCTCTCTTCTCATTTTCTGTGTGGTACTTTTTCCTCGTTCTAACGTTTTGTGTCGAATCATCAGGTGGGAAAAGGCATTTACATGGACGAAATCAAAGCCCTAATCAACCACAAGCGCCACCGCCTCACTGTCAACATCTCCGATCTCCACAACTTCCGCGACTTGGGTAACAGGTTAACACTTCCCAACACTAGTAATTAGTTTTTACTTTTATACTTTCAATTCTTTGGAGTTTGATTGTGTGTGAAGTTATTGTTTGCAGTTGGTGTTTCTATTTTTTTTAAATAGATATTGGATTTTTTGCAGGATTATCAGGAGTCCAAGTGAGTACATTCAATCGTTCTGCGATGCGGTGACGGACGCTACTCGTGCTATTGATCCTAAGTATTTGAAGGAAGGGGAACAAGTGCTCGTGGGATTTGAAGGTCCCTTTGTTTCTCGCCGAGTCACGCCAAGGGAGCTTCTCTCTGAATTCATAGGTTCTATGGTCTGTGTTGAGGGCATTGTCACCAAATGTAAGACTACATTCTTTTATATATTTTTGCCCCTTTTCATTGTTTGTCATAGGTTGAGTGATTGAGTGCAGCTGGTTTCTCATTAAATTAGGGTGTAAAATGACTAAATTCCAATTCCTAAGTTGATTGAGGGCATTATCTGAAACCCTATTAAATAAAATCAAACTCACCGCTGTGTGGCTGTTTTAGTCCAATTTCTCTCTGATAAGTTTTACTGGGCTTAATTAGTGGCTTTGGGAATCATGTTCTATTTTTGGTTATTGTGAGTATTCAAAGGATTATCTTTTGTCATCGTCATTAGTAGTATGGTCTGAGTGTATTTTTGCCCCTTTTAGGTTGACAAGTCTTCCACTTCATATTTTTATCTGACCTACAAAGCTGTTATTTTATTTGCAAGTTAATATGTAACAAGTTGTTTAGTATGTCTTGAGTGGCATGTTATTCACTATGCTATGTGATAATGATGGAAATGTGAATGTCCTTTGCTGGTAAAAGTGTGTAATTTATTTCTCTTAAAAGCAGCAGTTTGGTTTTATCTTTAGGTTGTTCAGTGTCCCGCATTAATTATTTTTTACTGTTCAATAGGGGATAAATTTATGAACTAAGTTCTAAAATTGTGAACAAATACTCTGGTTTAAGAGTGCAGGGATCTTACCCTTTATTTTAATTTATAGGTTCTCTTGTAAGGCCGAAGGTTGTTAAAAGTGTTCATTTCTGCCCCACCACGGGAAACTTCACTTCTCGCGAATATCGTGATATTACCTCTAATTTGGGTTTGCCCACAGGATCTGTTTACCCTACAAGGGTAATGTCAAGCTCGTTGTTCTCTAATTTTTTTTTTGTCTTCTCCTGATGATGAAATTTACTGACTAGATCTTTGTAGGATGAAAATGGCAACTTACTTGTGACCGAGTATGGATTGTGCAAATACAAAGATCATCAAACCTTGTCCATTCAAGAAGTTCCTGAGAATTCTGCTCCTGGTCAACTCCCTAGGACAGTGGATGTCATTGTAGAAGATGACCTTGTTGATTCTTGCAAGCCTGGAGATCGAGTGGCAATTGTGGGAGTATATAAGGCTCTTGCAGGGAACAGTAAAGGCAGTGTGAATGGAGTATTCAGGTAGCTCCAGGATATATACTGACAATTCCTTTGCACTCCTTTGCTTTATTGAACCGAAACTTGATTGATTGATGTTCATGCAGGACTGTGCTCATAGCCAACAATGTTTCTCTTCTCAACAAAGAGGCTAATGCACCAATCTACAGCCCCGAAGATCTCAAAAACATTAAAAAGATAGCTGAAAGAGATGATGCATTTGACCTGCTAAGTAATTCGCTTGCACCTTCTATATACGGGCATTCTTGGATAAAGAAAGCAGTGATTTTGTTGATGCTTAGTGGAGTGGAGAAGAACTTACAGAATGGCACTCACTTGCGAGGGTTAGTGTTTTTGGCTTGATTTCCCTTCTCTCTTTTAACTTGGTATAAAATTATAATGCTCGTCCGTCTTGCTTCTTTAGTGACATTAACATGATGATGGTTGGTGACCCCTCTGTTGCCAAATCCCAACTCTTGAGAGCAATTATGAACATTTCTCCCTTGGCCATATCAACTACAGGCAGGGGTTCTTCTGGGGTTGGTTTGACAGCCGCTGTTACTTCAGATCAAGAAACAGGTAAAAAGATCATTGTCATGGGCTCCATGCATAGTTCTTTATAACATTTTGTCATCTAAGGAAACGATTCTAACTTCTTTCTCAGGGGAAAGAAGGCTAGAAGCTGGGGCAATGGTTCTTGCCGACAGAGGCGTTGTCTGCATTGATGAATTTGACAAGATGAATGATCAGGATCGTGTTGCTATACATGAAGTTATGGAGCAGCAGACTGTGACTATTGCTAAAGCTGGTATCCATGCATCACTGAATGCTCGATGCAGTGTGGTTGCCGCTGCAAATCCCATATATGGAACTGTAGGTGGCGTTATGCTGCAATTGGCTGTGCAGTTTTAAACTATCCAATTTCCTGATATTGTACTGAACCTTCAATTTCTTTTCTAACTTGTGACCTTTTATTTGCAATTCTACAGTATGATCGTTCATTGACTCCAACTAAAAATATTGGACTTCCAGACTCCTTGCTTTCTCGATTTGATCTGCTGTTTATTGTGTTAGATCAAATGGATCCTGACATTGATCGTCGAATCTCAGAGCATGTACTTCGTATGCATAGATTTCGTTCTGCTGTTGATGGAGGTAAATAAGCAGTTTTCCAATGCTCTGAGACGTTCTTATACTAGTTAATTATTTTATTCAAAGTAGCTTAACAATATAGGTGAGGCAACGATTGATGGGAGCTCAAGATATGGAAGAGAAGATGAAGCTGATACGGAGTCGTCTATCTTTGTCAAATATAACAGAATGTTACACGGGAAGAAAACTGAAAGAGGTCGCAAACGAGATACGCTTACAATTAAGTTTCTTAAGAAATATATCCACTACGCTAAGCATAGGATTCAACCTGAACTGACTGATGAGGTTACATGCCTTTTCTTATTACTATAAGCAATTCCATCTTTCATGATTTATGATTATTTCTCTTTAGAACTTTGTAATTTATCCAAGTTAATGTAAGTTCCGTCTGCTATATTTATGTTACAATTGCCATAGTTGAGTGGTTCTGATTATTTTTAATGTTTGTTACGCTTCTATTCCCGTCCATTATTGTGTAGACATATGACTAGATTTAATTTAACATTAATTGACATTGTCCACAGGCGTCTGAGGACATTGCCACTGCCTATGCTGAGCTCAGAAATGCTAGCTCAAATGCAAAGGTTAGCATTCAGAATTGAAATTGGCGCTCTGCATTCGAGCCATTATACAACATAGGTTTTTTATTGATATAAAGCTGACTTTATGCAGACTGGAGGAACACTTCCCATAACTGCCAGAACTTTAGAAACCATCATACGTCTCTCAACAGCTCATGCCAAACTGAAATTGAGCAGAAAGGTACTTTTCAGTGCTCTCTTCTCCGTTATTTATAATATAGTGACATAAATATCTATTTTGGTAACAAGTCCAGGGACAATGTTAACTAACCTTTCGTCTATCTAATCATGCTTGGAAAACTATTCCAAGCTAATCTGTGGTTATCCACTAATTTTTTTGCTGGTGGACTAACGTGTTACTTTCAACCAAAAATAATGTTGATATCTCCATTCAGTGTCCAATATTACTTTAGTAAGGGTTTGAAAAAAATAAGATTCATCCTTCCAAATGCGATTCTATCAAAATTAATTCTTCTAGAAGTACATTTCCCGTAACGGAATATTACTCCAATTAATCAAATCCGCACTTGACATTCTCCTTAGCTGCACTTTTCTCTTTCTCCTATTGCTATTTTACTTATAGGAATTATTCCACTGTTTTGTTCAGTACACTTTGTGATTGAACCAGCACTTTTCTTTTCAGGTTTCAAAGTCTGATGTTGAAGCTGCTTTAAAGGTTCTAAATTTTGCAATATATCACAAAGAACTTACAGAAATGGAGGATCGTGAGCAAGAGAGGGAGAAAGAGCTAGACAGGAAGCGCAAGGCTGATCACCATGAAAATGATGGTCCTGATCGTGGTTCTAAAGATAGAAGAGGGTGAGCAATAATTTAAACAAGTTGCAAGCATCTTTTTCATTCTAATTATTACAATAATTTAGATTACACGAAAATTCATTTAATGCCATTCTACAGCAGAAGCATTTTTCTTTGTAACTCCTTGTTACCCTCGTAATTTGGTATCCTTGCACACTTGTAAGCATTAAGACTTCTTCGTTGCCATGTAAATATTGAGGGGGTTGATGTCTAGATTTCTTAAAACATATTTGTCCATTAATGATCTATTAACAGTCATTTTTTTTTTACTAGATCAACATTAACAGCAGATGCCATTGAAGTAGATGATACCTCAGCAGCTGAAGCTGATGTTGGACTTACCCCTGCAAGGTCAGTCAACTGCCGATTCCTGCCTTGCAATTGTTTTCTTAAATTTCTTTCTGTGCTCCAACTGTTTCTGACGTAAAATATCTTATGTTGACATGCAGAATTGAAGCATTTAATTCTCTATTTGGTCAGCATATGCGTGCCAACCGCCTGGATCTCATAGCTATTGCAGACTTAGAGAATGTTATCAACAGAGGGGCACATTCACCGTACACCGCTGCAGATATACTACTCCTATTAGAGGTATGATCTTCTGATGAATTTCTGCTTCCACCTTCCCAACACGAACTTCGTTACTAGTGCGTTTTGTCTTTTCTGAAATTTCAGAGGTTGCAAGATGACAATAGAGTGATGATAGTTGATGGAATGGTGCATATGATATCATAAAATCTAAGATTGTTGCACAATTTCTCAACGAAGATTCAAAAAGGTATGCGATTTTACAAACTGATTATCATCATTAATTGTCATTACTAAATATGAGCGCATTGGTTAATTGGACGTGGATGTTTACACAATTTGCAATTGTAAAACTAATTTTTCATCATAACTATGGATGAATTTCAGGCAGCGGAATTTGCCGCCCGGGTTGGATGGAGTTCACAACTAAGGGAGACTTGAGAAGAAGGATTTGGAATTTCCAGAGTTCATATATTTAAGGGAGTTCTTTGCTAACACTTCAACAAGAAAAATAGCTTATGCGATTGCAACTGCATATTCTTCACAAAACATTTAAATTATGAACTTTGTCCTCCCCAATTGAGTTTTTTTCCTGTTCATAATTTGATGCTGGCCTTATGTATTGCTGCTCTGCCAACTGCAAAGTATTCTGTTAACAATACTTTAGAACTGACTGGTCTCACCATACTTTTATGTTCCTCACTTGCGATACTTTTTTTTATTGGTACCTAATAGGATGTGGTTGGTAAAGTTTAATATTTAGAAAAATTAACGGAGAAATGAAAAAAACAGCTTGAAGCATGTGACGCGAGCTGAATTCAATTATAAACTTGTGATTTTTGAACATTAACAAGTAGACCCTTTTAAACCTTTGTCCTCTATAAACTGGGGGAGGATCAAAATATTATTTTATGTTGCACCTAGTTGAATAAGAAGACTTCTGGCGTGATTAAAATTAAAGCAGCAGAATATCATTACATATACGAGGTCATATAGAAGTAACAATCAATTTAACGTACTTAATAATATTAATGTATAAATGTTGCATAACATGCTGAATGTTACCAGAATCCAAAATACTTTTGAGAACACCTATTCCTGATTCATGATTGGAAGGTTTACATTGGTTATATTGGCCTCAGGGCAAATTACATTGGTTACTTACCTGGCTATACGCAAATGAACACATCCATAAACTAGTAATGAAACACGTAATTTGTAAACAAAATATTAGTATGGTTACGAAGTAACAAAATTTGCCCCTGTAACATGCAGAAGGAGTCATTTTCTGCTAGGACTGTAGGAATGCTGTTTGGCAAGCACTTTTCAAGAGGTCCATAACTTATAATAAGTCGGGGGTGCATGAATCCTTATTTCATGTCATATTCGGCACATTTTCATGCTGCTTTCCTCTTTAAGTACAGGCAGTAAGCAGCCCCAAGAATGATATAATAGCGTGGATTCACTTGGTTAGATTTTTCTTTTGTTTCTTCGGCATTTGCCTTTTACGGTTCTAACCAAAAAGCAGAATTGAAGAAATATGAACGGCACGAGTATGTTATCGTTATACGATTATTAACATGGCTCCTTGTTCCTTTGTGTTATTTAAAAAATGGCAATTCCATTGCAACAATTGCAATAATTTCGTCGTGTCAGGGTTGGCACTTAATAAGCTGATTGATTGAATCATTCTGGAGTGCGTGCTTAGAACCGTCGAAATGCTAATCTTAAATAAAACAATAAATCTAGCTGCCATATTTATTAGAAATGGCAGAGAAATCTCTTCAAGTATTTACCAAGACACCTCCCCCTCAATCCTGCAGCTATCCAAGGATCTTTATATCATCCTAATCCCTGAAACTAATAATTCTGGGAAGTAAGGATTGCTGAAGAGACTAACATGTAAGGAGGAAACGATAGAGGCAGCAATATGTGACATTAGTTGTCCCAAGACCAATAGTTTATTTGTCAAATTCCCATATAATCCCTCCATCTTCTGCAATGCCAAAACAAAAGACCATTACAACAATGTCTAATTCAAAATTTAACAGTAATGCCGTTGTTGTTTAAACTAAAACTTAGTCATTGGCAACGATTATTATCCTCTGAGAGTTGATAAAAATGACAATGAGAAACTCAAGGCAAGCTTGCCGAAGATCCATTCAACATCACAAAATACATAATTATGTACATTGACTTCAAATTTTTTAGAAGTACTTTAATCTAGCTTCTCAAAAACTTGCGGGATAAGCTCAATTCATTCTATCCTCTCGTCTTCTTCTTCTTAAAGTGTTAACGATTCTTTTATCTAAATATGGTCAGTCTAAAAAGTATGCGAACAGCCTGTCTAACAGCAGTGATGTTTCTAGATGCTAGATGCCATCCATTCAGTTAGGCAATTTTGTTTCTTAAACAAAAAATGGACGATTGGGGCAAAAGGTTTAAGAAGAAACTAGCTCTCATGATAGTAGTGCTCACTCAACATTGTCCTCTAGGAGAATCAGAAATGGTTTCCAAGAAAGATAGGCTTTCCATTTGGTAATTCAGAAGACTAACATAACACATTGGTTGGTGAAAGGAAAAAAGTGTATAATCAGAAAGGAAAGAGAAGGAGGTGAAAATACCTTTAACTTTTTTTTCAATCCAGGTCTCAACAACCATTCCGGTTGCTACACCAGCACCAATGCATGCACTGCAAAATAAAATGGCTTTGGGAAGTGGCCATCGAGGAAGGAAATAGAACTCAGGAATTTGCCTAACTCTGTTTGGTAATCGTTTCTTCAAGGTTGGTGGAGCACTAGGATTTTTCTGCATTTCACTACCAACAGCTTTCCAATCCACCCCTTTGAATGGGTCTTTTGCATCTTTACTTTCCATAACGCCTCAATTCCAAACCTTTAATTCCACAAATTATGCTGGTCGTGAACCAAAAAGCCTCAGAATTAACAAGATAATAAACGCAAGCAAAAACAAAACAAAATCCACTGGTTTTTTAAACAGAATACATGATGAAGAAATAATTACAAGTAGAAAATCATAGGAGGTCGAGTGAAATAGCAAAAATCAAAGAATACTGAAAATCATAAATTTAGCCAAAATGAAAACTGAACATGTAAATTTTTGGAGTCTTGGAAAATAGGCTTGGTATTTTATCCATTTCCTTTCTCAGAATTTAGATTCATGGTAATCAAACGCACCTGGGTAAAAAATTCGTGGTTCTCTCTTGCAAGCTTTTGTCCGTTTTGGGTGTTGATCTTATCCTCTATGTTAATCACAACAGTCTTCGGTCGTATTAGGGTTTCTGCTGTTTTTTTCCTCTTCCTATTTTGGATGATTCCCTCTTACTTTAACTCTAACACCTTTTTCAACTTTTGTTTCCTGCACCCGCACAATTACTAAGTGCACTCTCATACTAACAAGTGAAAAATACTAAACTATCCTTCTTCACTACACCACATGTCGTTGCTGCAATATGAAACTCAGACACTCCTCTTAAATGGCGTGTCAGTGTCCGATGTATGACACATGTATGACACGCATCCGTGAAGTGTCCAATTCAAAAAGTATTTGTTAGATGTATGATAATTGTAATACGGTTCTAACACAATTTAAAAAAAAATACGTTAATTTTTAAAAAATTCAAACTTTATTGTATAAATTGTTATTATGAGTATAAAAATAAAAAACAAATCCTTGTGAATCTGTCATGAAAAACATCTTTATGCTAAATAATCTGAAACATACTTGTGCACATAAATCTTTATTGTCAATTTATATAATTTATAATTATATAATATATACATTTGTGTCCCCGTGTCCTATATTTTAGAGATTTTACGTATCTTCGTGTTCGTGTTTGTGTCTGTGTCGTATCAGTGTCCGTGTCAGTGTCTGTTGTACTACACCTACAATTACTTCATTGTCATTGCACTTTTTAAGAGGAAGAAGAAAAGAGAGAAATAATTGTGCTGAAATTTCATAAGGTATTAAAACTTGTTCTTTTCAAAATTTTATTTAAAAAATTATGTTCTGAAAAACATATATGTCACAATAAGTTTATTCTGGAAAGCTTATTTCGAAACACATCTTATATGTTTTAGAAATTATATTATAGAAATTCCAAAAAGTTTGCTTTGAAAATTTTTCAGAATTACCTTTGTGAAAAGTATAAGGTTCGTTTTAAAAAAAGTGTGAGAGTGTAGCTAGAAATTATGGGGTGGAAGAAAAAACATTTTTTTTATAAAATATAATAAATAAATACAATATACTAAAGAATAATGATAAAAGTTTAATAATATTAGAAAATATATAATAATAATAATAAATAATATGATCCTATATTAATAATAATAATCTACAATTTATATTTTCTAACAATTAATATTTAGGGATTGAATTTTGTAACTTTTTGTTTGGTTTACACAATTTTTACGCTTAGTATCTATGTAACACAGACACTGACACAGATACTGATATGATACGGACACAGAAGTACATATAATCTCTAAAATGTAGGACACGAGAACAAAAAATCTATATATTATATAATTATGAATTATATAAATTGACAATAAAGATTTATGTGCATAAGTACATTTCATTTTGTTTTAGAAAGATGTTTTTCATGACTGGTTCAAAATGATTTGTTCATTCTTTTTATAATCATACTAAACATTTATACAATAAGTATGAGTTTTTACAAAATTAATGTATTTCTCATTTTTAAAATTATGTTAGAACTGTGATAAAATTGTCAGAAATCCAACAAATATTTTTTGAATTTGATACTTCACCGATACGTATTCTACAAAAATCATACTAGTGTTGATATTCATAAGTATGTCCAAAACGAATAATAATTTAAAAAAATTATCCCAACCTCATAACTCAGTGTCCCTATATTGGTAAACGAACTTTTTTTGGTTTCCACGTCTAAAAAAAGTTACCCTTGTATTTTTATTAAATAATTATAATAATCAATTAAACTTAAAGATTTATAACTAGTTTTTATGCACATATTTTATTATAATTTTGCTTTCTACTTTTAATGAAAATTACAAAAAATC
>Ga0123341_1005571_pt1 | contig 11245 bp, 6 predicted proteins | sample Turbeapinknodule_FD_89959 | JGI IMG/M metagenome (GOLD analysis project Ga0123341, IMG submission 89959) | Root nodule microbial communities of legume samples collected from Mexico - Turtle bean Mexico pink nodule | ecosystem: Host-associated > Plants > Roots > Nodule | place: Mexico: Nepantla... | reverse complement strand
GAACTATCTTTACTTAAACAATCGTACATCGAGATATATTTATTTATATACACTTTACTTTATAATTTAAATATGACAGAGAGAAAGAAATAGTCCTACTAATTAACAATTTTTTATATAGTTGTTAGATTATATATATATTTGTGTTTCTTCTTGAATGTAATTTTTTTTTTCTTCATGTAAATCCTCTTTTCTTCTGCATTTTGTATGTATAAAACGAAAAAGATAATTCAAGATGTCTAACAAATCTTGGTCTGTTGTTAGTATTTTTCTTCACAACTAGAAAATAATAACATTTGAAACTTGATAAAATTTGTTATTTAGAAGTTTTTAAGAAAATCCACTCCAAGTCAGTTCTCTCTCATAGGCATCTCATAAATATTTCAAAGTGGTAATATAATTAATACACTGAAGTAAGCTTTATGAATCTTACTAACTTTTGAGTTATGTGATCGTGAAGACCTTTACATTATGTGTTACATCGTTTATTCCAAAATAAATAACTAAAGAGAACAACTTGAAAAAAATAAATAATTAAACAAAAAGTTATGTAAATAAAATCTAAGAGTGAAAAATAATAATTAGTCCAAATTTAAGAATTAACATCACAATTAAACCTAATATGTATAAATATATATGAATTACTTGATAACATTTATACACCAACAATTTCAACCATTTTGACTATGAAGTTAAACCTTAGGTAAATTCCATGTTGTGCCTTGCTAAATGGGTAAAATCAATCTGGCCACACATTATTTTAGGGTGAGTTGAGCATAAAGATTTCTTAAGCTTTTTCAATGTTGGAATTGTAATTGAATAAACATGCTATCATATTTAATATTTCATATATGCATGTAAGAAGTTGACTTAGATATATAATAAAATAATTTGGTTCCATGTATTTCTACTCTCACAAAGGTCTTACACACATCTTAATTTACTATACATTGCATAAGATGTCAATGAGAGTGGGATCAACATTTAATCCTCCTACATCCATATTGTTATGTTGGTAAGGGAAATCAAACTAAACGCACGAATAATAATTGAAGGGAAATGAAAAAGTATGATTATACAATTACTGTAACTCAAAATCTTAAACTTCTTGACCTAATGATCTAGTCAAAGAGTGTTGCTTAACATAAGTTTACTTTTGGCCACTTGCACACTACTAGACAGAAGCAATTATTACTTAAAGTTGACCAACAGTGGTAATTAGTGATTATTTTAGTTTTAATAGAATGTGTATTATTTGTTGTTTCATTTGTAGTTATCCTTTAGCCATGAATAGATAAAAAGGGTAAGAAAAATGCAATAAGTAATTAGATTTAAAAGGGAGGGAATATATAGTATTTTGAGGTTTGAAAGAGAGAGAGTAGATGTAAATATGCATTTAGACATTTAATTTTGAAAGCATATGACAGGTGATGAAAAGTGACCATTCATACACAAAAGGAGGAGAGGGGTGAGGTCTAGAGACTAGTATGTAATATTGGTTGGCCTAGACAACCCAACCCAACCCAAACCATGTTTCTTTCATTTGGGAAGTCTCCTAAACCCCCACGCACCTCATCATTTTTAAATATTATTATTAAAAAAAATATTCAAAGGAATGATAGAGTGAATGAACCCAACCAAACAAAGGACTTTGACCCTTTGATTTGAAGGGGTAAGTCCATAGTTATGTTCCTAGATCCTACAAATCCAAAAGCTCCAACCAAACTAAAACCTCATTTTCTATTATTGTTATTATTATTCTAAATAATAATTAGATATTTTGCAATGTGGTAGTTCATGATCTTTGATAGATAGGATGATGATGTGAGTGAGTGCGGCGAGTGGTTCATTTTTGAGAAATATTAATAAATAATAATAGTAATAAAAAAAAGGGAAAATGTTAAATGTATTATTTCTGTGTTCCTTATTTCCTTCTCCTTGAAGACTAGCTGTCTCTGGCACTGGCAGCAGAAGCAGAAAAGTTCCAGAAATTCTGGTAAGGAACGAGGAAAAGGAACGCAGCGTTTCGTTTCGTGTCGCCGTCATGGATGAAATGTACGGAGTGCCGGAGTACGCCGACAAGCCCCTCATGACTCCGGAGAATCTGATTTTCCCTCCGGACTACCCGGCCTTTCTCACAGCCGCCCGGATTCCCATATTCGGATCCGATGACCTCTTCTCCGGCGAGCCTTCCGCCGCCTCCGCCTCTCCAGCTGGAATTCCGCGCCACCAGGACGATGACGTCGCAACCACCGTCATGAAGGCCAAAATCGCCTCCCACCCTCACTACCCTCGCCTCCTCCAAGCTTACATCGATTGCCAGAAGGTGAGAAAAGAAAACCAAGTTGCTACAATCGTAACCGTTTCTTGGAGAAAGGAAAAACGGTTATAACAAACTCCGCAACTACTTTATGCTAACGGCTGATACTGCTGCTGCTGCAGGTTGGGGCGCCTCCGGAAATCGCGCGTCTGTTGGAGGAAATCCGGCGAGAAAACGACCTGTGCAAGAGCGACGTTGTTTCCACGTGCTTTGGAGCCGATCCCGAACTCGACGAGTTCATGGTCCCCCCCTTCTTTCTCTCTGCACACGCACGCACGCACAAACATAATTATTTATTACTACTTTTCTCATAGATTGTGATTATGTCTCCGATTATGCGTTTTTCGTTTTCAGGAAACCTACTGCGACATGCTCGTGAAGTATAAATCCGACTTGGCTCGCCCATTCGACGAAGCAACCACTTTCCTCAACAAGATTGAAATGCAGCTCAGCCATCTCTGCACTGGGGCTTCTGTTTCCACCGTTTCTGGTTTGTTCTTCTTCCCTCTCTCGCCTCAGTATCTCACTGGCTGTAGCTCTCGCTCACTGCTAGTGCTATTATAATTCCTGAAATCGATGTTCGTTTTTGATATATGCGCTGCTTTTTTTACGGAGAAACAACCCGAAGAACTGGTTTTAATAAACGTTGTGGGGGCTGTTGTAGTAATAGGACCCTTAGCTGGCACATCTATAGCGCAGGATCAGCTGAGAAGAAATTATTTCTGTCTTATAACAGTGATCTTAAATGAGTTTAGGTATACGCTTTTCGAGTTATGGGTCTTAAGCAGTAACAGTACCCTTAGCTGGCACATTAATGGCGGATGACACATGTATCAGCCGATAAGAGGTTGTTCAAGTTTAACTATTGGTGTTAATTTTAAACGCTGGGTTCGTGATTACCTAGTGTGAAGAATAAATTAGTGTCCTTAGTTGGCTAGAAGCCATATGGAGCAATAGTCATTGTTTATGTTTTGTTGCCTTGTTTGATCTGCCAGGTCTTTATCCCCTTGGCAGTTTAACCATTGGTTGAGAACATGAATAAACCTCGCAGAATAGTCTTATAAGTTAGCAGCAAATATGTGTTTGCAAGAACGAGATTGGGACATGACGCACAGCTTTTCTTCGAAGGGGCACAAGAAAAAGGAAAGGGAAACCCTAACACTTCTCTCTCTTTCTCTGGATTGGTGTTTATGCATGACTGTGCTGAATCTCGCGGCTCGCTGTTAATGTATGTGACTTTCTTTGTGTGCTTTCACTGTTAGACTGTGATCCTTGCTTCTTTCGTCATAGGAGGAAAAAAAGTTTGGTTGTTTGGTCGTTCCGGGATAGTAATGCTGTTTGAACCTTTCACCTTTTCAGTTTCTTCTTTATACGGGTCTTCAACTAGCTCCTATGGACTTGTGTGGTTTGTTTTGTTTGGCCTTGGAGCTGTTCTCCCCGCACGCTTTTTGTTTTCCTTATTTTTAAATTCCATTTTTTTATGCTTTTCCTCCTCTTGAATGTCAAGTTTGACGAGCAACGATCTACGCATTTGGCTCTCCAATTTTGACATTGAGGATGTTCTCAATGACATCTTAAATAGTTGCCTCGATTTAAGACCCTGACCAAACCATAGATAATGGTTTTCAAACACCCCGAAGTTGTTTTTCGTACTACTCCTTCCAGCTCACCCATTTGTATTTCCTTATTAGCGCATGCTTACTTTGAACAAGTTTCTGTCAAAAAACTTTAGCGCAAAATTCATTCCAGTAATGCTATGCTTGCTTGTGGATGGAAAACAAGTTATCAATTGTGATTGATATGCCCACAGTCGATTAAATAACGCGCGATTTATGTGTTAGTTTGCTAATTGCTAAAGAAACAACTGCTGGCAAGAGTATTTTGAAACCATGGTTTTACTGGCTTTGCCCCCTAAATTTTATTTCTATTTTTTTTTGTAATATATCATATTCAAATTCTTATATTCAAATTCTTATCTGATTATAATGTGTCTAACCTGTAGCTTAAATTTGAGGCTAAGAAAGTAGACGCTCAGGCCTAAATTATATTATCGCTGTGGAAAAATGTAGCTGAAACGCTAACTAAGATTTGTATTAGTATAAACTAGAAGATTATAGTAGAAAATATTTGTGATTCATGTATGTTTAAGTTATTTTATCTCTGTGGAAATGCTGTCTAAAATTTATGGGAGTGGACGGTAGAAAATGTTATATATGTAGTAACTGTGTAAGCTTCATTAGTTGTGATAGACTACCAGACTACCTTCTTTCTTCCAGCACACATGAAGCTTACATGTTGAAGACTTATTATGAGAATAACGTAATTTAAATATTATAACCTTCAAGGAGTAATGCACTAGTACCCATTTTGGATTAGGTGGACACAGCATGATCTGACAGTAATGGCATGCAATGATTCTGCTTTCATACTTTATTAATTTATGTATCGAGTTCCAATAGAGCACAGGTCATGCATGTTGTTGGGGGCTACAAAAATGCTCATTGGGAATTGTCTAGGGGGCTGATAGTCTGTCTGGAGCTAAAGTACTCTCTTAATTCTGTAAAATAAATGGAATTAAGATGCTTTGGCTTATCCTGTTGTTAGTAAAATTAGAAATAAAAGTGAGCTCAACAATATTGAAGTTAGATTATCCTCTGTGTGCTTTCGTTCCTGAAAATTAAATTTGTGTGTTCAAGGTCTTTAGTCCAAAGGAATCGGTTGATTGTAAATTGATCTTTTATACCCTTCCATTTCTTTGAGATCTTGTTCTCTCATTGTCTGTGCAATTCGTGATTACTGATTATTTTTTACAATATAATAATTTACCCTATGTTGCGCATACGCATAATTTATCCTGAATCAGTGCAAATGTATATTTTGTGGTTTTCAACTTTATCATTCGAGAATTTTATTTTGGATACTGAAATTTTTCTACGCCAGAAGATCAGTTACAATTCCCATACTGCTTTGATAATTGTGGAAGCTGGATTACAGTGGATTTTCTACTGCTATGTTTTGATTTTTTTTAAATGTAAAAAAAGGGTAATCATGATAAGGTTGGTTATGGTTGCAAATATTATAATTTATGCCTGAAAGTACAGATTACCTTTTCAGTTTTGATGTTTTAATTGGTAAGTGGCTTTGTGTTTCATCCTTAATTTGATAGATTCTCCTTCATTATGCTTTTTTGCCAACCTATATTCCTTTAGCGATTGCCTCAAGCAAAGTTGTCTGGGTGTGAAATTCTTTGTTTCTAAATTTCTTCTAAGTTTTTTTGTTCTTGTACTGAAATCAGTGTGTCAAATTGGATCTTGTATTTGTTAGAAGCATGTCTTAAGGTTATTGATTTGACATCAACTTTATATGTGGCACATTGTTTATTCTTAGCATATTAGTGCGGCATTGTTGCCTTTATTTTTTTTTTTCGGTCAAAATCTTATTGGAAAGGAATAGAGAAGGTACTCCCACCTATTTATAAATAGAATGTGGACATTGACAACATGAACACAAGGTATCTCCAGAATAAATTTCAATGAGATAATTAATAAACAATTTATGACCTCCTAGTCTTAGATAATAAAGTTTTAAATATAGTCCCCAAAGATAAAGAAGCACCTGAAACTTTTGACTTGATTCAAATCCAGCTTCTAAATTTAATTATTAGTTCCACTACTTTGTTCCAATCAATAGCATAGTTCTTGTAGATAATGTATTTCCTATTTAGTTAAATAGCCCAAATGCAGGAGAACCATATAGTAATTGCCAGCCATGTTCTAAGTTCTTTCTTCGTTGTTGACATTTATCATGATTGATTATGCTATACTTTTTAGTCTATGTCATTTCCAGATTGTCCCAAACGATTTGAATATCTAGTGTGATTCCTAGATAACTTAATTCCTATGTAGTAAAATAGACCAAGTGTAGGAGAACCATTGTAATTGCCAAGTTCTTTCTTCGTTGTTGACATTTATCATGATTGATCATGCTATACTTTTTTAATGTATGTCATTTCCAGATCGTCCCAAGCGACTTGAATATCTAGGGTGAGGATTCCTAGATGATCCATTTAAATAAAAGTTTACTCAACTTTGAACATCGTGATATTCTGCACTCTAATTTGTGTTTTTTGGGCAAAAGCTTTATGGATGTTTGGGTTGCTCATAATGTCTTTCTGTATCGTTTTATTAAAGTCTGTATTTAACTGAAGTTTACTTCATGGCTAAATGCATTAGTTACGTGCTAAAAAATTCTCCAGGCTTTTAAAGATGAAGTCATTCCTTGAGATAAATAATTAGAGATGTGAACGAGAATAATGGGTTGACATAAAAAGATGTGAAAAACATTAGTTATTTACCCATGCCCTCCATCTTATTTTATGATCTTCTGTAAATCACATGACTGATGAATCATGTAACATGTTATATAATAAGGATAAAATTACTTCGTAATCATTGATTATTAGTTGATACTAGGTTTGTTTTGCACCTCTGTTGCATGTTCATTATTTATATTATAGTGGGAAAAAATTATTTTGACCGGTCCTGGTCAGGCGAGTCTATGGCGTGCTACAAAGAGGTGAATGGTGAGTGCATCGGATGTTAGGAAATTGGAGTATTGAGATCCTAGTGACACTTATTTTTGCAGCACTATTTTTCAACACATTTTACTTTACGTAGGACGTGTTGAATAGGATGTAAGACTTGTATGACTTAATGTATCTAACTTGAAATTTTCACCGACTATAACGTGTCTTGGTGACATTGTTCAGTCTGGAAATTTTGTTAAATAAAATGAATTTAAGTTCACATTTGCTAATTAGTATCCAACTACCACCAAAACAACCGGGAGTGCTAACTCGAGCTATGTATTTATATTGGATGTTGTGTTCATCGGCTTGGATGTAGAGACTTTTTTGTGTGTTGCGTCTCCCTGTTTCTGTGTGATGTCTGTCTCCTCGGACAAAGCGTATCATTGTGTTTTTATGACTTAATTTGCTTAGTATGTTAAAAGTTATTACGGGCTATTTAAGTTTAGAAATTGGTTAAACCCTAGGGTATGCTTCTCGGCGGGAGCCTAAATTAAAGAAGCAGAAATGACAATAAAAAATATGATGCCGCTGGATAAGTGGTAATGATTACACGAAGGGTCAAAATTCTCATCGAAAATAGGAAAAAGATTTATGTGTTTAGATATACGCATGAGGTACATTTTGGTGCTGGTTGGTGGTAATGTTTCTGAAAAATAATTTGGGCTTGCAGAGAGATATTATAATATAGGTTGATGTTGGTGATTTTGAAGAACTTAATTAGGACCTTTTAGAATCCCGTATGCAGCGGGTGATCTTAGAGTTATTTATAACTTTCACATGCACTCCCGCAGATTTCGCTGTGATCTTACTTCAGCCTCTTTTTCTGAGAGAAGGTTGTATTCAATGTCAATGCATGTATATGTATATACCTCCCCCACTGCCCTCCCCCTGCCTGCTGGTCTTAGTGCTTGTCATTGCCATTTTCCGATATTTTGTTCTTTTGTGTCCCATTGTGGGCCTCTCCCATTGACCCTTAGGTCATTGCTTGATGCGTAACACTTGTCGATCCCAAAATGCCTCACCTTTTTATAAACCGGTCCCTCATCCTCCCCCTTAGTAAAGAAAGCAATCGTATAGGTTAAAGGCTACTTTGGACCCCGAAATCGTAGATTAGTTCTCTAAGTTTTTCAATCCTTTTTATTTTAATGAAGTTTTTGAACACATAAAGGGTATTATTATTATCTATATCTCCACAAATAGACATATCTATGTTGTAAAAAGACATGAGATGTTTGATGGGGGACGATTTTTCGTACTGAAGCCACTGCTATCATTTTAAGGTGTTTGTTGTGTACAAAGGTGTAATTTGTGATGGAAAGATTAGATCTGGGGTTATGAAATGGGTGATCAAGAATGAGTAGGGCTGTGAGATGGGGTTTTGATGATGCCGTACCGTGTGCCTCGTTGGAAACTTTGAGTCTCTCTCTCTCGTTTGGGTCACAGTGAGTGACAATGGATGGAACCAGGCACTGACACTGATATTTTCATTTTCTTTACTTTCTTTCCAACCTAGGTCTGCTCTGATCTGGTCTGGTGTGTACAGTGTACTCTCATGCGATGGTCAAATCCTTGTCGGATTGAGTGGGTGTCAGAAGCAATTTGTGGGTGCTCGTGGGCTCCTAGGCCTCTGTACTCAAACATTATTCGCCTTTGAGATAAGCTGGTCAGAAATGATGAGTGACAAAAGTTTCTCGCAAGATTAATTTATATATGTTCAGGTGAAGTGGAACTAAGCATGAAAATCGGAAAATGATGGATCCCATAGGTTAAGTTTTCTAAGGTTTAAACTGGGTTTTTTTAAGGTTTTATTTATATGGCTTGATTTCAACACTTTTTTAAAATCTAGATCTTCAGGTGACTGAATAAAAAATTGTAATATGTATTTTTTTTAACTAATTAAGTTTGCAAACTGACTTTTAAGTAGGAAAATAAATGTAACTTCATGCATGAATCATTAGACTCGATTAAGGCATTAACTAATATATAAGTTCAGAATACTGTGGCAAGAATTTATTTCTATAATAATAATTTTTTTATTTCTTTGAACCAACGGCCTCATTTGAATGTTTTCTATTTATAAATGACATTAAATACTAACTTAAGGTTTGACTTAGTCTTGAAGGGTTTCAACGAAGAAATTTACCCATTATTATCATTAGTATGTTCACATTAAGAGAGCCTTGTATTTTTTGTAATATTTAATTTCGAACCTTTCTAATGTTAGTATTTATTAATTTATTTGTATTTTACAGCAAATAATATTGATTCTGTTTGTAAGGTTTAATTAGAAGTCAAATAACTAGTATACTTTATTGTAATGAAAAAAGAAGATAATAATAGATCAGAGAAAATGAATGGAAAATAGGTAAAGTTTAATTCAATAGACAAACACACATTCAATAAACAAATATTAATAGCTGATATACGAGAGAGAGAGAGAGAGAGAGAAGGAGTGAGAGAGAATCTTAGAATTATAATTTTAATGGTTGTAGGAGTTTTGCGTCTGTAATGTGTAACCAAACGTAATAAAACTATTATTTTCTCATTTGTTTTGAAACAACCAATGTGTTGATGATTTTGCTATGGCTATTGGTATTATTTGACTAGATGATGGGGGGGTGTCTTCGGAGGAAGATTTGAGTACAGGAGATGGTGATGGTCAAGATGGGCAATCAAAGGGTGAAGATCGTGAACTCAAGGATAGACTTTTACGTAAGTATGGGAGTCACATTGGTAATTTGAAACTGGAGTTTTCAAAAAAGAAAAAGAAAGGTAAACTTCCGAAGGAAGCAAGGCAAACATTGCTTCAGTGGTGGAATGTTCACTATAAATGGCCTTACCCTACGGTAATTAATGGGTTCTTGCTTCTGTTTTTATTTTCCTCTGCAAACAATCTAATTCTCACACTCACACTCACACTCAAACGTACGTGATACATCAGCTATTAATATTTGTTTTACTTGATCATCATGTATAGGAAGCTGATAAGATTGAACTGGCTAAGTCTACAGGGTTAGATCAAAAGCAAATTAACAATTGGTTTATTAACCAAAGAAAACGTCATTGGAAACCATCCGAGAATATGCAGTTTTCCATGATGGAAAATCTTAACGGACGGTTCCTTGGAGAGGAATGATGAGGTGCGTGTACATGTATTATTCTCAAATGTATATCCCGATTAATTATTGCTTGTATTTTCTTTTGTAAATTCTAAATTAAAAGCAGATTGCTGACAGTAAAATGCGTACTTTTCCCATGAAGAGAAAGGGAAATGATCATAGTATTCTTGATAAATAACTACTGACATTGTGAATGAATGCTCATACTGTGCTTCACTGTCCTACTCCGTTAATAGCTCATTGCCGCGCTTCCTTTCATTTGTCGCCCTGCGTTTATCAATCTACGGATTAAGTTTTTTGTCAATTGGATCATTTCATGTTTGAAAAACGGTGTTAAAGCATCTTAGTATTATAACTACTTTATATACAAAAACATAAAAAATGTACCCAGAAAAGTATTATTAACTTTAAATCTTATAGAAGTTTGCATCATGTGAGTTATTGCATATGAAGTGGTTCTCTAGGCATACTGATTCTAATTTCATGATCACTGACTGATGCTAACCTTATTTGATAAGAATCATTTGTGTAATGTGTTATAAGAAAATGATATTTAAATTTTATTAAACTAATGAATGTTGATTTACATACCAATATTGTTTAACGGATCGTTGAATTTTTCTATTTATAAATTTGTTAAGAATAGTAATGTTTCGTAGTTATTAAGTCCATCACATGCGAGAAATCGCAGTAGCAGTAGATTTGTGGAACAAAAATCTTCAGATGAGTTGAACCAAATATATAATTTTGGAAGTATGGACTTTGAATATTTCTAAAAAAAAATAGTAAGAATAATCAGTAGATGAAATTAAGTGTAAAGTAAACTCTTACTGGAAAATTTTAAAAAATGTTATTAATCACTTACTTTTACTTGCAAAAGTTTAGTATGAGTAGAGTTTTTTTGTCTAAAAAGTTATGAGAAGTGATATACCCATCCAATTATTCAAGATCACACTGGTAGAAGGAAAAGTACAAAAGAAAGGATTATAAAAACAAGCATAAACCATAGTCATTTTAGTTGGTCATGGCTATCCAATTAGGAGGTCAAAGTGAGGGATGTCTTACAAATTATATTTTAGATAATTAGGATTTCGAATCCGTGTTTACTGTGAAAATTGGAATCGCAACAAACCCCTTATCATATAAGAATCTTGTTTAAGACTAGAAATAGTATAATGTAGATTAAGCATGAATATTTTATTATTTAAGTATAAAATT
>Ga0123341_1005566_pt1 | contig 11250 bp, 9 predicted proteins | sample Turbeapinknodule_FD_89959 | JGI IMG/M metagenome (GOLD analysis project Ga0123341, IMG submission 89959) | Root nodule microbial communities of legume samples collected from Mexico - Turtle bean Mexico pink nodule | ecosystem: Host-associated > Plants > Roots > Nodule | place: Mexico: Nepantla... | reverse complement strand
CTTTTATTATAATAAAAAGTAATGCGCCTAGTGTAATATAAAACATAATTGAAAACCATCTTCACAATACAAATATACAAAGTATTTGAACAGGCTTTAAACGTATTCAATAAACTATCTAATTATGTAAAAAAGGGAATGCTGCACCATTTAAATGGATTATTTTTTGTCATTAACATTAAATGTTTGGAATATGATACTTGTTTACATAATAATAATTTGTTGGGTCTTCTGTCATTCTCTATGCCTTTGTTCTTATCAAAGTAAAACTTACTCAATTTTAATGGTAACTTACAACAATCTAAGGTCACTCTGGCACGCTTATCGCTTGCTTTTCGTCCTCACCTTCGTTCTGTGTACTATATATATGGTTTCATTTCCCCCTTGAAGTTGTCAAATTTCATAAAAAATATACTATGGAACACCAAAAAGAGGAGCTAGCAGAACCAGTTAGTCCTGTGGGACAATACTTCAACAGCTCTGTGCTATGCATATACATTATTGGAGTTTTAGAATTCGATGTTCCAATAGATGACTTGCAAACATATGCTCTTCTCCGAGATGCTTTCCTTCCCATCAATCCACGCTTCTCCTCCATCATGGTTCTCTCTTTTGCTTCCTTATTATACTGTTTCATTTATTTTCATATGCGTCTGATGTTTAAGAACATTAGAATATACTATATATAGTTTTGTATATTATCATTTTGCTTTCTATATCATGTGCCATATTTGGCTAGTTAATGTCATGATCTCGTTATTAAGTGCATATCATCAAGTCTGAAATTTGCATTGATCATATGGTTTATCTTGACTCTCATTAATTGTTCAAATATGCCATGAAACCAGGTCCAAGATAAAGAGGGAGAAAAACAATGGAAGCAAGTTGATGTGAACTTGAAAGACCACGTTAACATCCCCATATTCCCCGAAGGCAAAACAGTGGAAGTGCATGACAAATATTTCCATGACTATTTATCGAGCATATCAATGGAGCAATTACCACAAAGCAGACCTTTATGGGAAATTCACATGATCAACTACCCTACAAGTGCTGCATGTAGCACTATAATATTTAAGCTTCACCATGCACTTGGTGATGGCTATTCTCTCATGGGTGCACTTCTTTCTTGTCTACACCGAGCTGATAACCCTCTTCTTCCCTTGTCCTTTCCTTCTCTCAAACAATCTAATCCAGAACCTTCCACGAAAAGTTTGTCCAGAAAATTCTCTTGGATGTTGTCCTCTGCGATCAATACTGTCTCAGATTTTGGATGGAGTGTATTGAAGAGTAGCATCATCAGTGATGATAAAACACCAATAAGGTTTGGAGATGACGGAGCCGATTTTCAACCAATTTCCATATCAAGCATGACATTCTCCATTGACCATATCAAGGACATCAAATCCAGACTTGGAGTGGTATGAAAACAATTTCTGGTTGTTGAATTTTATCTTTGACTTTAGCCATTCATATCGTCTTTATCAGATCGCCTACTTGTCAGAGTAGACAGATATATCCAAAGTTACATAATATTCAACTTGTGGCGGTAGAACTTTTGGATCTTATAATTTGTCTTTTGCCATGTGTGTGTCAATCAAAATGTTACACCTTTATACAACTAAATTTACTTCTTAGTTTTGCTATTTTAAAAATATGATCAGCTCGTAGCTTTTGACTTCTGTTCTTTTTCCCTAAAAGTTTACATTCTATAATGTTTCCATCAATGCAATGAAACAACTTTACCATGTGACCACTATGGATTTGGTCCATCATTATCTTCAAATCATTGACATTGTATCGTTATTTGCTTTTTTTAAGAAAATTGCATTACCATGATTCTATCTAATTGCAGACTATAAACGATGTTATCACTGGAATTGTCTTCTATGGGACTCGATTATATATGCAAGATATGGATTCCAAATCAAAGAGCTCACACTCCACGGCATTGGTATTACTGAATACGAGAAACATTGAAGGTTATCAGTCAATCAATGATATGCTCAATACTAAAGCCAAGGGTCCATGGGGGAACAAAATTACCTTCTTGCATGTTCCAATACCAAAATTAAACGAGACCAGAATTTCTACCCCTCTTGAATTCATTCGGGATTCACATAATATTATAAAGAGGAAGAAACAATCTTTTGGTGTTGTTCTCACCGGGACACTTTTGGACATGGAGGGCAAATTGAGAGGACAAGAGGTAGGTAGAATATTGGTTACTTATAACTTGAATTTGATCATGATGTTGTTAATTACATTTTTCCTGCCAATAATTTGTGACTGCTTCTTATGTAACGAATATAAGCACTTCAACAAGAATGCTACAATTGTTAAGTTAGTTCCTGTTGTTGCAGGCAGTAGCCAAACGCATTCGTGGCACATTGACAAAATCAAGTGCAGTGATTTCAAACTTGGTTGGACCAGTACAGCAGATGGCTTTAGTTAACCATCCTGTGAAAGGCTTGTACTTCACATTGGCTGGTGGACCTGAGGTATCCTCAATCTCTTTCATTTTTCAACTAATAATCGAATCAGTATGTGAGAATCTATAGCAAAACTAAATTTTCTAATGTTTTCTCATTAATTTTTCGCTTAAGAAGGAAAGTTGTTATCACTTTGTTCCTTCACTTGATTCCAGTGATACAAAAGCACTGTTTAAACACCATTTAATGGTATTGCAGAGTCTAGTCATTTCAATCATGAGCTATATGGGAGTGATAAGAGTAACCCTCAAAACGGAAAAAGATTTCATAGACGAACAGAAATTAATGGCATGCATACAAAGTGCATTTGAGATGATTCTCCGAGCAGCTATGGAAATTCCAATCGAAACCAAACGTTAGTGTGCTCCCTCACCAACGCTGAAGGTCAAAATTCTATTAATTGGTTTGGATCGTTGTAAACAACTTGGAACTACTTGATACGAAATCAGAGAGAAAGAAATTTACATATTATTTCTCAGGAACTTTCAATTGCTTTTCTAGAATATTTGTCAGTGAGTATGTTATGGAAATTAATCCACGAAGCCCACATTTGAATCTGTATATTTTCTTGTTGTATCTGTCAGCAGTGATTGTTAAAACTACCATTCCATGGTAGTTTAGCTGAACAAAAAAAAAATCTCACCTACGTAATCGTAAACTCTTCTTATAATTTTTTTTATATAATTAATATGTAATCACTATTATCATCGTCTACAACATGAATTAATTACAAAGCTTTTGACTGTTTTTTACATGTCTATACATGGATAGAAATATAAATTGTCATACATCTTCCATAACTTTTTTTTTATGCTTTAGATAAAACTTTTTCTGAAAAATATTCATTTATCATATATATAAAAGAAATTAAATTATACTATATATAACGTTCATAGTTCATTGAATCTTGATCAATAGTATAGAATGTTAGCATTTATTTTTCTATAAAATTGTATATTCAATTTCAAATATTTAATTCTCTATTGATAAATATGAAAATAGATGTAATGTATATATAAGTGTGAGAAATATTGTGATAGGTTGCATGGATAACAAGTCACAATTATAATCAATTCTTCAATTCTCCTGTGAAATAATATATGTTGATACATATGTGTATTTGATGTTGATACATATGTGTATTTGATGTTGATACATCCATTATAACTATACTATAAAGCAATAAAAATCATAATTAAATATGATTTTTTAAAATAATTATAGTAAAATTAATAATTTCATAAATCTTAAAATTTATACTTTATAACGCATCAAATCCTTCCGGATATTTTATTATTTTAAATGAATTTGAGAGTTAATTTTAAGAGAGAGAAAAACTTGATCCAATAATTGTGTTCCTCTAAGGACTAAATCCTCGTAAGATGGTGTGTTTCGCCACCAACTTTGACTGTCATCGGAACAGCTGTTTCATTATTCATTACAGCGACAAATATCACGAAAATAATTTTTTTTAAGAAATTAGAAACAAAAAGTCATTGGTATTGGATTGGGGTCTTCTTCCACATTCTAAAGAAAAGGAAAATAAGAGTAATTCATAGGAAAAAAAATTCCCTTAATTTATCAAGATATTTATTTATTTTTGTATAAAACTCTTACAAGATGTCAAGTATTAAAATATTACTTTGGACTCCCACTACTTTTTAAAGCTAAAAAGTATATCTTTTCATTCTATAAGATGTTTTTATCTTTTTTATTTCTAGTTAAAGGCGAGATGTTAGACTCATAGACCACCATTCCAATTATGAGAGACAAGAAAGGTACTGTAAATTATTCATTGTGATGGCCCCAAGTTTGGATGAAATCCAGATTTATAAGTGCTACATTGATTTATGGTGATAATAGAAAATTGGGAGAAACCTCACTCCTGTTGTGTCTCTGCAGACTAATATTGAGTTTTGGTGGAAAACTTGTAAAGCATATAGTGCTTGTAAGGCTTTTCTGGGGTGACAATTGTTGAAGGGAAATTAGGACGATTCACTGAATCAGGGAAGGCTTGAGTCTCCAAACATAGTCCTGCATGAGCATTGTATACATACCCACCTTTCCCCTTCACATGCTTGACATAGTTACCAGTGTAAAACTGCAGACCGGGAGCATTCGTGTACAGCTCCATCACTCTTCCAGATTTCTTATCCTGCACTATAGCCGCTAGCTTCCTCTTTTTCCCCTTCTCAACATCCAGCACATAGTTGATGTCATAACCTTTGGTTTCAGCCAGCTGATTGATCCTGCTTCCAATAGTGTGTGGCTTAAGGAAATCATAAGCTGTTCCTTTTACATAACCAAATTTTCCAGTAGGAATGAGTTTGCTGTCAACAACTGTGATTTTGGAACCGAAGATCTGTACAACCTCATTCAGAATGTTGCCACTGTTTTGGCCTCCTAGGTTCCAGTAAGCATGGTTTGCCAAGTTCACTGGAGTTGGCTTGTTCAGAGCTTTTCCTTTCATAAGTATAACCAATTGGTTTTTCCCAGTTAAAATGTAGCTCACAGTCACAATCAAATCACCAGGGAATCCTGAAACACAAATATCAGTACTCCCATCTCTTTGTCAGAAATTATTTAGCTATCAAAGTGTACCGATTTGACTCAATCACCAAAAATAAGCTCATTCAAGTTGTTGATGAGAAATTCAACTGCTGTTATTCCAACAAAGCAATGATCTATTGTACGTGTACAAGTAATTTCAATCGTAAATTTTCTCATCAACCAAGAATAAATGGTTCACTTTACTGATCTTTTATTTTAATCATTTAGAAGCAATGAAAATAATGGTAGCTATGAAGTACCTTCTTCACCATCAACGCTGTGGTAACTGAAAGTAATACTAGGACTCGGACCTTCCTTTTGATACCTCTCCACTTTCCAAAGAACATCACTAAATCCTCTGGATCCACCTGATACATAGGACAGGCAAAGCACTCTGAGGTGTAGTGCTGAATGGAGTATACAACAACTATGGTATAAATTCTTTGCTAAGGTCTTTTTTCACTTATGTTAAACATACCATGAAGTGTATTGTTTCCTTCATTGGCAACTAATTTGTAATGTGTTCCATTTAGAGTAAACTGAGCTCCTCCAATTCTGTTAGCAACCCGGCCAACAGTAGCACCAAAATATGTTGAATCACTCTGCAAACAGTTTGGCATGCAATAACTTGGTCACAATTTATCCACTATATATGAGAGATCTTAGGAGAAACAACAAGAACAAACTTTGTTCTATATCAATCATGTGTTTGGTAGGGTTAAGAGGAAAGCAAAATGAAAATTGAATTGAAAGAAAGTATAAATGTTTGTAGTTCTTCACAAATCTAACTTCAACCAAGTAACTTCTATAGATTTAGTACCCTGAACCTCAAATGGCGTGAGATGTTTAAGGCCACACGTGCATCACGTGACTTGTGGCCATGTTTTTCCCAACTCTATAGATAAGGGCCACTTCACCTACTACCCGTGTAGTGCGTCCTTTTTCTACGTTATCAGAAGAATAATTACTTTTGGAAACTTCCAACGTGCTTCACTGCCTTTCTATTTACCCTTTGATGATTTTCTATGAAATTGTTTGTAACCAATACTAATATGTATTCAAATATATTCTCCGTCTTAAATTATTATAATTTTACTCAATAATAATATTAAACATAACTGCAATCATTATATTATTTAACCAAAAGAACAAGGTAGTATTATTTTAGTTATGTTTGGCCATTAGTGCAACCAATGATTATACGTGAACATCATTGCAACACAATATTTCAGGGGATCGCACAAGGTCTTCATCATTTCGTGAGTTCCAACCTACACCTCTTCAATGCAACACTCAACACACCTTTCTAAACTTGTCATTACTTGTATGCTACTTTTCTTCAGCACATGCAGGAGAAGCTTCACTTCTAGAATTTTAATTTTTAATATTAAAATTTTATCTACAATCTTAAAACAACAAATAATTTACAAGGAATAAAAAATTAAATAATATAAGCTAAAACTTTTTATGTGCAGCGGATCAAGGTAAATATTATGTATATATAGATATATATAAGTACGCATGTAGAAATGTCAAAGTAGAAACAAGTAGAAAAGGGTCATTGAAAATTATAAAACGCAACCCTTTTCTTTATTCAAGAATTGACTTACACGTGGACCCTAAATTCAATGAACTGACACACACTTCAAAGCTATCTTGATATTAGAAATTTCTTAATAGGTCTTCAAACCAAAATAATAATATTATTCTTTAAATTATTTAAAAAAAGAAAAATATTTTCTGATAGTTTTAAATTATCTTAATTTAATATCAGGAATTTTTTATTAAAGTGGTCCAATAAAAAAAATTAATTGTTGCTTTAAATATTTTAAAATAGTTCAATATATTACTAAAAAGTTAAACCTAAAAATAACAGGTTAATATTTGGTGAATAATGGAGTGGAGACAGCGACAGAGTATACTCCAAATCTTAGCCAGCCAAGCATTTTTGTGAAACCTAAATATTCATAGCTATCACATGTTTTGAATAAATCCAAGTTGTTGAACACGAGAATATTGTAGCTTTGCAGAAGAAAAGAAACCACATGAGGTAAGAAAGTCTGAAATCACAATAATCAACAAACACAGCAGAGAGGAGACTCACAGTGTAATCCTTAACAGAATCGTATCCAAGAACAACATCACCCAACTTTCCTGAACACAGAGACAGACAAATAAGGAAATTGAAGAAGGAAAAACCATGATTTGAAGTTTTGAGCAGTGAATTATACCATTCCTATCAGGAAGCAGGAGGGACACAATTGATGCACCCCAGTTGGTGACCTTCAAAGAAAGTTCACCTTTCTTGAGCTGAAAGATTCTTATGTTTTCCTTCTCAACAACAGAGCAATTGGCAAAGCCAGAAGCTGCTAAGATGAGACACAGCAGCAAGACAAAGATCTTAGTCATTTTTCTTGCACAGGAATTTGGTATGAAGCAAGGATGAGAAGAAGAGATTATAATGTGTTAAGAAGAAGAGAAAGGAAGAACGAAGGAGTGAATAGGAGAAATGAAAGACAGTGGGTGAGAGTGTCACAAACCACTTTACTGTTTTCAGCTTAAGAGCAGAGTTTATGTGATACTCTGACTAGGCTTGTTGTTGGGCCCAGTGGACCCGTAGCTATTAATTTCTCCTCGCCCCAAGTCAATGAATTTATATCTTTCTCTTTTAAGGTTATCTTTTCAACATCTAAACATTATTTAATTAAACTTTGGATTAAATTAAAATTATATTATCTTAAATATAAAATCATAAAAATGGAAAACCTTTTAACGAATTACAAATTAAAATAGGATTGCAATTTAATCCTTTTTACATGATAACACAATTTAAAAGAATACAATGATATCCTACACTATCACAAGAAAAAATAAATTCATAGAAGATGTCTAGAAAAAAAATTCATAATCAGAGTACATAGAGTTAAAACTCAACATTTTTCCAAAAAAAAAAACTAGTTAACAGATGAATTTATATTTACATTTTGTCGCAAAAAGAATAAAATAAATTAAAAACAATACTTCAAAAATTATTTTAACCCGTATACAAAACTTATATTTATAGATTTGGGGTTTTGTTAAGTTTAACTTTGAATGCAAACAAAACTTGAATCAAATCAACTTTAATGTTGTATATAATTAAATTAAATATATTTTATAAATATTATTCTGTTTTTATAGGTAGGAATGGAACATATATTAAAAATATTAGAACAACGTGTCTTGCTTAATTAATCGAGTTAGATTCCTTGTTTTTATCAAGGTTTGAAAACTTTTGGTTTTTACTTCAATAATTAATTGTCTATAAAGCTAAATAAGAATGTTTTTTGGGTCCACGCTAAATTTGAACAGGCCTAAAACTTTTGACCAAAGAAGAAAAGAGAAGAAAAAGAAAGGGCTAAAACCTGCTTCCAAATTTAGAATATGACTGTTTCTTCCTGCAACTCCATACTTTCTTCTCTCGTCTCCATAAATTTTCGAATTTCCAAAAATACTTCTTTATAATATTCTGAATTACGTAATTCAGAAGTTATTTTTCAAATTTGTAATTAGTTTCTGGATTACATAATCCGAAAGCACTTTTTCAGATGCATGATTACTTTCTGGATTACATAATCCAAAAGTCTTATTTAGCCTCCAGATTATGTAATCGGAAAGTCTTTTTTCAAATGAGTTTTCGGATTACATAATTCGAAAACTACTCTATGGAAGTGACACAAGAAGGATAAAAATGTATTTTCATATTGTGTAGGAGGTGACAGAAGAAGATATGGAGGTGTAGGAAGAAACAGTGTTGTTTCTGGTATGAAACCTTTGAGCTGCTACGCCCACTGTTTTAAAAAATGTATCAGAATTTTTGAATGACTTTATTTTTCCTGCACCCACATAATTTCTTGGCGCACCCCCATAATTTTCAAAATAACCATTTAACCTTCTTTTTCAGAATGTATTATTTTGAATGAGTTTTCCAGAATAAATTTTCTGGAATAAGATTTTTCCACAACCATGTTTTATCTTCCTCTGTAGTGTTTTTCCTTTTTTGCAATGGTGATGGTGCAGCAATGGCGGCATCCATGGAGTGCAGGTTGAAAAAGGGGTTGCAGGAAGTAAAATCCTTTATCAGTTAGACTTCGGTCCAAATGTCAAATATTGGGCTACACACAAAAATCTACATATTGATGTAGATATCAAAATCTATATATATTTATACGGTTACAAAAACCTATTCACACACTATTGCGAATTTAAAGATAAGCAATAATGGTAGCATATAATAGGTGTGATTTAACATCCAAGTTAACATAAGGGCATTTCAATATAAGATTGAGAAAATAGCATTACAAAGTATAGTTTCTTGTTGTTGTGCACATCTTATTCACAGATAAAAACCATAAAACATGACTAATCACAGAATTTATACTTAGACACAAAAGGCAAGAAGCGAAGTTCCAGCAGTAAAATTTCCAAGATTCAATCCAATGCCTACCTTGTATCCATTTCCAACATATATGCACCCATCACTCACAGACATGCCACCATACACTGTTGATCCAGTCTCATATGACCATACAATATTGCCACTCTCAGCGTTCATTGCATAAATAGCTCCTTTTGAATCTACGGATCCTGCAAACACAATGCCATTAGCTACAGTAACAGGACCATAAGCATTCGCATTACTAGGGTTTTCTGTGGACCACAAGATCTTCCCACTCTTTCCCTCCATTGCAACCCACCCTCCTGTTCTCGTAGTCTTGTTCGATGGTCTAAGAGTGAAGTTCTTGCCATCCGAATTAACAATGTTAGTATATACTCTTTCTTCGTCAGTGGCTGCTCCCCATGTTCCACCTCCTGCAACTCCTCCAGGTCCAGCTTCCTACACAGATCAATCTTTTCAATGTTATAATCATGCATAAATAAATACTAAGGTTTTGAATATTCTTAATGGTTTAAGATCCTAACCGTAGACCAAATCAGCTTGCCGTCATGACGGTGCAAAGCCCAAGTAAAACCACTCTTTTGAACAGCAACAACAACATCTTGTTTTGTTTTGTTGACATGAATTGTGAGCATCATTGGTGCCTCTCCAAAATCAGCATCTGGGTTAGGACCAGGTGGACAATTAGGTGTTGACAAATTGCGGCATGAAAGGAGCCACACATCATACCCTCCCAATTGGTGGTACCATTTGATTTTTCCATCATCCAAGTCAAGTGCAAGGAAGGAATCAGAGTGATTGTCTGGCTCAACACACTGATCAGGATGAGTGGGTTGTGTTGCATTGTTTTCTCTTTCTTGACGTTCAAGTATGTTCAAAGGGGCAGAATACAAGTTTCCAGTGGCAATATATATATGGTTCCTTGATGCATCAATGGAAGGGCTACTTCCCCATATAGCTGCTCCAGCATATTCTCCTTTTTTTCCATGATTATCAGGTAGCATGAAGGTTTGCCACAAAATCACACCAGATTTAATATCTAGCTTCGAGAAGCTTCCTCGAAAGGTGCAACATTCTTCAGATGTGATAATTTCTTCTAGTGAAGATGTCCCGACATAGTAAGCCCTGTATAGATGAACAACTTCACTGCAATCACTACTTGTACATTGAATTTTTTTAAGGTGGTTTTATGTGTCTGTTTGTCATCACTTTCTTTATATAAATGACACTTCAAAGTTACTTGTCTGTATCCTTTCATTATTCCTGGAAGTAAATCTAGCTCTTTTCCAACAAAATTCATATATAGGATAGGCATTTTTTTTTCCATTCAGGATTACCCTAAATATCTTATTAAGAATTATGGAATGAAGTATAATAATAATTATTGATTGAAAACAATATAACAATTGAAATTATAATTAATTTTAATTCAGTCTTCACGTATATATCTTTAATTTATCATGACTTTTATTTATTGACTGAGTATTTTTTTTCTATTAAATTTTTATACTCGCCTTTCATATATAAATGCAAAACATTTTTACTAGTATTGTTTCATGTAGAGTATTTTTGCTTGGATTAAGATGCCATCTTCTTTCTCTAATCTACTAAATATTTTAAAAATCTTGATGTACAATTATAATCATGTACATCACACTTTTAATTATTGCATATTATTTTTAATTTTAAAATCTAAAATATATACTTAAATAAGTATTTAATATTATAAAATGTTTTGATAAATAAAGGTGTCGTGGTGTAGTTGGTTAT
>Ga0123341_1005565_pt1 | contig 11252 bp, 8 predicted proteins | sample Turbeapinknodule_FD_89959 | JGI IMG/M metagenome (GOLD analysis project Ga0123341, IMG submission 89959) | Root nodule microbial communities of legume samples collected from Mexico - Turtle bean Mexico pink nodule | ecosystem: Host-associated > Plants > Roots > Nodule | place: Mexico: Nepantla... | reverse complement strand
TTATTATTATTATTATTGACGTCCAATTACTATTTAGTTAATTTCTTATACATTAGAAGGATGTAATATAACATAATACCCAAGAAGATAAAAACTTATTCATCATAAAACTTAATGAAATATGTGGTTCAAACATTTTTCACATAATCCAATAAGACCAAATTTAGTTACTCGGCATCATAAAATACTACAATACATAATAAGTTAAAATTAGTATTTAAAGTACACATAGTTTATTTTAAACAATAATTTAAATATCATTACCTACTTCAACCTCTATTAATGTCAAATGTTACGACGGTAGTCATTCCTTAAATAACATAATATTCTCACCCATAGCCTCTCGAATTTTTATTACAATTCAATATTAATTAAAAGTTAACATTGATATTTTGATAAACAAGGAAGAGAGGAAGGCAAAAAATTAATTAATGAAAATTACAAACATTTAAGATGAACCATGTAAGCTTATGACACTTTGAAATGTGTCGACCTCTCAGTATGTTATATCCATGATGTGAGCTAATTAATAAAAAGAATTTGTTATAAGATGTTTAAATATTATACACAACTAAGTTGATGATGTAATTATCTGTCAACTATTTGCTTAAAACATGAACTTTCTAAAATAGAATAATATTTGTCGAGGATTGAACACCGTAGAACCCAATACCAACACGTATCACACAATTGAGTAAAATGCATCAAATCAAATATAAATTAATCAATTATATTGATAAATCTAACTTTACAAATATATCTAATAATCTAACTAATTAATAATTTTAACCTAATAATTCCAATAATAATTTAAACTAAAATAAATTATACTTTTAATTTAAAATATAATAACCTCATGAAAAACAATAACTTTACCTCAAATCCAATATAAATTAATAATAACTACATAAAATAAAAATAGTTGGCTAATTTAGGATTTACTCATAGAGAATCTTTTCATTAGTATAATAGGCTACCATCTAGTCTGTTCTTAGAATTCTTTATGAATAGATATAGTCTACCTATGTATCGTTTTTGTTAACATATGAGTTTTGGTCTAGTTCTCCATATTTTTGTATTTTCTTTCATTTTTCTTTTTTTTAATAATTTTTTTTCATGTGATGGCAAATGATTGATGTTACTTTATGTGTCAGCATAGCTGAGATGTCAAGTTGCATTGTGATGCCTAACATGAAAACTTTCATTTCAAAAAAATATAAATTAATAATAACTACGTAAAATAAAAATAAAATAAAAACATATAAATTAACATACTAATGAAAAATAATTACTGAAAACAAAAATAAATGAATATATAACAATCACTAATACAAAAATAGGAAACAATGACAGCTTATTATGACAGATTTAAACCACTTGTCATAACAAAAATGATGTGGTGACATTTTTATGATAAATATAACATTTATTATGTCGGTTGAAATTAGAACAGACATATAGTAAGTATCTACTATTTTTGTTCAATGTATAATCATCATAATAAATTTTTTGTTATGTCAATTTTAATTTACCTGTCATAATAAGTGATGTAAGGGTATTTTTGAAATAAAAATAAGATTTATTAGGTTAGTTCTACTAATTTTTGTTGAGTGTAGTAGCTTTCTTTTATGTAAATCTTTACACTTTCAATGCTAACCCTAAATTTTCCTTTATCTTTTCTCTAAACATTTAAATCGACTCCATGTCTGACATTCTCCATTTTATCTCCAACTCCAATGCTCATCATTTCCTTACATTTGGTATGTTTCGTTTCCCATTTCTATGCTTAACGAGTGCACTCGTTCCCCACTCAGTCCAAAATGCACCTCGGGAATTCATTCTTTTGATAAGCCTCCTAGTTTTTTTTTTTCAGTAAAGAATCAATTGAATTAAATTAAATTAGGGACACTTTAGGGGTGTCCCAACCCTTATACAAGAACCTTAAAAACTAATTTTACCAACTATATTTAAAAAACCTACTTAACCAAGCATACCTTGGCTCCAAAAAACAAAAAACAAACCCCAACAACCTGCAGGATAAACTTTACACAACATAATGGTTCCCTGTTACCCAAAAAAGATACACACTTTAACCATTTCCAATCTCTTTTAACTACCCTGAAGAAACTGTACTCTATCAACGCAACTAAAAAATTTAGCTGCAAAATACAAGGTGTCATTACATTACCAGTGCAGCATAGGTCCTTATTACTAGGTTGCAACTCCAGTCTCAGTCCTACCACCGAAGCATTCAATGAAGTAATCCATCATGGCTACACCAGTTTCGGAAATTCTCATTATAACATAAACTTAAAACCACTTCCAACTTAGTCTTCAGCATCATGCCAAAGCCTCCCCACATATTACAAAACGTCCAACCAAAACATTCTAATATAGAAGATTGTTCGGACTCCTGTGATTTGCAAGCAGGAATATGTAAAAGTTTGGAAGAACAAAATTACAGCACTTACCTTGTTACCATATTTACGCAGGTTAAAGGTGATAAAATCCAGTCTGAAAATGAGAAAGTGACTTTCTTATCTTTATGTTTCATCCAAACCCATGATTGTACTTGTGCCATAGTGAAAATTTCCTCTGCATCTACCTTTGCTTGATTAAAGGTGACCCTATTTCTATGCTTCCAAATAGTCCATACAATTGATACCCAAAGACTCATCCAAAGTCTATTGCCTTCCTTATTAAAACAAATGCTAGAGAATTGTTCGAAGTGGTAATTCAACACGTTGTGATTCACCGAATTGATTCCCAACCAGCTAGAGCACATATTCCACACTTTACTTGACTCCCTACATAAGAGGAGGATATGCGAAGATGTCTCCTCTTCCCTTCCGCATAATGCGCATAAAGTATCCCCTAGTGGCACTCCCCTCTTACGCAGATTCTGTTTTATCGCAATCCTATTCCAGAGGGCTCTCCACACAAAGAACAATGCTGAGGGCATTGCCTTCAAATCCTAGAGAGAACCAAACACTGATACCTCCCCTTGCATGTGATTAGTAGCTTATTATAAGCATATTTAACCGAGAAAGTGTATGATGGAGGGTCATTCCATAACCTTACATCTTCATTATCTGGTTGAAATGACACCAGTGATATTATTGACATGAAATCATCTACCAAAGTCTTCTCCCATTCAAACCATTCTCTTCTCCAACTGAACTTCCACTCCCACCTACCTGTATTCCAACTGCCAAGACTTCTGATAGTCTTGTCTTTAAGTTCAGAGTTGTTGTACAACCTATCATACCTTGCTTTGAGTTGGCCAATAGCTAGCCATTCATCTTCCCAAAATTTGATCTTGTCCCCTTTTCCAACTTTCCAAGTTGTATTCTGATTGAACCAATTGTCGCCTTGGTCCGAGAGGCCAACTTTAGATAAATCATTCCACCATCTAGATGTGAACTTATTTCGATTTGGTGTACATGAATTCAACAACCTCCTCAAATCATACTTAGATTCCAAGACCTCCTTCCAAAGTCCACCCTCAGTGGAGTCTAACCTCCATAGCCATTTTGCCAAGAGAGCCTTATTAAACAAATCAATACATTTAATGCCAATACCACCCTCCTCTTTCGCTTTACAGATATTTTCCCAAGTAGTCCAAGCAATTTTCCTCCCTTCCTTTCCCCACTCCCACAGGAATTTCCGCTGTAGCTTAATAATTTCCTTACACACTCCAGTTGGGGCTTTAAAGAAGGATAGATAAAAGAGTGGAACGGCGTTGATAACAGATTTTATAAGGCACACTCTTCCCGCAAAGGATAAATTCCTTCCCTTCCAAACAGACAATTTCTTTCTTATCTTTAATAACACTGGTTCCCAGAAAGAACACCTAGATGGATTGCTGCCTATAGGTAAACCTAGGTAGGTGAACGGGATATCCATTAGACCACAATGGAGAATTTCATAATACATCTTCACCTCGTACCTATCTACTCCGATTGCCCCAATCTTACTCTTGTGAAAGTTAACTTTGAGGCATGAGCTTTGTTCGAAACATCTTAGAATAGCCTTGATACACATGATGTTCTGCACATTTGGTTCACACACGAAAATGGTATCATCCGCAAATTGTAGTAAATTTACCTTCACCTTCTTACCCCCTACTTTAATACCCGAAAGCATGTTCTTTCTTGTGGCTTGCTTTGCTAAACCAGCTAATCATTGTGCCACAATTAGACACAAGAACGACGTCAGAAGATCCCCTTGTCTAAGGCCTCTAGTTGGTTTGAATTCCTTTGTTGGACTACCATTTACCAAAACTGAGACTATAGCTGATTCAAGGCAGGCTCTAATCCATTGAACCCATTTCCCGCAGAATCCTAGTCTTCCCATCATGTAAAATAAAAACTCCCAACTTACCGAATCATACGCCTTCTCAAAGTCAAGTTTCACTATCACCCCGCTCTTTCTCCTTTTTTTCAGATCGTCCACAACCTTATTCAATACGAGAACACTGTCTAACAAACCTCTATTAGACAGAAAAGCAGATTGAGACTCATCTATTACATTTGCAATGACCCTTTTAATCCTATTAGCTAGCACATTCGTCAAAATCTTATACAGACAACCAACAAGAGAAAAAGGTCTATACTCTTCAAGGGATTGGGGATTCTCCGATTTTGGGATCAACGTTATAAAGGACGCATTGCAACCCTTCGGGATCATCCCCTCTTTATGAAAGAATTTTACAACTCCCAGCATGTCTTTTTCTAAAATATTCCAATTATTTTTAATGAAGATGAAGTTACCCCGTCCGGACCAGGACTTTTATGACTATCGCAATTCCAGATGGCTTCCTTTATTGCTTTTTCATCGAACGGATCAGTTAAGAACCTATTTTCAGAATCGGATATCTCCTTAAAAACCATATTGTCCAACCTAACTCCGATATCTTCGATTGCCGACATCTTGTTTTTGTAAAATTCCAAAACCATCTCTTTTACCTTGTTTGGTTCTTCCACCCAGCTCCCAGATAAATTACAATTAACACCTTTTATTTTGTTCCTCATCCTTCTCCATTTGATAGAAGCATGAAAGAATTTAGAGTTCAAATCCCCTTACTTAAGCCATAACGCTCTTGACTTTTGTTGTAATAGAGATTCATTTCTCTCATTTATAACCTGTAACTGGCTCAGGAGTTCTCTTCTTACCATGATCTTGTTTTCATCCAAACCTTCCTCATCATCTCTCGAATCCAACTCTTGTATTTTCCTCAAGATCTCAAGTTTTGACTTTTCAGCGTACCCGAAAACATCTCTGTTCCAACCTTTTAGGTCACTCTTTAGCATTTTCAGTTTCTCTTTTAACACCAAAATTTCATTACCTTGAACCAAGTAACTTTCCCACTTGCTTTTAACAAAATTAACAAACTCTTTATCTTCCTGCTAAATGTCAAGAAACCTAAAAGGTTTTGGACCCCAATCTGTCACATTTGATTTTAACACTATCGCACAGTGATCAGATATTTGTCTCTTTGTAACGTATTGCTTACTACCTAGCCAGTATTATAACCATTCAAAGGACATCAAAAACCTGTGAAGCCTACTCTTTGCTTTGCCATTAGGCCTATACCAAGTGTATTTTCTTCCAATACAAGGTATATCCACCATTTCCATATTATCGATGAAGTTATTAAAACCTTGCATTTCTCTCTTATTACCACTTACTTTATTAACGCCCCTTCATTCCCTTTCATTTCTTATGGATTTGAAGTCCCCCAATATTTACCAAGAACTGCAAGGTTCCCTTTGCCTAATCTCCAATAATTCTGACCACATTTGTGTTTTCTCGTGAATCAAACAGGAAGAATACACATTTACAACAACAACAGGGATATTTTTCTCCTTAGATAACCCAGAGAACACTATGAACCTTCTATTTATGATATTACTAGTGCACTAGAAGAACCCTTTGTGCCAAATCATAAGAATACCCCCTGACCCGTTTGCTGGCTCACTATATAAAAAATCAATGTCATTATCGCCCCATAACTTACAGCATAAATCTAAACTGAAATTATTCATTCTTACTTCTTGAAAACATAACATTTTAATCCCCTCCTTTCTAATGATTTCCTTAACATACCTCCACTTTACAGGGCTCCCAAACCCTCTCACGTTTAAAGAGAGAATTCTCATTAACAACCTAAAACCTCCCCCGCTCCCCTTTTAAGTTTCATAAACCTATCCCTTTTTTTCTAGTTCCTCTAGGCTTACCATAACTTTTCCTTCTTCCCCGCAAGAAGCCCCTAACTGTTTACCCAACTCCCACACTCTAATTGTTTCAAGGCTCCCATGTTTCAACCAAAATAAACGATTACAGTTATTAATGGCCGTATCAGAAACAAATTTACTAATTTGAGATAGGACTGACCTTATATTCTTGCATTCATCCCGCTTGCTGCTCTTGCTTGATTCTCCCACCCAAAACATTCTCCTATCCATTGTTGTAGACAAACTAGAGGTGATCGAATTGTGGACTTGCTTTTTTTGTGGTCCGCCTCATCCTCATTCAGTTGGGTCCCCTTTTTCTTTTGCTTGCCGAGCGGAAGATATGTATCTTTGATTCTGTTTGATTTCGAATCCAATTGAAATTGGCTTTGCTTAAGTTTGTTCTTTGCGACTACAGAGAAGTGTTGCTTAGATGACTGATTTGCCTCTTGTGACTCTCGTAACGAATCCTCCACCCTCGATACAAACTTGGATGAACCGTAAACACCCCCTTTGTTCCCTTCCACTGACGTCGAAATTTGAGACCATGAGTCTGATGTTCCTGCTGGTACCAGTTTCGCCGTGCACGGAGGAATCCTCCTATTCTCCTTCGCAACCGCAAACGAATTAGAGTGGAGCACGGTGGTTACTCTGTTTTGTGCTTTCGCATGGTGTGAGATGATTTTGACTTCCCCACTAAGGCCTCCCTATTCTGATTCGTCGAGAGAAATGAAATTTTTAGATATGGGCAGCCTCCCAAATGACCCATTCCAAAGCTTTTCCTCTCCATAGACAATTGGGACAGGTTTCGACGGGGCCTCCAAAAGATTTTTACTTTTGCACCTCCCTTCCTTTTCCACATAGGTTGAATAAACCAAACCGTCTTGGGCCAATTCTGAAGGCCCAATCCTCTTGTCCACGTCAGCCCTACTTAGAGTTGTTGGAGAATTAGCCCCTAGGTCATCCTTTCCTATGATTGTACTGAAAATAGGTACAGAGAGGGGGCCTAGTGGTCTAGTCGAAAGAGCCTCGCTACCACCCACCATAACTATAGGTTCCAATCTCCGGTGGCCTTGCTCCGACGGTGGCTGGGCATTTCGCAATTCCGCCATCAAATTCTCCTCCGCCACCTTTCTTCCAACCTCGAAATTCGTACTTCCCGAGCGCGCTGAAGCGTTTGATGCAATTGAACCCACCTCTGAATCCATGCCTTCAGATTCTTCACTCCAATGGCATTGACACAGTTTATAGTCTGGGACAGTGCTCTCTTCCTTCACCGATACCTGATACAGTACCTCGTTGATCTTCATATAACTAGTTATCTTCGCCTCACACCCCACTGAAACTCTGATTTTGAACCTTGCGTACTCAAGCTCTTCTAGTGCCAAAGTTGCCTCATCAATCTCGACCAAGGTTCCCAGTAACGCTACTATGTGCTTGAAACAGTCTGAATTCCATAGCTTCAGTGGTAAGCCCCTGCATCTCACCCAAACCAATTTATCCACGGCTACAAATTGTTCTTCCCAAGGAATGATTGTATCAAACAATTCTTCAAACCACTCTTTATTCTCCTTTATGGCTTCATTGATCTTCATCTCATTTTCCCCTTTCAACAACACATGGAAACCTCTCAGAAATTTGACCTTTATATATCCAAGGCCTCCTAAAATAAAACTTTCGTTTAGGCTAGATACCTTGTTAAGATCCGAGACTCTCCCAATATAACATTTACTTAGCCATTCTCTGGGAGTTTCCTCTACTCTAAAGTGTATAGCATGCACATTTTCTTTGTTCTGCGTTTGTGCTCTATCTCTATAATCATACTTAACAGAGTTTGTGTACGTGCTTGATCCTTTAGCCCTCCATTCTTTTTTGATTTCTTTCTCGACCTCTGTTACCTTCTCTTTCAACTTGAGGTTCCACTCCTTTCTTGTATCTGCTGCCCTGTTGTATTTTGGCCTATTAAAGTTCAGCTTCCAGGTCCCAATCCAAATTGTGTTTAGATGATATTCTAACTCCTTAATGTTCTGGACTCCTTGAAATCTTACAAATCCAAATCGTTGCTTCTTGATGTTTAATCTATTAGATATAAAGAGATCGTTCACCCTTCCCCATCTTCTAAAGATTTTTCACAAGTCTGATTCTCTGAGATCGAAGGGAAAGTTAGAAAAGAAGAAGGATGTTCCTCCCTGATTCATACTTCCTTCGTTAGAAAAAATCTCAAGTATAGAATATTCGATAAGCCTCCTAGTAATCCATTCCCATTGTGTTTTTTCATCATTTTAAATTTGAATAAAATAATTTTTTTAAATTTTAATTATAAGTTAACGTGACCAACGAATTATAATTGAGGCTATAATTAATAACAGTAATAAAAATATAATTTTATTTAAAGACAGTATTATGAATTAAAACATATTTTAATTTAATTTGTTTGATTTAATTTTTTAATTTGTTAACTTACGTTTTATGTTCAGTAAGATCCTTTATTGTTTAACAATTTTAATTTAACCCCTTAAGTTTCTAAAATGGGTTTTTTTTCTATGACTGAGCTATAAAAAAAATATTAAAATTATACAATGTAACTAATAAGTGTACACATTCATGAGTTTTTCACTTTAGATCGTGTCATCCTTTTTTAAATTATTAGTTGGAGTATGTTGCACTATAAGAAAATCATAAAATAGAAACTAATTTTTAGATATCAAAATAATTAGTTGCAATAGTAACTAAATTAGAGACCATTTTAGAAACTAATTTTTTTGTTTGGTTTCTAAATTAGTTTCTATTATTATTAAATAGTTTCTAAATTAGTATCTAATTAGCAACCAAGGTTTTAGAGACCAAATTTAGAAACTAAATAATTGGTAGTTAAAACTTTGATTGCTAATTAGATACTAATTTAGAAACTATTTAACAATAATAGAAACTAATTTAGAAATCAAACAAAAAATTAGCTTCTAAAATGATCTCTAATTTAGTTACTATTGCAACTAATTATTTTGGTCTCTAAAAATTGGTTTCTATTTCATGATTTTCTTGTAGTGTAGTTATTATAATTAAGTAAGTTAAAAATAGAATTATTCTCCTAATTGATAAATTAGAGTTCGTTAGTTTTACCCTAAATTGAATAAATTAGGATTCTAGTATTTTCATTCCATCCCTTTTTAATGGTGATGGTTTCACGTACATCTACACGTATGTATAAAGTGAATTATTTCAAAGTCACAAATTTGCAAATTACATTCTTGAGAGTCCTAGTAATTTAATATTTTTATATCATTGTCAAAACAATGTAGTTTTGCAAACAGTTGGTAAAACACCTCATGACCGCACTTAGCAATTGAAATTTATTCTTGAAAAAAAGTAGAGTTTTTTTTTTCTATTGTTAAATTATTTTTAAGTGAAAATAAATGAAAATTGTAACTGTGGTTTTCTTTTTTGCACAAAGATTGGTAATATATCCTTTTATGAGAAAAAAAAAAGATAATGACATGTGATACAATTACAATTTTCGAAATGGGATCAAAATTGGTGATGAAAGGACTAGTAATTTTAATAGCGAAAGCTTAGATGTTAGGGTTCATTTTAATTATTTGTATTTTGATTTAAAGTATTCACATGAATAAGAAAACTATAAATGTAAATATTATCAAACACATTTACACAATCATATATATGTATTGATTTATAAAAGAGACGTGATAAAAAAATCTACTTATATACCTTAATTATTTGACTTTGAATTTTATCTTTTATTGATTAAGTGAAATTCTTTTGTAGTTATTCAACTATTTATCTCTATTGAAGGATAACGATATAGAAGATATTGGGATGCAGTGGACTTTATTTTCTTAAGTGTTTCAAATAAATTGTAATTTTTTTAGTTTATTTAAATATACAACTAAATGTTATATTGTATCCATCTGTACAATGTTTATTGGATTATACCATTTAATTATAAATGAATTAGTTTATCAAGAAATTGTACATTGTTATATGTAAGTGGATGATAATATTAAGGAAACTTGGAAAAAAATCGATTTTCTTAATAAAAAATACTAACTTACTATGACGGTTATTTATAACTAACATAAAAAGTTTGACTTATTATGGCGGTTGTGGTGCTACCTATCATAGTAAGTTAGACTTTTTTATGTCGGTTCCAAAAATGCATGTTATAGAAAGTGACTTACTATGATAGGTTTTTAACTAACATAAAAAGTTTAAAGTTTCTTTTTTTATCAGCAATGAATTAATGGAATAAAAGAGAACGCTTTAGGGGTGTTCCGACTCGTATACAAAGAAACTCCTTGTTAAGTATCCTTCAATTACAGGCAAACTAAGTGATACACCACTTAGTTCCAAAAAATAAAGCTATGTAAGGAGCCTCCTCTGCCCTTACTACTCCAAAACTTGGTTCAAAATATAGGTCAACAAACAAAAACTAGTTATTTACATAGAGAGCACAACTGGTTACCAGCACTCTAAAGAAACACCAGAGAAAGTTACTAATACTCTACACCACAAAAAACACTACAACAACTTTTCAAACACCTGACCAAGACTTAAAATAAATAAATTGTAGAACTTTTTCCTATATCTATGTCTCTTGTAGAATCGTCATAGAAAGACTTGTAGAACCGTCATAAAAAGTCATTTTCATTACAAAAAAAAATCACTTTTAGCGACCATCAAATTCAATTGCTAAAAACATTATAATCGATTGCAAACATATAGCGATCGAATTATAAATTGGTCGCAAATTTGCGACTGAAATTTTGATCGTTATTCTGTCACAGAAAATTTTGATCACCAAAATTCAGGAATCAAATTTTTATAAAATAAATCGGTGATTAAATCGGTCGCAGAAAAATTGGTACCAGAATTCAGGAACCAAATTAGCAATAAAAAATATAAAACATTAAAAAACCTAAATACTAAAAAAATTATAAAAAAAATGATTTTAATTAATTATTTTTTTTAAAATTAATTTATATTTAATAATTTTTTATAATA
>Ga0123341_1005564_pt1 | contig 11252 bp, 6 predicted proteins | sample Turbeapinknodule_FD_89959 | JGI IMG/M metagenome (GOLD analysis project Ga0123341, IMG submission 89959) | Root nodule microbial communities of legume samples collected from Mexico - Turtle bean Mexico pink nodule | ecosystem: Host-associated > Plants > Roots > Nodule | place: Mexico: Nepantla... | reverse complement strand
GTATTATGTCATACTAACTAATTCATTTATCAACTAATTTCATTAAGGTAACTTCTTCATCACCTCTACAAATTTTTTCCTGCACCCTTCATTTTCAGAAAAGACTCCTTTAAATGACTTTTCAATTGTTCTTTCTTAAATATTTTCAGAACATCTTTTCTGGAACATATTTTATGAATTCCAGATTTACTGATAAAAAATCAAAATAAAATGTGTTCTGGAAAAGATGTTCTGATTTTTTTGTCTTCTAGATTTTCTATTTTGGAAATTAATTAGTAATTTATTTATCAGTTAAAAATTATCTTATAAGTTAAAAAATAACTTATAAGTTAAAAAATAACTTACGAGAAAATTATCTAATCGAAATTGTTCTCACATGATCTTAGAAATAATTAAATTTTTCTTCTCCTTCTCTCGATTTTTCGATCTTTTGTTGATTACTTGGGCTTTCGGTTACTGGATCATCTAGTTTGGACTCTTTGTTATATGGACTTGGATTGCTCTCAGCTACTGGATGTGGACTATCACTCAACTATTAGATTTAGATCCACTCTCGGCTTCTAGGTCCATCCATAATCACTCTTGGGTGGTGTGTGTACCTACAAGAGGATCCGATGATAAAGTCAAAATCAGTTTGCTTATCAGATAAAAAAAAACACTTTACTTACCTGTTAAACAATCACCTATTTATAGTACTTGTTGGACTTTAACTTGATTGGATTTTTACTTTTCGTACCTTGCAGATACTAAATACATTTTTGGTATCTTGGACCCATTTATTGATTTATACAATATTATCTTATTTTATCATTTATTTATATTATTTTAATTTTTAATATACTGATCTCTCAACTTACTCAGTAAAAAAAGTAACTTATTTATTATCAATTAGCTTATAATTTTTGTCAAAATCTCATGTATAATATTTGAATTCCTAATATTTTCAAAATAAATTGCAAAATGAAATTTCATCCCTACAATTTACTAACATCAATTTTTAATAGATAAACTTTTCATTCAATAAATTAATTAAAGAACATCATTACATTTTTTTTTAATTTTATAGTGGGAAAAATAAAAGAAAAAAAGTATAGTGCACAACGGTTAGATCATTCCTGGAAAAATTTAAAACGATGAAGGAACAATAAACTCCATTGTCAACACAAATGCATTAAATCTTTAATTGCAGGGACTAATATTAAAAAAGTAAAATATATTTTACTACGTTTATTTTTTAGGTTAAACAATTCAATACATAGTATCATTGTATTTAACGAAAAATTTAGAATATATTTATAATAAAAAAGGTATATATAAATATAAACAAGTATAAAAACAATAAGAAAAATATGAAAGTAAGCATAAATGTCAAATAAATTGGGTATAAAACACAATGTAGTTGAAGCTGGTATGAATGAGAAAGTGTACTTCTCAGATGGTGAATCGAATCGCATAACTAATAGTATCAAATCATGTGAAGTGCCTTTTCATTTATCGGTAACCACTAGAACTAGACTATTTTTCTCCTTCACCTACCTTCTTATTCCCCTACCTTCTTATGTGATCCATACATATTATATATAATATAAAAATATTTTTTTATTCTTATTTTGCTATGTTCCCTTAAAATAATTTTCGGATTATGTAATTTATGCACATATTTTAAAAAAAAATCTGAATTATATAATTCAAAAGCTAAAAAAATTTCCGAATTACATAATCTAAAAACTAATCATGCATTAAAAAAAAAGACTTTTAAATTGTTTAATCTAAAAGTTAATTATAAATTTGGAAAAAAACTTTGGATTACATAAAAATTTATGAAAGTGGAAGAAGAATATAAGAAATTACAGGAAGAAACAGCCTAGAACTATATTACAACGTACTATGGAGTTGGTAAAAGTTGATGGGAAAATATACTAACATTTGTACTGAACTGCATGTGCCACCACGTTGTTAGGATCTATATTTGGAAGAACATAGGAAAACAGAAACATATGCACAAGTTATTAAGTAATTTGAAGTTGTAACAACTTTTATGTACGACCACATAGGGTCATGAAAAAGTAATTAGAGGCACAGAAATTGTAAATCAAGTTATTCGGTTGACTACCGCAGCACTTGATTGAAAATTTTGGAAAACCACAAATTTAAAATTGTTTTGAAAGAGTAAAAAAATTGAATTAAAATTTTATAAAATTAAAATATAATTTAATATATGTACCCCTTAAAATTCTCTTAGTGCTCCCGTTGCAACAAATTTCTTACAACGCACTTGTTTGGCAAATGTAATTCGGAAAGATGTTATTTTCAAGATCAATAGATTTATTAAGATGTGAACTCTTAAATATATTTAATCTTATAAAACTGATTTTTAAGGTGATATTTGTTTGCGCTCACTTGTATATTATGAAATATTTTGATATTTGTTTGTACTCATTTATATCCTTATCTGATTTATAAGATGATGTTTGTTTGCACTCATTTATATACTATGAAATATATTTATCATGCGTGAGACTATATATTTATATTTATGAGTAGTTTGATAAGTCCAACAAACACGGGTGCAGAAAAGCTTAAAAATGGCGCCTATTTTAATTGTAAAATGACGGCTTTCTAGTCGCCTTTGATCAACGCTTAGTTTTATGTCTAGAGAAAAGAATGTGGCTATTTAACCACCATCTTAGATGTAGGCAAAGAGGGTGATTATGGTAAGAATCGTTGTATACATTCAAATAAACGGGACAACGCTTGCTTTCACGCCATTTGTCTCGCACACATCTATCCCTTTATTCGCGTCGTAAAAGCACCGTACTTCACCTTCTTCTTCCTCAAACTGCAATGTCCCTGCAACTACGCTACTGTCGCCCACCGATTCCACGCCAGCACCATCTGCCACGCCGCACATCCCCTGTACTGCCCCTACTCTCGCATGGTCGTCATTCTCCATTCCCGCACCAGAACCCATACTGACTGCAGCATCTCACAGCCCCGCGCCACCCACCTCCCCAACTTGATTCAATATCATCAAATTCGTACCGTCGTCAGAACCCCCATCCTCCTCCTCCACTCCATTGCGAGCCTCTATGGTGTCGCAAAGGAGGCCGCACCAGGGAAGGCTCTCGAACCATCCCTCGCAGGCACACTGTCAAATAAACGGTGGTGGTGAAGTGAGGTGGCAACGACAACGATGACGACAATGGTAAAAAAGAAACAAATAAGAAAAAAAAACAATGGTGAAGAAGAAGTAGAGAGCTCGAAAACAACTTACCCAATGACATGAAGAAGACAATGACTCGATGAAAACGAAGAAGAAGCATAAAACATAAGAGAAAACGCTGCGTTAGAGACAAAGGAAGTATGAAAACCTAACTAGCAAGCTCTGTGCTAGGGTAATAAAAAAAAGTCTAAGGTGGTGACTATTTAAGAGGGCGACTTATTGCCTTCTTAAACCAAACGCTTTGGTGTAAGAAGGTGACTTTATCAAATAGTCACCCTCTTAGAGAAATTTAATTTAAAAAATGACATCGTGTTTTGAAAGACAATGTCTGGCCGTAAAAACACTTTAAATATAGTGTCGAAATAAATCATTTTTGCACTAGTGAAACTCTTGCTAGAATAGACTTCGAATGACATTGATATCGTTTTAAGATGTGAACTTTAAGTTTAACTTAATCTTACATAATCAGTTCATAAATTTTGGAGATTCATGAAATCAGATCTTCATCTTGCTCGTATGTCATTGTATATTTGCTTTTATTGCAAACCTTTCATTCTTAAAGTTATCAACAAATATTGATTAGTTAGTTTTGTAGGTTATTTTCTTAATCCACAATTTCAAATCAAGTGACATGTACACTTGAAGGGAAACAATTTAAGTCTTGAGTTATAAAAAAAAGTATACATTTATTTGTTGGTTAAAAGTTTTATCGGTTGGACCTGTTCTATATATTGTAGAAGATATGTGTAGAAAACTCATTATATTTTTTTATCTATGAATCAAAGACAAATCTTCTTTAGTAGAGGGGAAAGATTCTTTAAAATATTATAAGGGAGTAAAATATATGATAAGTCCTAAGAAAATGTAATGAGTTTTTTTAAAGAATGTGGAATTGATAAGGGAGTAAAATATATGATAAGTCCTGAGAAAACATCTAAGTTATGCTTTTGTTACCTTTGTGTGATTAATTTTACTTTATTTTTAATTATTAGTTTCTGTCATATTTTCCCTTGTAGTAAGAACAATGTATCTTTGAATGCCTAGATTTCTTTTTAAATTATAAATAACAAAATAAATGAAGGCAATTATGTTCCCTTGATATATAATCTCCAATTTATTATATCTGTTTAAAGTTTGTGTAGTAAATACCTTTAAATATCTTATTTTTGTGTTAAAATTGGCAATTTATGTTTGACAAATTCCTTTCATAGTTTTTAAAAATTTGTTTCTTTTACTATAAATCTATTCTAAATATTTATTAAAAGAATAAAAATAGAAAGCATAACACAAGTGGATTATTTAAAAGATTTAAACCAATTACTGGTGAACCCTTTTTTTATAAGGCTTCTTCGCCGTCTGTTCGGTTTCGTTTTATTTGGTTAAAACTAGATCCAAACCTTGAAACAAAGTAAATCTGGTTCTTGCTTTCGATTCTTGTTACATTTTTAAACTAATAAAATCATTAGATTAAATATTTAATATTATTAAAAACTAAAATCATATAAATTAAAAAACATAAAAGTACAATAATACGTCAAAAGTTGATAGCATCACTCTTAAAAAAAGTTGCCAAAATTAACAAAGAAGAATAGAAAAACACAAATATGGCAAAAGCCACAAAAAGTCCACCTCATAAAAGTCCACTTCATAAAAGTACAATAATACGTCAAAAGTTGATAGTATCACTCTTAAAAGAAGTTGCTAAAATTAACACCGAAGAAGAATAGAAAAACACAAATTAAAATATAAAGCAAATATATCAAATAATTCTCCCTACAAGAAAAATTCATCATTTTAGCTGTGAATAAAAAAGTGAGAGTTATAAAAAAAAGCCTACTCAAGTTGGACACAAAAATAAATATCAAATATTGTATCTACAATGCAAACCTTTAACTCACACTAAAAATTATTGAAATAATAATAATAAGTTAGTATTTAGAATGAGGACACAAAGCAGAAAATAAGTGACATAATAATATTAAGTTAGAGTGTGAACACAAAGTAGATGCAATCAAAAAATAAGTTGCAGAATGATACTGTGTCACGAATAGGTCGTGACACAAAGTGGATGCAAATTAGTATTCATTAAATTTAGCATAGGTCTAGGTGACACTAATATTTATTTCCCAGGTAGTGTCTCGAATGACGACAATTTACTCATATTTGTTTTCTCACGTAGTGTTGCAGATCTCACATCGACTAAATATTAGAATATTTCATAGTATATAAGTGGGTGTAAACCTCACCTTATAAGTTGGTTTTATGAGGTTGAGTTAGGCTTAAAGTTCACTTTTTTACTATGGTATTAGAGTCATTTTGAGTCTATCCTAACGATTGTTTGTTGGGTTTATCATCTCAATAGAGATTAAAACCATTCCATAGTATATAAGTGGATTGAAAGACTTAAAGTTTATTTTTTAATAATTATTTAATTTTATAACCATTTTAGTGTCCCCAAATCTACGCTATAATTAAAAATATATTTTTCTTTATCTAGGCTTAACCAACACTATCTTCTAAATTTGTGTCCAATTGGAGGTCGTATTTAATGCATAGCCACCAAAACATTAACTTCCATTTTTATTGGGATGTTAAGCCCACACTAATCTCATGTAAAGTCTATTTTTTACTTTTCGTGTCGCTCTTTTGAAAACTCTACCACCATTATTTCTTGTAGTATCGATAAAAAAAAGAGTTTAAAATATATAATTTATTATTATTAATATTATTATGTTAATAATTATAATGATAAATATATTAAAGGTATATTACAGATTATTTTAGTTTTGATCAATTTTAAAAAATTTAAATCATAATCTACAATAATTAAAAAAAAATCAGTTACCAATTATTTAGATCAGTTTTATATTTTCTATGGTTTGACCCTAAACAATTTTTCTTTTTCTTTATATTTAAGTATACTTTAACATTTTCTTATTTATTCAATTTGTTGAATGTGGACTTTAACTTTCAAACGTAGCTTGTATAAATTTTAATAATTTTTCTATTTACAAATCACAAACGTGTATACTGTCCAAGAGTGGTTATGCGTTAACACTATTCACTTTATAACTCAAAAAATTATTATTTTATCAAAATATAATATTTAATTATAAAGGCTGAATGTATTTTTTAAATAGTGGGGGTAAAAGAATCTTAATCTATTGCACAAAAACCGATCTTAACATCAGAAAAGTGCTGACAAGCAAAAACACCTTAAAGTAATAGACATAAAGTTCTTGATTCATGGAGAAGCCTATGGGACAAAGTGAAGATTTCACGCTACGTTACAGAATCATTTTGCTTAAAGCAGTTGTCAAAGTGATTATTTATTGGGTTTTCGAAGTAATTGGTGCATGCTATTCTTAAAAAAAAAGGTAATTGAAAGTAACAGTTAACTTGTTATGAGAACACAACTATGCAGAATATCCACACAGAAAACCAGAAGTGTATTCCTGAAGCAAGTTTTTTTTTTCCCATCATTTCATTTACTATTAAGGTTAGAAATAAACCTATAATATGAAAAGTGTTATTATACAAGACTTTTAATCTTAATTTTAAGAAATTTATGATGTTATATCAACATGTTTTCATGAACCTTTTTTAAATTATTAAATTTAAAACACTTAGATGGATATATTATTAAAAGAGTACAAAGTTCTTGTTCCCATTTGAGTGGTTATGTTTCGTCCAGCATTTTTGTGTAACCAGTGCCATACACTCTTCAATTCACTTCCACTCAACTCCTCCTGTTGTGTCTCTGGCAATGGAAAGCATCTCAGAAATGGAAAGTGTGATAGAAGAACCCCTTCTGAGCAAGCAGAGTTCCAATGCCAAGGGTGGCTTCAGAACGTTACCTTTCATCATAGGTAAAGAATTTTTTCTTCAGATGTGTGATAATGAATATGTGCTAATAGATGTTGTTCTTGTGGCAGCAAATGAGGCCTTTGAGAGACTGGCTAGCCTTGGGCTAATGCCTAACATGATATTGTACTTGACAAGAGAGTATGGCATGCAAACTGCAGGAGCCACCAATTTTCTCCTACTATGGTCTGCTGCCTCAAATTTCACCCCATTCATTGGTGCTGTCCTTGCAGACTCCTATGTGGGTCGATATTCCATGATTGCTTTTGGATCTGTAGCAAGCCTACTGGTAATTTTCTTTCCTTTCTCTTTCGATCAAAGTTTTAAATTGCAATCACGGTTGTAGTTTTGTCACGATATTGTCATTCCAATAAACTGAAGAGAAATGTGATTTCTGTCAAGATGCAATTGTAATGGCTAAACTATAATTGTTGGTATTTTAAAAGCTTGCCTGTGATATAATGTTTGTCACTTTTCAGTCACTGATTTTGTCTTCGTTGCTTAACTTAGAATAGCTTTGTTTTCCTTTGTTAAATTTGTATGCCAGTGTCGGTGATGAACTACAATAATAATCAGTGGCCAGCACTATGGTGTACCGTGTGTGTATCTATAAAACCAGTAAATCAGAGCTGTTTTTTGGCCCTTGTTTGTGTTGGGGCTGTGCAGGGGATGGTTCTTCTATGGTTAACAACTTTGATTCCTTTGTCAAAGCCACTTTGTAACCAATTTACCGACAGCTGCCATAACTCTCCTACAACAATTCACCTTTTGATCTTGCATTCTTCTTTTGCCCTAATGTCCATTGGAGCTGGAGGCATAAGATCATCCTCCTTGGCCTTTGGTGTTGATCAGTTGAGTAAGAGTGACAGAGACGCAGGAATCCAAGAGAGCTACTTCAGCTGCTACTATGCTGCTGTTTCAATGGCATCATTGATAGGTTTAACTGTTGTTGTTTATATTCAAGATTACATGGGGTGGGCAGTGGGGTTTGGAATTCCCGTTATCCTAATGTTAATAGCAACTGTATCATTTTTCTTAGCTTCTCCATTTTATGTAATGGCGGAGGTTAAAAGGAACATGATAAGTGGTATAGCACAGGTCCTTGTAGCCTCTTACAAAAATAGATCTCTCCAGTTATCCCATGAAACCGAGGATGGCACATACCACCTAGAGATGGGTTCCGATCTCCTAATGCCAACTGAAAAATTAAGGTATGTTTTGTTTCTTTTGTTCTGTTCAGTTTCACATTCTTTTGAATTTTTATTTTGTTCAGATTGTTATGATGTTCAACATTGTTATAAGCTAATAGTTATGATGTGCATCAAACTGAAACTCTGGCAATGGTCTAGTAAAATATTTTTGAGAGAAAAGGCTTAAGAAAGCAGTAATTTTGTTTGGTAGGTTTCTGAACAAAGCATGCATAATTAGAAATCCCTTACAAGATTTAACAGCAGAGGGAAGAGCTAGGAAACCATGGAATCTTTGCACAGTAGACCAAGTGGAAGACGTGAAGGCACTAGTGAAGGTAGTTCCAATATGGTCAACAGGAATCATGATGGGTGTGAACATGAGTCAAGGTTCCTTTCTGGTACTAGAGGCATCTTCCATGGACCGCCACATCACTTCAAACTTTGAAATTCCTGCAGGCTCCTTTATGTCATTTATGATTGTATCTTTGGTACTCTGGGTTATAATCTATGACCGCATTTTAGTCCCTGTGGCATCAAAGATAAGAGGGTACCCGACAAGAATGGGAGCAAAGCAAAAAATAGGACTTGGTCTTTTAACTAGTTGCGCAGCAATTGCATCCCTTGCAATTGTAGAGAGCATCAGAAGAAAAATTGCTACTGAGGAAGGGTATTCTGATGAAGCAGAAGCTGTGGTGAAAATGTCTGCTTTGTGGCTTTTGCCTCGCCAAATCCTTAATGGATTGGCTGAGGGGTCAACTGTAATAGGAAACAATGAGTTTTTCCTCACTGAGCTACCTCGATCTATGTCTAGTCTTGCTTCCACTCTTAGTGGCCTTGGATCTTCTGTTGCAAATTTGGTAGCAAGTTTCATTCTGAGTGTTGTTGAGAGGGCTAGTGGAGGTGGAGGACATGAGAGTTGGGTTTCAAGCAACATAAACAAGGGTCACTATGACTACTACTATAGTTTAATCTGTGCTTTGTGCTTTCTAAATTATATATATTTTCTCTACTGTAGTAAATCTTATGGTCCTTGTAAGGATAGAAGAAAATAGAACTTTAGATCTTCTTATATGGTATTGTAATGATAGAGGAAAGTACCACTTTAGATGGATGGACACAGATGATTATAGCATTCCCATGAGAGTATTTGTTTCATGGATTCTTGATATTCTTGCAACTTTTCACAGTGATGTAGTGTTTGTTCTCTCAATCTAATGCATATGAACAACTTTATACTGAAAGAAATTGACGTAAGAGAGAATTAAGACTACCTAATACAGAAGAGGATCCAATTTTGTGCATTTTTCCTGGGGAACAAGAAACCGAGAGATAATATGTCAGAATCTTTACTCCCCAACAGATTTGAGATAACTAAAATCTAACTGTCTAACAATAAATTGTTTTTATAGTTTCATTAAGATTGAAGAAATATATATATATATATATATATATATATATATATATTTATCAACAAGTGATTTTTTTTAGAAGTTATTGAAATAAATAAGTTTGCATTGGATTTAAAATTTATATCCATTTTAACTCTATCTATTTTAACTAGATCAAATTTATATGATTTTTTTTTAAATCCATTTAAATTGGATTAAATTCACTTTATTAATTAGATTAAATCTACTTTGTCAATTACATTAAATGCATTTTGATATGGACAAAAACTAACTTGGCTCGAACTAGGCCCAAGCCGACTCAATCTGGACGTGGACCAACTCGGCTTGACATTGGTTCGAGCCCGCTTGGCTTGACATCGACCTAGGCCCGGACGACTTGATAGTAGCTCGGGACCGGACGAATCGACATCGGCCCGAGCTCGGACGACTCGACATCGCCCGGGCCTAGACGACTTGACATCGGCTCAGGCTAAGACGACTCGATATCGGCCCGGGACAGACGACTTGACATTGGTCAGGGCTCAGACGACTCAACATCGGCCCAGGTCCAAATGACTCGACATCGACCCGGCCCAGACAACTCGACATAGACTCGGGTCCGCTCGGCTCGACATAGACCCGGACCTGCTCGACATCGGCTCGGGCCCGTTCGACATCGGCCTGGACCCGTTCGACATTGGCCCGAGTTCGTTCGACATCGGCCCGGGCCCACTCGGCTTGACATCGACACGGGCCCGCTCGGCTCGACATCAACCCAGGCCCACTCGGCTCGACATCAACCCAGGCCCACTCGGCTCGACATCGGCACAGGCTCGCTCGACATCGACATCGACCCGGGACCGCTCGACTCGACATTGGCCCGGGCCTGGACGACTCAACATCGGCCCGAGCTCGGACGACTCGACATCAGCCTGGGCCCGGACGACTCAACATCGACCTAGACCCGGACGACTCGACATCAGCCCGGGCTTGCTTGGCTCAACATCAACTCGAGCCCGCTTGGCTCAATAACGGCATTAGCCGTTCGGCTCGACATCGGCATGTGCCCGCTCGGCTCTATATCAACCTTGGCCAGGTCGTTTGTATATCAGCCCATACCCGCTCGACTCGATATCGGACCTGAAAGACTCAGCTCCACATGGGCTTGAACCGACTAGACTAGACATTGGCATGGACCAACTCGACTCAATATCGGCCCTGGTCGACTCGGATCAATATCGACCACTCAACTCGACTTGGCAGAGGGTTGACTCGGCTCGACTTTGACCCAGAATAACTTTGGTCACTCAACTCAATTGAATGGATTGAATTTAAAGTTAAAAATATAAATATAAATTTTAAATAAATCCATTTAAATGAATTAAAATTAATATAGATTGATAATTATGGATTGAATTTTGTAATTTAGATTTTTTTAACACCTTAATTTACACAAATTTATAAGTCATGTTTTAAAAACACAATTTTACATGACTTTTGCATTCAAGACGAATTTGTGATTAAAACACAATTTTTGTATTTAAATAGAAGTAATGTCTTTAACTTTTTTTTTTATTTATTCTGTTT
>Ga0123341_1005563_pt1 | contig 11253 bp, 10 predicted proteins | sample Turbeapinknodule_FD_89959 | JGI IMG/M metagenome (GOLD analysis project Ga0123341, IMG submission 89959) | Root nodule microbial communities of legume samples collected from Mexico - Turtle bean Mexico pink nodule | ecosystem: Host-associated > Plants > Roots > Nodule | place: Mexico: Nepantla... | reverse complement strand
TTTATCTAAAGAAACTATACTCAAAATTGGAGTGAGCATTGGAGAGCTTTTGAGCCTTCTTCTCTAGTCTTATCTTGAAGGATCCATGGTGTCCTCAAGTGGCGGCAACACTCTCATCTAGGAACAACCACACTTCTAGTGGCGAGATCATTCATCATTCTTCCATCTTCATGAGCATTCTCTTCTCCTTCCTTTCTTCGCTTGTTAATTTCCTTGTCTTAGCTTGTTTCCTAGTTGTTTTGGTTAGGCAATTTCAGCTTGTTAATGTGTAGCTACGGTTCATTTGTGTTCTTGGCTGTTCTTTATCTTTTCTTCTTCAATTCCAGCATTTTGATTCGGTACCTTGCTGTTTTGTTTTGTTAATTAGTGTTTTTGCCTTTCCTCCATTTCTTTTGGTTCAATTTCCGGAGAACCCACTCAAGATAGTATTCAACTCGGCGTGTACGGGCACCTCATGTGCCTTGTCTCTTAGGGCAGCTTCCCCCTGGGGTTCTCCTTGGTCAGCCTCAAGGTATTCCTTCAAGAAACCGTCCTTCAACAGCTTGACCAACTGGTAACCTAAGGCTATACACTACTCAACGTCGTGCTCGAATCCCTTGTGGAATTCACACCAAACATTCTTTCTTGCCCCCAAATTTCTGTTAGCCTTTTGGGGGAACCTCAGCTTCACGGCCACCATAGGTATGCTTATCAGTTCCTTGTATGATACTCGGAACTTGGGACAAAACTCCTCTTCCTTGCCCCTCGCCTTGAACTGGTTTTCCTGTACGAAGCGTGTCTTGTTTTTGCCTTCTTCCCGGTTGAGGTCTCATTAACCCTTAAGGGTTGAGAAGCCTTATTAGTCTCCTTCGACTTAGCTAGCCGAGAATGTGAACCATTGTTTCTAGCCACCACTGCTTCTTCGGCGTTGATGTGGGCGACTGCTCTTTGTCTGATCTCAGAGAAAGTCTCTGCCGGATTTTTGATAACGGTCCCGGAGTGACCCCCTGTTCAAAGGAGGAGACCATAACGTTCTCATCGTGAGTTTGGAGTCTCATAGTGAAAGCCCAAAACTTGTTCAAATAATCCTTCAATGTTTCCCCTTCCCTCTGACGCACATTGAAGAGGTCATACAAGACTGGGGGTTTAACTCGATTGGCATAAAACTGCTCTCGAAACAGCTTGGCGAACTGTGCAAAAGAAGTAATGTGGTCGTCCGATAGTCCACTAAACCACTGTATCGTTGTACCTGTGAAAGTACCCCTGAACATCTTGCATCGCACAACATCTGGCCCTCCCGAGATGATCATATGGGCATTAAACGCTGTAAGATGACTTTCGGGATCTTCTACTCCCGTGAAGGTGATCTTGGGCATGAAATAGTGCGTGGGCACTAACTCGTCCATGATGGCTCGTGAGAAAGGCTCAGGGCAGTCTCTCTAAGGTGGGTTTGAGTCTCGTTCTCTCAGGAGATGTCGATCTCGTTGTTGTAGATCTCTATGCAAATCCTCATTGGTTTTGCGTAACTCTTCTCGTAATCTTTCTTGCTCCTTTCTGGATCGTTCATTGGCTTCTCGTAGCCTTTCGTGCTTCTGTCTGGACTGCTCATTGGCTTCCTGGAGATTTCTAACTGTCTCCATAAGTTGCTGCAGTGTGAGAGCCTCACCTCCTTATTGTCCCGATGGCACTTGTCTTGCATTTCTCATCTTCGTCTAGAAACTCGAACTCGAATGTCGATAGGATCAAGTTTTAGCAGGCCCCACGGTGGACGCCAAATGTTCCCGTTGGTTGACTCTCTCGTCGAGTTGACTGGGTTGGATGCCTCCTCTTAGATATGCCTCAGCTGGGTATTGACTCGTGTCTCCCTATTATCTATAAGCACATGCAACTGGTTCTTAGTGTTGATCAAGAGCTTTGAAGAATCCAAATCCAAGGTGTTTGAAGAAAGGCTGGTATTGTTGCTGTGTATGGGTGAGATCTGGGTAGATTAAAATGTAATCCACTCCTTGTTTGAATCCATAACCGATTTGATTTGAAACCTTTTTAAAATGGAATGTTTTTTTTAACTAAGTGAAAAAAACCCTGTTGTTTTATCGAATTAACCAATTGTTTTGTTCTTAGAAGGTTTTGAAAAAGGTTGAAAGCTGTTTGACTTGGTTGACTTTACTGTCAAACCAAATCAATTGGTTGTTTCGTGTTTTCAACCGATTGTTTCTTTGAAAATCCTAACAGAATTCAATTCTAATTTGTGAATCTCTGTTAAATAATTTCTAACTGAATGCGCTCCTATTTTAAATGTTTTTAATTATTCTTTGGAGTATAAAAAGTTAGTTATACGCTCCTGTAAAGTAAGAAAAAACAGTTTTGAGAAATCATAGTGCAAATTGAATTTCAAGTTTTCAAGATTCACATCAAGCTTTGGATTTTCAAGTGTGTGGAATAGGGTTGGGGTGTACTTCTGATCTTTAAGCTTTGTATTACCCAGGTGTATTCTATTCTCTTCTTCCTTGATTATTGTATTTCTGTAATTGGGTGTAACTGCAGAATCAGAGGGTGTTCTGATTTCTTTGGATTGTTGTGCCAAAAGGAGTGTGTTTCTTGAAGGGCTCAAGGTCACTCTTTTGGTGGTTTGTGTTGTAATCTAGTTTTGGTTGCATAGTAGAAACCTAGAAGTTTCTGGGGACTGGATGTAGCTCTTGGTTTAAGAGTGAACCAATATAAACTGCTTGTATGCATTTCTCTTGCTCTGATCTCTTTTATATTCTATTTTTAAGTTGTTTCAAATTCTACTGGTATAAACAATCGATTGAATAGAAGAAACAACCAGTTGTTTTTCTGTGTTTCACTTTAAAACAAATTGTATTCTTGGCTAACTTGGTTCCTTTTCTGGATTTCTTCACTGAGTTTCATTAAACCTTGAAAATTAATCAAAAATATCTTTTAAACAATTCACCCCCTTCTTGTTTAAAGGCCATATATTCTAACACTTAGTACAAAACAACTTTATTATGGGTTTCAGGCCCATTAAGTAAATTGAGCCAGCATCACGACCTTGACACACGACCTGCTGTCGAGCTGACCTCTGCCCTACCAGAGAACTGAGCTGTAACCAGTCTGAGACCGAACACTGAACTCCTACCCAATAAAAAAACCTTCTTATCAAAATTTCATTATTTTTGTACGAAAATTATCAAGTTACAACCCAACTGATGGAGGTATCATTCTTTTCAACTAAAAGCATATTATTATATAGAGAACAAGATATTGTTTTTATCTAAAACTATACATGTTCTCAACAAACTCGATATTACACTCGGTGTTGAATATGATGCTTCGTTCTTGATGAGGATTCACCCCCAAAATGCAAGAAAGAGAGAGAGGAATGGAAGCTGATGAACCTTAATCATGCACCAGAAGTGACAGAAGTGTGAGAAGAAAAGCAAAGACTGAGGAAAAAGTAAAGTGAAAAGGTTATTATTTCACACATGTGTCTTAAAGCAATTACAAATAGTGTATTTATAAGAAAAAGCTTTGCCTAAACAAGGGGTAGAAAAGAGAAACCTAACGTGCTTATGTAGTAAAACAGGCCCAACTACTTAAAACAGAAAGGCATAAATAAAATATTTTAACACCCCTCTCAAACTGAGAAGTAGATATTTTTCATTCCCAGCTTGGACTTCAAAATGCAGAACTGTGGAGAAGTGAGTGGCTTGGTCAAAATGTTAGCAACTTGCATAACAAAGGTGATAGGTAGTAGTTTTAGAAAACCTATATTGAGCTTTTCACGAACCAAATGACAGTCAATTTCAATATGCCTTGTACATTCATGAAAAACTTGGTTTGAGGCAATCTGAAGTGCATATTGGTTATCATAGTATAGAGTTGCAGGTTGGGTGGCAGGAATGTGAAGATCCTGTAGAAGGTAAAAAATCCATTGCAGCTCACATGTAGTAGTAGCCATTGCTCTATATTCTACTTCAGAGGAACTGCGGGATATGGTTTGTTGCTTCTTCGATTTCCATGAAATAAGGGAGTTCCCTATAAAAAGGGAATAACCTGTTACTGATTTTTTGGTGGTGGGCAGGTTGCCCAATTAGAGTCGCTAAATCCACAAAGGGTAAGAGTGTTGTTGTGTGGAAAGAAAAGGCCATCACAAGGAGTGCCTTTGAGGTAGCGAAGGATACGGGAAATCGCTTGTTGATGAGAGGTGGTGGGGGCGGAGATGAACCGTCTGAGATTATGAATCGCAAAAGTAATGTTTGGACGAGTGCTGGTGAGATAAATGAGGCGACCAAGTAATCGTTTGTATTCAGAGGTAGCGGCATTATCCAGGGGAGTTCCTTGGTCTGGAGAGAGGCGGGAAGTGTGGGTTATTGGAGTAGCCATGGGTGCATAGTCCAACATTCCAGTTTCTTGAAGAAGATCAAGGGTGTATTTGCATTGACTGATGTGTAGGCCAATGTTGTTACGTGCAACTTCAAGTCCCAAAAAATAGGTAAGATTACCTAAGTTTCTGATTTTGAAGTCATAGCGAAGGGCAGCAGCGATGGCATCAATTTCCTCTGTGTCATCGCCAATTAAGACAAGGTCATCAACATAAACAAGGATTGCAGTAATTTTATGGTGAGCGTATTTAAGAATAGAGAATGGTCAACAACAAAAAAGGAATATTTGTCAGAAAAGAAAAGAGGAAAGCTTGGCATACCATTAGCAACCAGCTTTCTTAAGACCATATAGAGAGTGTTGATGTTTGTAAACATGTTGGGGAGAGGGAAGAGAAAGGCCAAGAGGAGGAGTCATGTAAACATCTTCATGAAGCTCTCAATGGAGGAAAGCATTATTAACATCAAGTTGTTTTAAAGTCCAATTTTTAGTGGTGGCAACAACAAGAAGTAAACAAAGGGTGGTTAATTTTGCAACCAGAGCAAAGGTATCTAAAATGTCCAAACCCTATAGTTAGGTGAACCCCTTTGCATCAAGACGTGCTTTATAACGATCAATGGTGCCATCAGAATTGTGTTTAATTTTGTATACCCACTTACAACCAATGGTTTTCTTCCCTGAGGGAAGAGGAGTAAGAATCCAGGTGTTGTTAGTGGTAAGAGCTTTAAGCTCAACTTGCATTGCAGATTGCCAACAAACGCTTTTGGAAGCCTCATTGTAGGAACGAGGTTCATGACTAAAGTTAATAGAAGAAACAAGGGTGTGAAAAGAAGAAGATAGTGAATGATATGATAAGTAATTATTTATTGGATAACGTTTACTTACAGTAGTGTGGACAGTATGAAAGTCTTCAAGATATGCAGGTTGGCGACGATGTCGGGTGGATCGAAAAGGAAGATCAAGCTGAATGGTGGGTGATTGAGCAACATCTGGTGGCTCTATTGCAGCATCTAATGGCTCTGTTGGAGGTGTAGTGCTGGATTCAGGATGAGGAATAGGCACCTCAATTGACAGTGTATAAAAAAAAATAAGTAGGGTTATATTCATTAGGAACAGGTAGAGATAAAATGTGGGGGCCCCTAGTTAAACAACAACCCAATTTATATGGAAAGTAGTTTTCATGAAAGATTACATCCCTAGATATCTTAATTCTATGATGCTTTAAATTCAAGTAGATATAACCTTTTGTGTTGTGCGGGAGCCAAGAAAAAACAGATCTATCATCCAACTTTTTTTGGTGTGTAGTGATAAAGCTAGCATAACAAAGACAACCAATTTTTTTTAAGAAAGATATATCATAACGTTTGCCAAAATGCTTTTCACAAGGAGTAAAGTTTTTGAGCAAGGGAGTTGAAATAGAATTTATTAACAAAACAACGTGGTTAACATTTAAGGAAGATTTGCTTGAAAAAGTAAGGCGCGAGTAACATTTAAAATATGTTGATGTTTTCTTTCAACAATGTCATTTTGTTGTGGTGTTTCAATACAAATAGTTTGATGTATAATTCATTTTGAAGCAAAAAAATGAAACATAGAAAATGATGCACCATTATCAGTGTGAATGGTTTTTACGGTGGTTTTGAAACTATTTTCAATAAAAACCAAGAAATTGATTATGTGGTTACGAAGTTCAGATTTATTGTGCAACATGATAATCCAAGTATAATGAGAATAATCATCAACTATAGTGAGAAAATAGCGAAAACCTTGCATGGAAGTAATGGAACACGGTCCCCAGATATCCATATGTAAAAGATCAAATACAGCACATTGTTGAAAGGTAATTTCCTTTGTTTTGCACGATTACAAGTATCACATATATGCAGGTCATCAACAGTAATAAAAGGAAATTTTTTTCTTAGGGCATGTAATCTTTCATGAGAAGGATGCCCCAGTCTATAGTGCCACACAATTTTATCCTTGATATTCCAATCAATAGAAGGAATATAGGTGTGTGGTGTAATTTTTGAAAAAGCAGGTAAAGGGTTAAGCAGATATAGGCCAACAATGGCTCTAACTATACCAATCCTCTTGCGGGATAGATTGTCCTATATAACACATTGAGTAGAGTGAAAGTTAAGGTGCATCTAAGATTAAGAGAGAGTTTAGAAATAGAGATCAAGTTTAATTGAAACTGAGGTACATACAATACATTAGTAAGGTAGAGTTTTGCAGACAATTTTACAATACCAGAATAGGTGGCATAGACAGCTTGACCATTAGGAAGACTTATTAAAATAGGCTCAATTTTAGTGGAAGTAGTAAAGGCATTTAAGTTATGGCAGACATGATCAGTTGCACCCGAATCAATAATCCAAAAATCTTTAATGGCAGATAAAAGAAAAAGAGATTTACGAGTTGAAGATTGTTCAGTGTTGGTGATCACATCTGCACAAAAAGTTTCCACCTGGTTGATTTGTGCTTGAGGAGTGTGATCCCCAGTGTTTTGTTGGCGCAGGATGTCAGTTAAGAGCTGACACTGTTCGGAAGTAAGGTGAATATGTTTTGTATCATGTTCTTTAGGGAAAGACTAAGAAGAAAAAATATTAGTAGTAATAAGATTGTGTACCGGTGGTGTTCTATTATTGAACTTGTAACCAGGAGGAAAACCATGCTTTTTATAGTAGGTAGCCACAATATGGCCAGTGCGATTGTAGAAGGTACAAAGCTTTTCAGAGAACATTTTTATAGTCTTTATATCAGCAGTAGGAAAACCATGTTTATGAAAACATACAGCTTTAGAGTGACCAGACTTACCATTAAAGGTGTAAAAGATATTACTAGGATGAGTAGTACGACTATTGTTCAAGCTATGTAAATTGGGAGTAGGCACAACAACAGATAATTGCCATTCTTGTTGTACAACCAAAGATTTTTTTTGGATATAGGTGGGATGGGGTCCATGAGCAGAATATGTGAGCAAATATTGCTATACTGATCATTAAGCCCTCTTAAAAATTGCATAGCACGGTCCTCGCATTTTCGTTTATTTATAACAAGATTAACAAAGCAAGAACACTTTACAGGGCAAGTACAAACAAAATTAGGTCTGAAATTTTCGAACTCATCCTAAATAACACGCAATTTTGTGAAATATTTAGTAACAGACATGTCACCCTGGCTTAAAAAAGAACCCTAAAGTTGTAAATTAGAGATACGGGAAAAATCACCTTGAGAATATCTAACTTTTAAATCATTCCATATATCGAAAGCCACATCCATCCAAATAACACTTTGCGTAATAGGAACAGAAACCGAATGTACTAACTAAGAGATGACCATATTGTTACACCGTGACTAAGCCGCGAACGTTGGATCATTCTTTGGCGGACATGGGTGAGAACCGAGGATAAATTCTAGTTTATTCTTGACACTGAGTGTTGTAACGAAAGATCGACTCCACGAATGATAATTGTTGGAGTCAAGAACAGGCAAAACTAGCGAGGCAACAAAATTCTTGCTAGGATGTAGCTAGAGGAAATTATGTGTTGATTGCTCTGAAGAAGATATCGATGTAGGGTTTTCATCAGCCATGACTTGGAGATCAAGAAACAATCATAAAACGTGCAAGAAAGAAAAACGAGAGAAAGAAAAAGAAAACGAAAAGAAGATTATAGCAAGAATATCGAAAGAACGAGGAAGAAACAAAGAAGCGCAATCGAGCTCTGCATATGAAAAGCTCTAATACCATATTACACTCGGTGATGAAGATGATGCGTCGTTCTTGATGAGGATTCACCCTGAAAATGCAAGAAAGCGAGAGAGGAATGGAAACAGATGAACCCTAATCAAGTGCAAGCTAACAGTGACGAAAGCATGAGAAGAAAAGCAAACACTGAGGCAAAAGTAAAGTGAAAAAGGTTATTATTTCACACATATGTCTTAAAGCAATAACAGATGGTGTATTTATAAGAAAAAGCTTTGCCTAAACCAGTGACAGAAAAGAGAAACCTAACAAGCCTATGCAGTAAAACATGCCCAACTACTTAAAATAGAAAGGCATAAATAAAATATTTTAACACTCGATCACAAAAAGTTTTGGGCCGACACCGTACATTGGTAGTTGCCACCTACAATGTTTTTTTATGAAAATAATGGACTTTGGTCCTAGTAATTTTATCAAGAGTAGAACGTGTTTAATATTCATATCCATATGCCTAAAGCTTTTTGTATTTTTATGTTTATATATTATTTCTAACAAAAAATAAAATTATATTTGTTTAACATCCTAAAATTTGTAATTTTAAACTTATTAAAACATATAAATAGATGATAAGGTATTAAAGAAGAGTGAAAGATAGAAGAGAAAGAGAGAAAATAAAGATTTGATATTATTGAAAATCACATACAATGTTTTGTTCAAGTTACATAAAATAGAGACAAATACAATGTTTTGTTCAAGTTACATAAAATAGAGACAAACAAAGTATATATATAGAGAAAGGCGTTAAACAGAAGTGTCAGAAAGAAGCACTTGGCTGATACACCAAACGGAGACTGAAGCACCAGACGAAGGCGATAGATGATCTTACGAGAAGATCGTCTGGTGGGTATCATGTAACATCCCCTTTAATCTTATGGTGGAATGAGCACGAACCATAAGTTTATTACGAAATCTAATAAAAGAAGCACTCAACAAAGGTTTTGTATCTGTCTTAATCTTGTATAAATTTTGTGAATAGTAGAATAGTATTTTCTAGCTTTGTATTTCTGATCCAACTTTATATAGAAGTATAATTCTCTCCAAACAAGACATATATTTGGGGCGCCTTAAGATGCAACCTATACGCCTTCTCCATGACTCTCCAATCATTCAATGGCACATGACAAGCTATGAAGGGATAGTTTATTATATATAGGATTGCCACATGGAAAACTAAGAATGAAGAGTATTATCCATTTGTGATTGTTTCCCATCAATAGGGTTCAAAATTACTTTCAGTCAAAATGTCATGATTCTTTGCATGCAAATTTCCTAAGTGCAAAACCAATCAAATACTTGGTTTTCCACCAAACCTTCCAAACATAATTTGTTACCCATTTTTGGTTGTTTCTATCAATACATGACTAAAAATTTGTGCTCAAATTTTATAATTTTATGCACAAAAGTTGCCTATGTTGCAAATCAACTCATGATTACTAGGTTTTCCCACCAATGCTTCCAAACATATTTCCCATGAAGATGGGTAAAAAAGATTTAAATTTCTTGGTTGTTGATGGTTGACAATGGTGGAGAAGACATGGCAGCCGAAGATCTATATACAAATGGGTAAGAATATGATGGGTTTGGGTTTGGAGAATGGTGCTAGGAATGAGGTTAGGCCAAACCTCTAAATTTTTCTAAGGCTTGTAGACTTAGAAAGTGAGAGCAAAAGAAAAGTGGGACTTGAGAGAAATTTTGAAAACCATTTAGGCAAAAATTCTTTACTTAATTCAAGTCTCGTTTTTATAGTAGAAAAGGCTATTTATTATAGAGTCAAGAGTGACTAATGGAACTCTAAAAACACTCCAATCATGGAGTGACACATGGCACCTAAAATAATCTCCATTCATGAGTTGCCATGTGGAAATCCATGCACCTCCAAGATTTCCATTCATAATGTGATAAGTGGCACCAAGGAAGAGGAGAAAGCATCAAGGAAGAGGAGTAGTCAAGTGAGAGGCGCCCCTTGCTCCAAGTGGAAGAAGAAGACTAGTCACTTTGGGGAAAAGGAAATCGAAGGTTCCATGTAGGTGTCCTAATTACTCTATACAAAATTTACAAGGTATAAGAAAGAGAATATTCTTGAAAACAATATTCTATTCAACACTTCTTCTCTTTTAATCCCGATGTTTTAGGTGGCGGGTCCTCCATCAGTTTGGGAATGGTTCTCCACCAGTCCTCCCCTTTTGAAAAGGACATGTCCTCAGATTCTAGCCTTTTGATCCCGTGGAAGCTACCTTAGTCTTTAAAATTCTTTACTCTCCTCCAGGATCATACACCATTCTATTGAAATAAAAATAATAATAAAATATATGGTATTTGTGCAAAAAGAGTAATAACAAGAATGGAAGACAAGATTAATCCTAGGAGTACAATTATTTTTGTTTTCTTACCTCGTGAAGTTGCTTAATCTTTTGATCATGTTCTTCTGGCAACACTTCATTAGGTTTTTCTCTATAAGAAATGACATGTAAGTACGAAGATGACCAAGGAAGAAAAAGACAAAGCACAAGGTGAACAGTCATCTCAGCAAACAATTCAAGACCCCACCAAGGATCACATGGACCTCACCAGAGGAGCTGAGCATAAACAAACACACCAACTATTCTTCCTTTTGGTCTTCTTATAAGATACAAATATGTTGTAAATAATTGCGCTGACTCACTTTAGGGGTCCAAATAGCAAAGATAGGCTAGAATAACGTGCCTTTAGCATAATAGGGGCTATAATAATCATTTTAGCTTGTTCCTAGCCCTTTAGGAAGACATTTTGACCTAGTTTCTAGAAGAACAAGCCTAAGATGTGGGTTGGACTTAGTCAAACCCTAAGATTGCCCATTTTTTCCCTTTTTCCATCCTACCCGTCTTGCTTCTGTGAATGTACTGTTTACAAACAAATAAGTGAGAGGATAATAGCTATTTGGATTCAGAATTTTGTGGGAAAAAGAAGGAGAAGATATACCAGTGAACAGTAAATATCATTGTCCCTAAAAAATGAATAGATGTAGAGAAAAAGTCACGCCAACATATATTATTTATGAATTCAAACTCATTTATTCTCCTGTTATAGTATTTTATTTATTTATTTTCCATAACGGTAAGATTTTCTAATATTAAAAAATATTATTT
>Ga0123341_1005558_pt1 | contig 11255 bp, 14 predicted proteins | sample Turbeapinknodule_FD_89959 | JGI IMG/M metagenome (GOLD analysis project Ga0123341, IMG submission 89959) | Root nodule microbial communities of legume samples collected from Mexico - Turtle bean Mexico pink nodule | ecosystem: Host-associated > Plants > Roots > Nodule | place: Mexico: Nepantla... | reverse complement strand
CTTGAATGCAATAGTGAATAATGAATCGTGGTTGTGGCATTTACGCTTTGGGCACTTAAATTTCAGAGTTTGGAAAATCTCTCGAAACGAAATTTAGTGAATGGTTTACCCTATATTCATCACCCTTATCAATTGTGTGAGGCTTGCATTTTTTGAAAGAATCACTGGATACCATTTGTAAAGGAGCCTTGGCGTGCGAAATTTCTTTTGGAGCTTGTTCATACAAATGTTTGTGGCCCGATGGACATATCATCAGTTGGAGGTAATAAGTATTTTTTAACCTTTATTGATGATTTCTCAAGGAAAACCTGGATTTATCTATTGAAAAGCAAGGATGAGGTATTCCAATGCTTTAAAATATTTAAAGCATTTGTTGAAAGACAGAGTGACAAACTAATTAAGATGGTGCGTAGTGATGGAGGGGGTGAGTACAAGTCTAATGAGTTCAAGAGGAACTGTGAAGAACTTGGGTTGCAGCATAACATAACATGTCCCTACACACCTCAACACAACGAAGTTGCCGAGAGAAAGAATAGAACAATCATGGACATGACGAGGAGCATGCTTAAAGCGAAAGGTATGCCAAATTATTTTTGGGTTGAGGCCATAACATGTGCGGTATATTTGATAAACAAATCACCCACTCGGAGTGTTCCTAACACAACTCCGATTGAGGCATGGAGCGGATTCAAATCCAATGTGCAGCACTTGAAGGTATTTGGGTCCAATTACTTATGCTCATGTCCCCAAGGCAGCAAGATCGAAGTTGGATGATAAGGTAATGACAACCATTTTCATTGGATATAAGCATGAAGGATACAAAATGTACAATCCAATGACAAAGAAGGTGATTGTCAGTCGTGATGTTACATTTGTCGAAGATGAGGAATGGCAATGGAATGCAACACCTGAAATGGATTCGAAAAATGATATATTTACGTTTTGAACGATGATGTGGAAGATGGAGTCACTCTTGAACCTGCAGTTCAACCTGAAGCTGTAATTCAATCTGAAGTTGCAGCTCCAATTGCAACTATGATGGAGCGACCAAGAAGGCAGCAACGACAACCTGTACACCTTCAAGATTACGAAGTAAATGTTGATGATGAAGTTAATGACAATAGAGATTTGGTTCACTTTGCTTTTCTTGCGGATTCAGAACCAGTGAGACTTGCAGATGCCATTCAACACCCCAAATGGCAAGAGGCTATGAATGAAGAATTGATGGTAATTGAGAAAAACAATACATGGCAGCTCAATGATCTTCCAAAAGGACACAAAGCAATTGATGTGAAGTGGGTGTACAAGATTAAAGTGAAAGCAAATGGTGAGATTGATATATACAAGGCAACGTTGGTGGCAAAGGGATTTGAGTAAAGAGAAGGCTATGATTACGAAGAAATATTTTCTCCTGTAGCTCGAATGGAAACAGTGAGATTAATCATTACTTTACCTGCACAAAGGCAATGGAAAATTCACCAAATGGACGTCAAGTCTGCATTTCTAAACGACCCACTTGATGAAGAGGTTTATGTAAAGTAGACGCCGGGTTTCATATAATCTGGCAAAGAGCAGAAGGTGTATAGACTAACTAAGGCTTTATATGGTCTTAAACAGACACTAAGAGCTTGGAACAAAAGGATTGATTCATTTCTTCATGCCACTGGATTCAAAAAATGTGCATCAGATCATGGTCTTTATGTAAAGACTAATGATTATGGAGATTTTCTAATTTTATGTCTTTGTGTTGATGATGTGAGTTTTACCGAAAGTAATCTCAAAATGATTGGAGACTTTAAGCATATCATGATGAAGGAATTTGAGATGACTGATCTCAGTCTTATGTCCTACTTTTTAGGCTTTGAAGTCATCTAAGGAGACGATGGAATCTTCATTCATCAGAGGAAATTAGACCCCACATATGTTATGTTGTGGGATTGGTCAATCGATACATGGAGTCACCTCGACAAGTTCATTTACAAGCTGAAAAGAGAATTATGCGCTACATCAAAGGTACTACAACTTTTGATCTATTTTACTCTTCATCTAAGAAGATTGAGATCGTCGGATACTCAGACAGTGATTGGGGTAAGATTCAGACGAGAGGAAGAGTACTAGTGGTAATTGTTTCATGATCGGAAAGACTGTTTGCTTGTGGTCATCAAAGAAACAGTCAATTCTTGCATTATCTACTTGTGAAGCTGAGTATGTAGTAGCAACAACAAGTGCTTGTCAATCAATTTGGCTTAGCAATATCATGACTCAAATTAGTTTTAATCTAAATGTTCCAATTAAGATTTATGTTGACAATGTCTATGCAATTAATCTTGCAAAGAATCCGGTTTTTCATCAAAGAAGTAAACACATTGATATTCGATATCACTTTCTGCGAGATCAAGTTGGGAAGAACATGATCAAATTGGAATACTGCAGATCAGAAGATCAAATTGCAGATATTCTCACTAAGCCATTGAAGATCGATGTTTTCATCAAGTTAAGAGATATGTTGGACATGAAGGTTGTTCCAAATCAGAATTAAGGGAGGATGTTGGTTATTAATTTATATTTTATTAACCTTAGATGTTGGTTATTAATTCTGATTTCATTACCCTTAAAATATTTACCGTTGCATTAATGGTCAGTTTACATGGTAATATTCTTATTTTATAGCTTCCAGTAATTGTAATTTTATTATATATATTATTGAAGTAAATCAAAATGAACGAATCAGTTCAGCTCAGCAGTTTTGCAATTACGTTTAATCAACTTCTACAACTTTTTGCCTTATATTATTTTCTTCAATTAGTTTCTAAAATAAACATAACAATGTAAACTTAATTATTGTGCTTCTCCCTATGTATAAACTAAATTCAATTCCTCAAAAATTGCAAATGATTATGCGCTTGCTGGTTTGATTGAGAACATATAATAATATTTCTTAAACTGAACATTGTATATGAGTATCTTTTCATTTCATTCAGAAGAGGAACAAATTAAGTGTAGAATCTTACTAGAATATTGAGTTTTCCCTGAAAAATGGAGCCAACAGTTTCCATTAATCTCTTACGTTGGTCAGAACATAGCAAATCACATACTGAACCCGTCACGTTAAGTCCCTTGCTTTTCCACTGCTCCAAACATTTATCAATATCTTCTTGGCTACGTGCACATATATGAACAGCTGCCCCAAATTCTGCCAATTCTTCAACAATGGCATGTCTAATTCAAAATAAAAAATAAAAAAGAAGAGTTAATGGAGTGAGTGAAAGCAGATTAAGCCACATATGCTCCAATTAGAGATAAGGTTGATGTAAGAGCTAAGAGAAACAAACCCAAGGCCTCGAGTTCCTCCTGTAACAAGAGCAGTCATCCCATGTAGTGACCATCTTTTGTCTTTCAAGCTCAACTTTGTTTCAGACATGATTTTGGTTGCAATCAGCTCCTAGCAAAAGGTAAGGGGAACCACGTTCGATAAATATGACAACATAAGACTAGAAACCTTCTCGTGCCTTCCGCCGGCAGTGTGAGAATAATGTATTTTAACCGTACAATATAATTTTATAAGGCCGCCTTCGTAATTGTATTGGATCATCTAATCTTTCTTTTGTTTTTGGTTTCCTTTATGAATTGTTTTCTCTACAAACTCATATTCCTATTGCAATCAAATTATTAGATGACAAAAATCTTTTGGTGGGAATTTTTGTACATGGTTGGAGTACATGTGCTTGTCAGTATTCATGGACACTCAAGCTTGACAAGTTCTTCATTGGTGTTCCAGAAAAATTTATAACAAAGATGATGCGGCGAACAAAATTTTTCAGTTAAGATTATAATCGACATGTACAGCAGATCAACGGTTGATGGCATTGCTTTTGGCTTTGATGTCCACTCCAATCTTGACGAAGAGTTAAGTTTGGAAACCTCGTTAGATCTGGAAGCTTTTATAGGTTTATTATGTGTCTCATACCCGCATAGTGATTAAGAAGTTAAAGCTTCAATTGGGCACAATTTAGAAGGAAAAAGAAATTAAAGATTACATATTAGAAATCAAGAAAATCATTGATTCTCTTGTTGCAGTTGGAGTCCAGATCTCGAAAGAAGATCACATTGATGTGATTGTTGATGGGTTAATGATTTTGATTTTGATGGTTTTGTATATTCGATCACCTCTCGCATGGATCCTTACACGGTTTAGCAGATTGAATCTCTCCTTCTTGCACAAGATGAGAGGTTTGAGAGGAGAAAACATATGATGACGTAACTCTTATCCATGCCAACACTGAATCTGTATCGGCTCAGTGGAAAAATAGTGACAATAATTGTGGCAAAGGTAACAATACCTATCGTGGTGGTTTTTCTAGTGGTAGATTCAATCCAAGAGTTTGACAACGAAATGATCATGGTCGAAGCACTGTCACAAGCAGTGGAAGGACAAATTTTGGAATTAGGTTAAACCTTTTTTTTATGGGAAAATTGGTCATGTTACTCTTGATTGTTGTAACAGGTAGAATAAGGATTATCAATCTCAACCAGAGACCCATGTTTCTCAAATGTATCCTCCAACTACTACATCCAGTAATGCTACAATGTCATAGTGTGGTGGATCCAATTTGGTATCGTAATTCGAGGGATAACGGGTCGATTTCACTAAATAATATCACTTTTTCTCTAGATAACTCTAATTCTCAGTGTTGTCATTTGGTGTTCACTCTTACACACACAAAGGTATGCTCTCACAACATAAATGTTAATATAATAGAAGTAAAATTGTTATTTTATTCAAAGCACCATGGAAGGACTTATAAACCCACTTTAGGTTACAATATAGTTATTATGTTTTGAAAACATGACAAAAACTAACTACTAACTCTGTTTTAAAAGAGTTATATAACAAATGTCCCCTCTATCAACAAGGACTTGACCACAAGGCTCGACCCCTACACCCATTTAAAGTCTGGAAATGGTTGTTGCATTTCATAGAGGTTTCTCCAGACTGCATCTTCTGGATTTGTCTTAGTCCACTGCACTAACACTTTAGTAAAAGATTTATTGTTTTGTTTCTTCATTCTACGAGCTAGAATTGCCAATGGTTGTGGAACAAACTGACCATCACTGTCAGCAAAAGGTAAAGTTGTAGATACTAGTTTATTTCCATGTGATGGTTGAGTAAGGAAACATGGAAAACATTATGAATCTTAGAGTGAGTAGGTAATTCCAGTTTATAAGCCACATTGCCAATCCTTTCTAAAACTTTGTAAGGACTATAATATTGGGCAACTAACTTGTGAAAATGTGTATTGGTTAAATTTGTCTACCTGTATGGTTAAATCTTGAAATAAACTCAATCTTTAAACTTGTACTGCTTGTCAGTCCTTTTTAAATCCACATAAAACTTCATACGTTGTTGTGCCTTAACCAGATTTTCTTGTAATAGTTGATTAATTTCATCTCGTGTCTTCATAGTATAGGCTATTGCTTCTATTAAAGAATTTGTATTTTGTATAACAATGGTAATAGAAGGAGGATAGTCATAAATAGCTTCAAATGGAGTCAACTGTATAGTTGTATGACATTTGGTGTCGTACCATAATAACGCAAGAGGTAAGTACTCAGTCCACTTGCAAGGAGTGTCCCTGAAAAGACAACGGAGATAAGCCTCGATGGATCTGTTTACAACCTCTATTTGACCATTTATTTGTGGATGAAAAGTCGTTGAGCGCAACAGCTTGACACCATTCTTGTGCATCAACTCAGTCCAAAAATGACTCATGAAAATGGAGTCCCTGTCCAATATAATGTCCTGTGGCTAGCCTTGAAGCTTGATAATATTGTCCATGAAAAGGGATGCCACCTTAGCCACTCTAAAAGGATGTGCAAGCGACACAAAATGAGAATATACCATAACAACAAAAGTCACGGTCATAGACCAATAAAGTCCATGGATATAGATTTTCAAGGTCTATCAGGAATAGATAATGGTTGTAACATACCCGTAGGAAATTGAAGTAAAGGCTTACATTTTTTTTACATATATGGCAATTCTGGACCCCCTTTTTGACCTTTTTATTCATACCCCTCCAATAGAAGTCATCTTTAATCCTTCTATAAGTCATCTCATATCCTGAATGGCCTCCGATTATTGAATCATGAAAGTGTTGGAGAATCTATTTCCACAATTTTGCATTGTCTCCAACCACTAACATACCTTTTCTCCTCAATAAATCATACTCAAACGTATAATATTTATGGGGATTTTGAGTCAGCCAAATATCAATTAATTTTTGTAATTTATGATCTACTGTTCAAGAATCCTTAACTCTCTGAATTAATTCAAAAGTTATTACAAACATTGAAGCTAACTTACCTTGGGTAGGGTTTCGTGACAGCACATCTGCTACTACATTGTCTTTACCTTTTTTTATATTCAATGCGGAAATCCAAACTCGTGAGATTTTCAAAACCCCTATTTTGTAACATTGTTCTAGGTGGTTGCTCTAGTAAATGCTTCAAAACCTTTTGATCTATTTTTATTACCACATATTGATCTAAAAAATAATACTGCCACTTTTTTACTGCAAATAGAGCAATAAAATATTTTTTCTCATATGCAGATAACAATTAATATTTAGGTCCCATTGCTTTACTTATGTATGAAATAGGGTGATTAGATTGCATGAGCACAGCTCTAATCCCTATTCCTGAAGCATCAATTTTCAATAGTAAAAGATTGGAAAATATCTGGTAATATTAAAAATGGAGTAGTGGTTAATGGCTTTTTTAACCTGTGGAAAGTTGTATCAGCTTCAACACCCCACACATAAGTAATATTTTTCTACAATAAAGTTATCAAAGGTGTTGCAATCTTACCATACCCCTGAATAAAACGTCTATAGTAGCCCGACAGTCCCAAGAATCCATGCAACTCCTTTAAATTGGTAGGTTGTGGCCATTCTTGAACAACCAATTTTTATTTGGATTGAGTTGGACTGCTTGCATAGAAATTTGATGTCCCAAATAATTAACCTATGTCTTTCCAAAGCTACATTTATTTTTATTCAAAATATAAAACCTAATTGCATAATATGGTCAAGGTTATGTCAATACATCTAATATGGTCTGCTCAAGTCTTAGTATAGATTAATATATCATCAAAGAAAACCAATATGAATTTCCTTAAATAAGGTCGAAAAATATCATTCATAAGATTTTGAAATGTAGTAGGGGCATTACTAAGACCAAAAGGAAAAACTACCCACTCATACAAACCATTGAATCAAAGTTGTTTTATAAATATCTTATGTATGCATTCTAACCTGATTATATCCACTTCTTAGGTCTAATTTTGAAAAATAAATAGCCCCATACAATTCATCGAAGAGATCCTCAATCAAGGGTATATGAAATATATTTTTAATAGTCATAACATTCAGTTTTCTGAAATCAGTGCAACAACACCAAGAACCATCTTTCTTTTTAACCAAACCAAGGGAGAAGCATAACAGCTAGAACTCTCCCTAATAAATCAAGTTGATAGCAATTGTTTTATTTGTCTTTCGATTTCAGTTTTCTGGTTATGAGGATACCTATAAGGTTTCAAAGAAACAGGAGCATAATTATTTAAAATGATTCTATGGTCATACCTTCTAGGTGGTGGAAGTTGGGTAGGTTCTTGAAAAACATCTTCAAATTGATTTAATAATTCATCCAGTTGTCGTTGTTGTGCACTCAAACGCAGAAACTGAGAATGAGATGTAATCTGAAAAGTAGTTGCACCTTGTATGGCCAATAAATTTGGTTGACCCTTTGCAGGCTTAACTTTACTAGAAATCTAAACACTATCATTTTGTTGTTTTTCTCCTACTAAAGTCACCTTATCTCCCTTATGATTGAAGGTTATAGTTAGTTGTGCACAATTCCATACAATCTCCCCTAATGTTTGAAACCATTGCATGCCCAAAATAACTCCAAAATTAGTACTAGGTAATACCAAAAAGTCATCCTGGAAAGTCTGATTATGAAACTACCATTCAACCTCAAGACACTGTTTAGTGATTCCGAGTTATCTATCCAAAGCCACAATTACTAAAAAAACATTGATGAAAATTGTCTTTAAACCCAATGATTTCATCCACTTCTCACTAATAAAGTTGTGGGTGCTACATGTGTCCATTAAAAATGGAACCCTCTGATTTTTAGTCATACCAGTTAGTTGTAAAGTACACCCACTAGCCATTCCTTGAAGTGCATGTAAAGAAACATGTACTATCGACTCAGGTAACAATTCTAGACTGTGTGTTATTAAATCCATCTCATCATCTTTGTCTGAATCATCCTTCTCCTCCATTTTATCTTGGGAAACAAAAAGAGCATTTAATTTTTTCCAAACCTTACATTTATTTCTATGGATTTTCTCCCATTTTTCACCACAAAATCTGCACAACCCCTTAGAGATATGTTCACTAACCTTTTTTCTTGAAATAGAACCTGCAGTATTAGTCTTGCTATTCAATCCTAAGATTGGCTTAAAGGAACTTGGTGGAGCATGAGATTGTAATGTAGTAATAGGTGCAGATTCATGGTAAAATTGGGACTGATTTCCTGTCTTAAAATACATGTGTTGCTCCCCTGAACTTCCCATTGAAACCCCATGAATTTCCTTTGTCAATTCCGGCAATACATCTTCCTAAAGATGGGCTAACTGTACTTCTTCTTGAAATGTAGAAGGTCTATGTAAACGAACTGATTTCTCCAATCTCACAGTTAAACCTGACAAGAAAAAACTCAAAGCAATTTCTTCAGAACCATAACTCTGGAGAACATATTATCAAAATTTTCCAAATAATCAACTAAAGAACTTCCGTATTTTAAACGAGCCAATTCATCAATGGGATCATCAAAGGCACCATCATCAAATCTTTGAGTCGCATCCTTCAAGATTTGTGTCCAAGATTGACGTTGGAAATTAATGACGCTGCCACGCAAAAGCCTTGCTCTCCATTGAAAGCAATAGTAATCTTGCTCTTTGTTGTATTCGGGTCTCCTCCAATTTGAAAAATTGCTCCACTTTGGCCCTCCAATCCCGAAAATTGGATCCATCAAATGATGCAAAATGCCCCCAGAATACATGGAAGAAATTAAACCTTAATAGCCTGTTGTAATCCTTGTAAATATTTCTGGGTTGCTTCTTGGGAATCTACCACTAGTTTCTCTAAAAAGTCCATCCTTGATTCTAATTCTTTATTGGTCACAATTTCACCTAGCAAACCGATACCACTTGTTATGATTGATTTTACTAATAATCTCATTTTTCCTCTGGATCACTCTAACTCTCATTGTTCTCACTTTGTTGTTCACTCTCACACACAAAGGTATGTTCTCACAACACAAATGTTGGTAGGATAAAAATAAAATTGTTATATTATTCAAAACACGCTTAAAGGACATAAACCCACTTTCTATTACAATACAGTTGTTCTATTTTGGAAACATAACTAACTACTAACTCTGTTTTAAAATAGTTATATGACATAACACATGATGATTCTACCATATCTGTCATGAAACCCTACACTGGTTCAAACAAAGTCAATATTGGTAATGGTATAGGTTTATATATACATCATATTGGTACTACAAATGATACCGCAAATTTGTATTGTCCTAAATTTTCTAAAACTATTATTCTTTGAATTTTATCCTAATTTGTGTACTATTAAAACTTACGGCATGCGGGAGATTGTTCTTCAAGGGCAATTTAGAGATAATTTTTATGTTTCCCCTGAATGCTAACATTCTTTTGCTTTAGTTTTTTCTTCTCAAAGGAGTTTATGTATCCACGATTTTAATGTTTTGGCATTTAAGACTAGGACATCATCTTCTAGAGTTCTTAAAATAGATTTAAAAAATAATTATATTCCTTCTAATAATATTTTAGATTGTGTTTAGTGTGAATCTTGTTGTATGGGTGAAGCTAGTCAACTTCCTTTTGTAAATTCCACTTCTAAATATCATACTCATATTCGTTAGTTTACTCTGATATTTGGGGTTCTTCTGCTTCTACTTCTACTACTTGTGTGTTATATATTATATATATAGTTTTCCTTGATGTCTTTTTTAAATATGATTGGATCTGTCTATTAAATTCTAAATATGAAGCTTTTACTGCTTTCCAATGATATAAATCTTCTGTTGAACTTCAATTGAACACTAAAATAAAATCTTTACATATTGTTAATGTTAAGGATTTTCTAAAATTTTCAAAATATCTCACTAAAAAATTGCATTCAACATCGTCTTAGTTGCCATCATACTCATGAAGATAATGACAGTTTTGAATGAAAACACAGATATATCACCGAAACTGGTTTAACTTTACTCGCCAATGCTTCTTTAGCTCTCCACTTTTGGTGTAAAGCTTTTATTATTGTTCTTTCATCAATCTTTTTCCCATACCTTTAAAGAGTATGTCCTTTATGAAAAATTGTTTCACTAATCACTTGATTGTACTTTTTTTCATATTTTTTTTTTCTTGTTATCCTTTACTTAGACCACACAATCAACACATATTGAATTTTTGAACTCACCGGTGTCTTTTCTTTGGTTATTCTACTCGATATAGAGGTTGCAAATGTCTGTCACCTTCAGGAAAAATATATATGTCTCAACATATTCAGTTTGATGAAAATCTTTCTCCATATAAACTGCAATCTAATCCTTTTTTTTCTCGGTCGGTTTGTGAAAATAACTCTTATGTTCACTACAAGAAAACAAGCAATTAGTTTCCAAATATTTGCGTGGACCGGACGTTAATATCGTTGAACAAAATGGCGCAAAACTCACGCAAATGGCATTTAACGTAAAACGGACGCACTTATGGATTTAATTTGTTTTTTTTTTAAAAATCCAGTTTGCGTTGACCGTGGTCTACGCATGTTTATTTTTTAAAATTTTAAAATTATTTATTTAATGTATAGCATTATAAGAAATATTTTAATATTTAATTTTTTATTGTATTTATTTTTAAATTATTTCTTTAATATTATAATAAATTATTTAATTTATAAATTTGTAATATAAATTATTTAAATTAAATTTATTAAATTAATTAAGTGTTTGATTTAAAATTAATTGAGTAAAAGAAAAGATGTATTTAAATTATTTAAATATTATATAAAATATTTTATTATTTTAAAGATCATTTATTTTAAATTTATTTGATTTATATATTGTCATATATAAATTAAACTATAGATTAT
>Ga0123341_1005557_pt1 | contig 11257 bp, 7 predicted proteins | sample Turbeapinknodule_FD_89959 | JGI IMG/M metagenome (GOLD analysis project Ga0123341, IMG submission 89959) | Root nodule microbial communities of legume samples collected from Mexico - Turtle bean Mexico pink nodule | ecosystem: Host-associated > Plants > Roots > Nodule | place: Mexico: Nepantla... | reverse complement strand
CTATTTTTTAGAAGTTTATGAAGTAGAAAAAGATTTATTCCAATTATTTTTGTATAAATATTTATAATCTATATTTTTTATTCAATCATATTATAATTTTCAATATTATAATTTTAATATTTTTTTATATTATTTAATTTAAAACATAATTTTTATTATATATATTTATTTCTAAAACCAATATATATAGAGTGGTATACAACTTTAAGGCTTCTCAAATTAGTTGTTACTCTCATCAGCTCTCGTAAGCTTTAGTGCCTCCATCTCCTCTCTAAACTTGGGCATGGAAGCTTTGGGGAGGGAAACAAAGACCCTAACTCCTGCTTTCATTGAAGGATCCAAGTTACTAGGAGGCAGAAAAAGGCACAAGTCCACATACCCTAACATATTCCATGGAACTGGTATTATATTCACTGAAGCCTTCCATCCAAAGTCCACTTCTTCCAACAAACTCAGCTGCCTCCAATCTGTTAACACCACAGATGCACATGTTCCTTCAACCCTTATGTTCCTTTGTCTCATTGTCTCTAATGTGTTCATTGCATTTCTGATATACTCATTATTGGAAGGAAGCTTTTTGTTCTCTTTGATGAGCTTCACAACCTCTGAGAGTGGTCTTTCATTAAGTTCTTTCACTGTTTGCACCACATATGAACCCACAAAAGCATTCCCATAGTACCCTTCAGGCAAGGGTGGATCCATCAGGCGTCTCACCCCTACTGCTAAACACAGCATAGTTTTCCCATCAGAGTTCAATTCCAAAGCTCTAGCCCTTGACCTCCAAACATAGGCACCAAGTGTTTCAACAGTTGTGAAGCTTTCCCTCACATCATCACTTTCCTTCATCAGTTCCATTTTGAGTCTTTGTATGCTGTTACCGTTGAAGTTAAAGCATTCATGTGAAATCTCCTTAGTTGGCCAAAATGGTGAAACTGCCCTTGAAGTCTCATCAAAGGGAAATTGGAGTGGTTCCTTAAGAAGTGTCCCCATTAATCTCTCCCTCTCCCACACAGGTTTCACTGAGGGCTCACTTTTTCCACATGCAAGTTCAGCCAAGGCTCTGAAGAATTGAGATGCACCAAACCCATCACAAACACTGTGCGACAATCCCATTCCAATAGTGAAACCCCCACAGAGAAATTTGGTCACCTTGAAAGCCAAGGCGTGGCTTTCATCTTTAGAAGGGTTATCATTATTAATGATCAATTTCTGTGCAGTTGGAACATCGATCCCTTCTAGATAGTGAAGAGAAGAGAGTTCACAGTTAGCAGTTGCCTCCAAGAATGGAACTCCCTCAGCATTGCAGTTGATTCCAAGTTTTCCATCATCAAATGTTACCATCTTCCCAGCAAGAGGATAATAGTAAACCAAAACCTTAGAGAGGGCTTCTTTTATCACATGAGCAGGATCTAGCTGGCCATTTGGGGAATCAAGATTTGCTTTGTAAACATAAATGGTTTGACACAGAATGTTGAGAACAGGATCACTGTCAATGGTGGAAAGAGAAAGAAGTTCACATGGTGTGGGCTTGGAAGGTTTAACTTTTACAACATCCTTCATATCAAGGACAAGGGGTGTCTTCAAGTTTGCCATGGAATTTAGGTGTAAACAGCAGAGATGTGAGGATATGAGAACATGCATCAATATGTATATATAGGTAAAATTGTTTGTGTAACCCTCCTTTGGTTTTATCCATCCATTGTGAGATAAGAATCATTACACTCCCACTCTAGAAGTGGGTTGGCCTACAAGAAAAATCTACTTTTAACAAAAAAAGTGGGGCTAAAGAAACTAGTAACATTGTTGAAGTCTCAAATTGAAATTAAATAAATGTGAAATATTTATTTTTAATCAAATTCTTTAATTTACACTAAAAATTATTAAAATACACGGAAGTACATCTTTCTGCTAGGTAAGAATATAGCAAGTTACAAATTCTGTCTTGGTAGGGCATGTCTTTTTATTACTATTAAATTGAAGTAGTTAATGGAACCCTGAACAGACTCCCGGTGATAAGCCAATAATAATAAGTTAGTGTTTGTGTTTAGAATGAAGAAACAAAGTAGATGCAATGAAAAAAAAATAACAGAATAATATGGAGACTAGATTGAAAACACAAAGTAAATGCAAGTTAAATATTATTAAAATAATAATAAGTTAGCGTCTAAAACAAGGACACAAAGTATATGCAATAAAAAAAATAAGTTGCAGAATGATACTACGTCAAAGATTGGGACACAAAGTGGATGCAAGTTAATATTTTATTACATTAGATGTAGGTCTAGGCAACACTGAGATGATGTGGATGTTTATTGTCACCTTAACTCACGCTAAGTTATTTAATGAAAAACAAAATAAAACATTAAAACATTCTTGTCTCACATTTTCATTTTCTCACACTTTCAATTTCTCATTTTTGTCTCACTTTCAAACTCATAATCTTGAAATTTCTCCCAAAAACCCTACGTCTTTTTTGTTGCCATTTCACTCTCCTTAATTTCGTTTTTCGTTTTTGTCTTCGTGGCTATTTCGCTCTCCTTAATGCATTTTACTCATTTATTTCTCAAGGTAGTGTCCCCAATGACGACAATTTACTCACATTTGTTTTCTCACATAGTGTTCTTAACGACGACGCTAAGTTTAATTATTGTTGGAGATCCCACATTGATAAGAGATTATGACATTTCATAGTATATAAGTGAGTGCAAACCTCATCTTATAAGTTGGTTTTATGAGGTTGAGTTAGACTCTTCTTAATAATTATTTATTTTTATATCTATTTTAGTGTTCCCCAAACCTATACTATAGTTAAATAATATATTTTTCTTTATGTACACTTAACCAACACTACCTTATAACTTTATAAATTTGTGTCTCATTAAATATTCTCTGATGGATAACCACCAAAGCATGCAACCTTTTTTTGTTGGGTAGAAGAATTTGACCCTGACACACATGAAATAGGAAGGTGACATCTTGATCAGGATGGGAATGAGATTTGAAAATGTAGCTAACAATTATACTACCAACTCTAGTGCTCCTCTAACATACATAAATTTGTAAGAATCTTGTTGGCTAAAAAAACTAATGAAGATTACTTGAAACTTCACAGTAAAATAAAAAAGTAAATATCCAATTTGATTCCAAAAATAAAAGTGTAAATTTTCAATTTGATTCCTAACCAAATTATATATTTACTCTAAAATAAAATAAGATTTGTATGGTTGGCTATGCAAAGTATAATTTTGATAAAGACCATATCTTCAATTAGAGAGAATCTTGTTTAGATTGATAAAAAGAACCCTTCATAAAGATTTTATACAACTGTATAATCAGGATTCAAACATGAAGCCTAAGCTATTGATTAAATTGGAACAACTCTGCACCAGTCAATTCATGCATCAGATAATTTAAAGTATCATTCTATGCAAGTGAAATGGTTACTCAGATTAATCCTATGTTGACACCCATGAAAGGATGTGGTCTCATCATTATCATCATGATCCTTTTTTTGTTGATGAGACACTTGGAAAAGTTTCAGAAATAAGGAGTCAATGTGCTGGGGACGCTTGAGCACTGCATCAGTGCCTCGATAAGATATATTTTCCCTTCTGGATAACTCCAAAGGCACACAGTTGTGAGTGGAGATCAAGGGCAGGTGAATATGAGCAGATAATTTCCTGGATCGCACTATGTTAAGTTATTGGTGCAGGTTTCACACCCAGAAATCACATGGAAATTTGTACCTTCACACTTCAATTGATCATAATTTCAAAGGATTTTCTTGAGATAGCATTGTGTAGTGTAGAAGAACATCTATGCACTATATGAAGTCATAATAACAGAAGACTTTTCTAATGCAAGCAAGACACAAACCATGTGCTTCCTAGAATACAGCCATGTATGTCCACATGTAAATTGGAAGAGTTGTCCCAATAGAGGATTCACCAAATTCTCCTAATATGAATAAAAAAAAATGTAAAAATTACTATCAAAATAAGAAGTTGATTTGAATATATTTAGCACAACTCAATGAATTTCTTACTGAATGCATGGAAGATTAGTGTATCCAATTTTAGTAAATATCCAGAGATTTCAGTGTGGATTTGAATCAATATGTGTGATAACTGACCAGTATGATGCTAGAATGTGAATGTTTAAGATTTTAGGTTGGTTTCTTGAATAGAAAAATATGGTAAATAATACAATAGGATTAGAAGAGGATAAAAAAAAGTATTAAATGTTTTTTAATATTATAAAGGTAAAGATAAAAAGTAAGACCTAAAATAAACCATACTCATGCAGTTAAAATGTGATGGAGTCAAAGACGATATTTTGTTAAAAAGGTTAATTTTTTCAAAGACCCACGAAGTTGGTATTGAAAAAACTTATTTTCAAACAATTATTATATACATATTATTTAAAGTTTAATTTTGATACATTATTGATAACAATTAGAATTCACTTTAATTTTGATACATTATTAAAAAAAATTAACAGTTTATCCAAGATTTAAAAGTCATCACAATTTTTATAAACTGCAGAAGATAAGCACACTACAAAAATACAAATAGAGAGAGAATGTGAGATAAACTACATTAATAACATCCTTAGTTGTCATGTTTTATATCTCCATAAAGAAATGAAATTTGAGAAAGATTCATCCAACCATCGTCCTCTTCCGCCCTCTTTGTCGCACTGCAAGTAGTGAAAATGTATGGAAGTAAGTAGCATGTATTGAAGAAAAAGTGTTAAAAGTTGAACAAAGTAGAAGAGGGAGGGTATAACCTTGTGCTAGCTTGTTTAATGTGGATGACCACTGTTTTGATGACTTCCTGTATGCAGCAAGAATTTGATCCATCTGTCCAGACAAAATCCAATGTTCAAAATTGTTATTCAATTGATTGCTTGTTTATAATCATAACATCTGTTAGACTAAGCAGAAAACATATTATAGAAAAGTCTCTAGAATGTGAAGTTAGATGACATGGATCTATAGGGTGGTGAAGTAAATCCCAGCCTCTTTGCCACAAAAGGAAGTGCTATTGTTGGTCATTTGTGAGATAAAGAGTTCATCCTATTCAATACTTTGTTTCTTTAGCACAACATTGCCCAAACTATAAAGTCCTGATTATGATCAGTTGAAAACAAGAAATTGGGAAAAGCCTTTATTCCATTGGTAATTTTTTGGGAAAAAAACTTATCACAAGCATGGCAGGCCTCTCCATTGACAGCTTTAATTAAAATATTAACCCTAGAGCATGTTTATGAAAATTATGTAAATTGTAAGGCTTAAACTTGGTGTACTAAAGTTAGGTTGAACAGAGTTTTTTGGGTAAAACGTACCCCAAATTATGTTATATGCTATCTTTTAGCATTGACTCAGTGGCGTGCCCCTCTAATTCAAATTCTTATATCAGACAGATAAAACTGTTTTCATCTCCTTAATTTTCTAGGCATGACAGTTAAGAGAAAACGAAAAGTTGGCTTACCACATTCCCACACGATGAATGCATTGAGATAAGAGATCTTTCCAGAACATACAAATCAACAGCTTTATCTTCTGGAAGAGTTGAAGTGAAGCTCAAACCAAAATCAATAAGAACCTATGCAAAATACACTTGACTTCTGTAACAACCATTGACCATATTTTTCATGTTGCATAGATTAGATAATTGGATATTAGAGGACCTGAGACATGAATGAACTTACCAACTGCTTGGTATCACTCTTCAATAACATGTTTGATGTTGTTAAATCACCATGAATAAGACCACCATCATGTAACTTCCCAATTGCGTCACCAATTTGGGATGCAATATTGTCCAGCCATTCTTTATCAGTTCCATGTGACCCGAATTCAAGAAACACATCTTTGACTGAAGGGCCAGTAACATATTCAAATGTTAAAGTGTGCAACACATGATCCACAGCAAACAGCACAGGAGTACAAACCCCAAGTCGCCTTGCTTTGGTCATGCACCTAGCCTCCTGCTCAAGAAAACAATTGGTGAAACAAAGCATTCAAGAAATGCAACAATAAACAGGGCTTAATATATAGAGCTTCAGTGCAAAACAACTAACACAAATTTTCTAAATCTAACCGCATTTAAGCGCTTGAGGGTCAATTTTGAATCCAAAGCTGGATGCCTGTACTTCTTTGAGAAGCGTTCCTTGACAACGGATTTCCTTCCCACAAAAGAAGACTCAAAAACCCTCTACAGAAAGTAACATGAAAAGGTCACAATTTATTCAGTGCAATTCATAAAAAAGAATCATCCAAAACGGTGGGCAGAAGAACTACACCAACAACAAACAAAAACCTTATCCTACTAGGAATTTCCTCTAAGCTTGAAACTTTTAGAGGAAGAACATTATTCTATAGCAGCCTCACCAACAACATCCCAAAAGGTACTCTCATTATTTTTCCACTGAACCAAACAGCTGGAAAGAGAAAAGTTGAACTTTTTCTGACCGGTGGGGATATAACTGTAGGAGAAGGCTTATAAATGGTTTTTCTCTTAGCCCTTCTCTTGGATGACCTTCTTGGTGAATAAATAAATGTGTTGTAGTGTTTGGCCTAAATTGGAGAGTTGTATAACCTACTAGCTATGTTTGGTTCAATGGGGAAATAAAGGGAGTACCTTTAGGATGTTTTCGGTGAGGCTACTTTCCTCTGTCAAAAACTTCATTATCAGGGATATTATTCATCAATGTCCTTCTTGCTACCAATTGTTACCAATTTCTCCAAAATTGAAACTTTACACCCTCAAAGGCAGAAAACTAGAAATCAATTGCTATCTACCAAAAAATACAATGGAGTGATTGCACATACAAGGTGAGAGCACCAGTAAAAACAAGAAAAAGATAGAAACTTTACATCAAGGGTAGGTGTTAATTAACACTACAAATCCAGGGTGTGACTAAACTTACAGCTTCAGCTCCTTGTTTGAGCAGAATGAGAGAACTATCTCTTGAGTCAGCTTCAGTCTCCATATATTCAACTTTCAGGCAGTGAAATTCTTGGTGTTTAACTCTCTTCAGCAACAATTATATGCTTAAAAATGAAAAAGGAAAAAAAAAAGATTAGACAGTGGAAAACTAAAGAAGACAAAAACACATGCAGGTGTGAAGATATTAATTCAAGTAAGAATTGGAGTTGAGTAAATTCAGTAATTTAAAATAGAACTAATGGAGAAGTTAATGGTACATAGCAAACAACAATTGCAATGGATGTAATGCAGTGATTGCCATCAATTGAAAGAAGAAGTTAACTGCAGCCACCACAAGTTCAGGAACAAGACTTACGAGTGCCTCAGTTAGGGTAACAGAATTGAACAAACAAAACGACACGTTTGCGCCATTTTTTTTAATGTATAAAACCCACTTCAAATAAAACCGGTCCGGTCCGCAGGCTGAGCGGGTTGGACGGTTCGTTGAAAGAAAGTTCAAAGATGCTTCAGATTTTCGGAGATTTAAAATTCTACCAAAAATTTCAGAGGAATTAAAATTCTTAAAAAAAATGTGTTTTTATAGTAGAAGGCTTTGAATAATATCTCATTTTTATTTGGATTTCAATCACATTTAGAATATTTAGAATAAAAATTAAAGAAATTTGATGCCAGAAAATATGATATGACTAATAAATTTTTAAAATAAGTTTATAATAAATTCTTTTAATACCATTTTATGAATTTTATAATAATAGTAATTATAAGATGGAAGGGAATATTTGAATGGCAGTGATTGATGACACGTTGACAGGTGGTGTTCTGGTGAGTTTCAAAAACAAGCATGTTACAGAAAAAGAAGCATTACAGTGTGACAGTAGAAGAACAACAAATTTGTTTATGTTGAGCAATAAGACCAAACCCATTCTTTCAAATTCTCAAGCTTCAATATTCCATTATCGTGCGCCACGACCTTCTCTGAAACAAATAAAGCAAACCCATGCAAACGTCGTCGTTTGGGGCCATGCCCGTTTCACCGTTCACCTCCTCTCTCTACTTTCTCTCTCCTCCACCGTTCCCTTCCCTCTCCGATACTCACTCTCTCTCTTCAGCTCGATCCCGTTCCCCACCGTCTTCGCCTTCAACTCCCTCATCCGCTGTCATGCCAAAGCCAACTCTTCGCCCTCTCTCTCTCTTTCTCTCTACTCCGCAATGCGACGCCGTTTTCTCAACCCCAACCAGCACACCTTCACCTTCCTGCTCCACGCCTGCTCCAAGAACGCAAAAATCAACGTGAACAACAAATTGGGTCTTCAAGTTCATGCACACGTGATCAAGCTCGGTTATGCTTGCCACGTGTTTGTCCGGAACGCTCTGATTCACCTCTACTTCGAGTGTTGTGATGCTGATTCTTCCCAAAGGGTGTTTGAGGAAGATGCCCTTTGCAGCGACGTGGTCACGTGGAACTCTATGCTGGCTGGTGCAGTGAGAAATGGGGATGTTCGGATTGCGGAGAAGATGTTTGATGAAATGCCTGAAAGGGATGTTGTTTCTTGGAGTACTATGATAATGGGGTATGTTCAAAATGGGCTTTTTGAAGATGGGTTGGAGTGTTTTAGAGACATGAGGAAGAAGAGGGTGAGGCCCAATGAAGCCATATTGGTTACCTTGCTTTCGGTTTCTGCTCAGTTGGGTTTGCTTTGTTGTGGGAGATTCATTCATTCCACCATTGAGGCCCTCAGATTTCCAATGACTGTTCATATAGGGACTGCTTTGGTTGACATGTATGCAAAGTGTGGTTGCATTGAAAAGGCGAGAATCTTGTTTGATGGAATGGCGAAGAAGGATGTGTGGACGTGGAATGTTATGATCTGCGCTCTTGCTTCACATGATTGCGCCAAGGAGGCGCTCGCACTATTTGACAGGTTCATCGATGAAGGTTTTCGTCCTGTGAATGTGACATTTGTGGGTGTGCTTAATGCTTGTAGTAGGGCTGGTTTGGTTGGTGCAGGGAAGCATTATTTTAAGTTGATGGTTGATTGTTATGGCATTCCACCTGAGATGGAGCACTATGGCTGCATGGTTGATCTCCTTGCTCGTGCCGGTTTAGTTGATGAGGCAGTTAAGTTGATTGAGGGAATGACAATTGCGCCAGATCCTGTGATGTGGGCAATGCTGCTTGATGCATGTAAGCTTCATGGATTTGTGGAGATGGGGGAGAAGATTGGGAAGAAGTTGATAGAGTTAGATCCAACCCATGATGGGCATTATGTGCAGTTAGCTGGAATATATGCGAAAGTGAAGAAGTGGGAAGATGTAGTTAGAATAAGGGAGTTAATGAGTGAGAGAATTGTTGACAAAGTTGCTGGTTGGAGTTTGATTGAACTGCAGGGTAGAGTTCATCGCTTTGTTGCTGGGGACAGAGAGCATGAATGTTCTTCAGATATTTACAAAATGCTTGAAACAATCGGACTGAGGACAACTGAAGCTGGTTTACTCACTGAAACGTTTTGATTGTGCTGCATAATACAGGAGGAGAATAAAAATAAGGAACATGCAATTAAAGATCACAGTGAAAATTTATGAATTACTTTAGGCTTTTGGTAACGGCATTTGGTGATTACATCAGAACTGTGGATAATTTAGAGTTTAAGAGGACTGTCACGAGTGATCAAGATTGTGTCCAAACTCCAAAGTGTTTGACAGACAGAGAGATACAAATAGTTTAGAGATGGCCACATATTTCACCATTTAAGAAAAGGATATATATTCCCTTGGGAGGGTGTGTCTACAAATCCGTTTGATTGCGGTTGATTGGTTTGTATTGAATGTGGGTTTAGTTGGATGGAACTGATATGCAAGCACACTCTTAATTATTGGTAGGCTTTTTTCATGATAACATACTTATTTTCAAAGTTTGGGTTTCCCTACAAAATTTAATGAATTTCCTCATTTCACGAGTTTAAGAGAGATAAAACAACAACAAAATGAATAAATAAAAATAAGGGAAGAAAATGGAAAATGAAAGCCCATATTCTTTCTGGATTCCTGCATTCAACTGCACATCAATCGGATATCTCCTCACTCTCTATTGTCCACATTAGCACCAAGACCACAAGTTTTAGATATGATTTTCTACATCAATTTCAGATGTGATTATCAGAAGCTAATAGTTGTAGATCCATATATCCTAGTCTTGATTCTTTTATTATCAAACTGTTTCCTGTGTTATAATTCTAGCTTTTACGTTTTCCATATCAGCATGCTATTTGTTGGTGGCAAAACGTGTGACCTAACACAGGGTGAGAGCATGACATCAGTTTTGTTCCTTCTGCCACTCTCGACCCCTTACTTTTTTTCCCTGGCCTAAATAAAATTTATAGGAATAAGGAGTACCAATAGATGACTCAGTTGATAGCTGATAGCATCAATTGACAGCAGTAATGACTCATGATAGATAAGGGTTGTGTATCCATAAAGAAATATGAAACAATTTAGTTTTACAAGATGAAATATCAATTATTTTGATTTATGTGACTAGGAATATTATTGGCAGAAGGGGATGATAAAGATATCACCACCTTTCTTTTTCATGCTCTTCTGCTTATTTTTCTTTTTTTCTTTTCAATTTGTCACAAATAGTGATTTCTTGATTGCGGTGATGTATATGATGGTAATTGAATTAATGCAGTGACTGTGTTATTTTTTTTCAGGGGACGTGTAGTGAAAGAATTTCTTATTTATATAACTCGTTTGGTTAAGTACAATGAACTATTTGTTGTAAACTTCTTACATGCATTAATCTTTATGGACAAATAAAAAATATAACAATGATAATGAAGCTTTTACTTAACATTTCATAAAAATTATTTAGCATTCTTCGTTATACCGATCTTAGTGGATTTCACTAATGAAAGAACAATCCTTATAAAAAGAATTACTCCCTGGTATTTAAAAATAAAAATAAAATGAAGTTTAACATTTTGTAAAAATTAATGTAGAATGTCTCTTTTGTTAATTATTTTTTAGGAAAGTACCCATCATGAGTGACTTTTGTAGTAAGATAATTCAATAAACCGTAAGTAAGACTTTGTTTGGATTAGAAGGTGTGGGGGAGTGGAAAGTTGAGGGTACGAGGGAGTGAAAATGTGAAGAAAGTTGAGGTTGTTTGATTGGGATATGCTAGAATGGATATGTGAGGAAAGTTTATTGAAATATGTTAATGATGTGATGGTTGTAAGAATATTTTGAATTATTTTGAATTGTGTAAATTGTAAGATTACAAATTTACCCTTATGTAAATTAAT
>Ga0123341_1005556_pt1 | contig 11261 bp, 6 predicted proteins | sample Turbeapinknodule_FD_89959 | JGI IMG/M metagenome (GOLD analysis project Ga0123341, IMG submission 89959) | Root nodule microbial communities of legume samples collected from Mexico - Turtle bean Mexico pink nodule | ecosystem: Host-associated > Plants > Roots > Nodule | place: Mexico: Nepantla... | reverse complement strand
TATATATATATATATATATATATTGTATTTTAATAATTAAAAATATATTTTAAAATGAATTTATTTATTTATATATTTATTTAATATATATATATTTATAAAAACAATATTTTGTAAAGGTTAACAAATATGAAAAAATAATGAACAATATATTGAGGGTTTGGTCGAAGAAGTGTGAAAAAACAAGAGCGAGTTTATTTAAGTAGCTTTGAGTCAAGTGTTAAGTAACTTACATAATGATAAAATTTGATTTTGATTTCAAATTTAAATTAAGTAGCAGATTCAATTTTGATTATCTAATATCTTATTTAAATTGTATATATATTTTAAATTTATTGCATGTTATCTTATTGAATTTATACTGTTTTGCATTTGATTATATAATATATTATTACAACTACTTGTAGAATGATTTATGATTTGATTTAGTTTTAATTTAAAGGTGAGTGCGTAATGTTTTCATGTTTAATTTTATTTCTAACGAGTAAATAAATGAATTAATTCATTTTGATTTTTTTTTATGATCGGTATAAATAAATGGTTGATATTCCAGTACACACTAGTTCTTAAGATACAACATTGATTAATATTTTTAAACACAATATTAACTAATCATCTATTCAGCAATTAAAATTATTCATTTTCAATTTACCCCATAAGATATAAAAATTTATAATTTTTTTGTAAACTTTTTAATCTCTTTAAATTTTAGTAAGACATCTGTTTACCTAAATTATAATGTTATTTATTAATAATATCTTAGAAACTCATTTTTCTCCGTCTCTAAACTTCTTAATTTCTGGTTGTTGACTTTAACTTTTCGTTCCTACTAGATTAGCTAGTTTTGACTATGTTATATGAGTTTGAGTTTGTTTCCGATTCGGGGACGTGGATAATTTTTAATTTTTCGGTTCAATATCATTATCAGATGGTATTATCGGATGGGTGTTTATCTGTAAGAGATTTCGATAATAAAGTCGGAATAAGTTTATTCAATTATCATATAAAAATATTATACTTACCTTTTAAACACATCACTTATTTATAATAGTTGTTATTGGACTAATCTGATTTTTACTTTTCACACCTTATAATTATTAAGTATATTTTTATTGCTTTTGGTTTATTTATTACACTTTGATCAAATATTGTTCTTGTTAGGGAGATGAGACCTAGACAACTATTAGAGTCTTCGTCTTCCTCCTTCGGTCGGGCAGGTTGTTGATTGCTTGACTGTGGTCCTTCTTGTCTTCGTGCTTCTCCTTCGGCTCTCGGTTTTGGGTGAACACTGAATGGGGTACCTACGGAAGGCACTCCGACGCTCAAGTCAGTAAAGCGGGGGATCAGTATTCGGGTAGGTGCACAGTAATAAACGACGTACCTTTCTCCTTGGGGTGTGTGCTATTTATATTATTTTAATGAGTTTACCTTATTGAGTCTGATTAGTCGCATTACTTAATCTTTAATGACGGATTAGTTTCATTGACCTTGGTTTGAGTGTTAATAGTTGTACGTGTTGGCCAGTCAGGCCGATCGTGATGATTTCCCTTGTCTCGGCCAAGTTTCCGTGGTCTCGACCAACTCTCTTAGGTCTCGGTCAGATAGACCAGGTCTCGAACAGCTAGGTATACCAGTACAAATGTTATTTTATTTTATTATTCATTTATATTATTTTAACTTTCTATATTTTTAATCATCATTATTAAGAAAAATGATCATTTGAGTATGTTTGTAAGTGATAATGTCAATTTAATTTTAAAAATGGTAAATATATTTAGTTTCTATGTAAATTATTAGTATCTTTAATATCATCAGCTAGATTAAATAATATTTTTTCCAATTTAATAATTAAATTGACAAAGTTTAAGAACTTTTTAAATGACCATTTAACCTTTTAAATCTTTAAAACAGGGTTCAGGTACTACTACACTACGACGTCGTTCAGCGATATGCAATGAATTGGCGGGAAAATTAGCTCATTCTATAACTGGCGCCAGTGGGTTCTCATGTTAGGGTTCATTGGTGTATGAAAATTTCAAACAAAAGAAAAGTAAGAGGTAAGTGTTTTCTGATTTTCTTGCCGGAATCGAGTGAAAACGAAGAAATGCCGACCTACAAGATAAGGGGAATCGACGTAGATTTTCCGTACGAAGCGTATGATTCCCAGGTCGTTTACATGGACAGAGTCATTCAGTCACTTCAGGAGGTAACGATTTAGAATACTTTTTTTATTTAATTTCCCATATGCATTATTCGTTGGAGGTAGATTTGTTCGAGTTGCAGTTGGGTACTGAATATGGGTTCTTTTATCAGTGGGGATTCTAATCTTGATTCACCATGTGGTAGAAGAGTTCGTTGGTAACAATTTAGAATCTACTTCAGTGAGTTGTAATATCTTCTCAAATACGGAGATATAAATTAAGGTTGTTGCAAATTTCAATTGCCAATTGGCGAGAGTGGTCGTGTTCTTGAAGTTGTATTTATAAACTTCCTTTTGGATAAATTGAATGTGATGCCGCAATGTTAATGTTATTACTTGATACTAGATAGTTTGATAATGACTTGGCTCTGTCGTAGATTAATATGTCTTCAAATGATCCGTGGTTTACCATCGAATCAGTATAATATCGGGGTGTTCTCATCAGAATTGGTATAAAAAGTTTTGTATTTCCCGTGTTCTGTATTCAGTATTGATATTAAAAAGTTTTAAAAAATAAAAAAATTATCTAATTCTCGAAGTGTTTTAATTAGTATTGGTATAAACGGTTTTAAAAATAAAATTATAAAAATTGTAAAAAAACGCTATTAAGAAGATTGAATTGTCTTTGAAATATTTGACATGGATATGCATCTGGCAGTGTTATGACATTGCATTGCTACTATATAGAAGTTTTTGTGCCTTTTAGATTTGAAGTCATTATCTGCTGCTGTTTACCTTGGTTTTGTTTTCAAGTGCTCAATGTCTTGCTATTACGATTCACCTATGGCATCTGTTTTCTATCATTTGTTTACAGTTCAGACTGTGATTTTATTAGATACTGAATGAATTGTGCTGTGTGTTTTGGCATGGCAGAAACGTAATGCACTATTGGAGAGTCCCACAGGAACTGGAAAAACTCTCTGTCTTCTCTGTGCTACCTTAGCATGGCGGAAGAGTTTGGGTAGTTTCACAACTGGTGTGAGCATGCATACTGGTGACAAATCAGAGGGTAAAAGTGATGTGTCACTGTCACAATCTGAGTCCTCAACATTCTCTACAATCGTATATGCTTCACGCACTCACAGCCAAATCCGTCAAGTAATTCAAGAATTGAAAAGAACATCTTACAGGTCATTCTATATATTTAGGATTTTTTTTTCTGTTTTTGTATGGTTTTGCTGATTATTGACTTGTCAATGTTGATGATAATTGATTGTGTCAATATCATGTGAATTTACCATCATCTTGCACTTCCTCAGTTTTTATTTCCTATATCTAGTTGGTGATATTGGTCCAGAGAGAAAAAAATGGATTCTGTGAACTATCATGGTTAATATTTTGTGTATACTACTACTACTTATGCTGAACCAAATAAAACTTATTGTCTGCAGTTTTTATGATGATTAGTATGTTGGGCCTAAGCTTACCTGATATTTATCAGTATGCAGGCCTAAGATGGGAGTCCTGGGATCTCGGGAGCAACTATGCATTCATGATGAAGTGAAATTACTTCGAGGAAAAACACAAACAAATGCTTGCCGATTCCTCTGCCGAAGGCGTGGGAAGCGCCAGTGTAGCCATTTTCATCAAGTTGCGGGTAATTTTGGAAAAAACATTTCTATGCATACAATATGGGTATATTACGTGTGCACCTTATTTTTCATTATATGTGTATCAGTAACTCATATTTAAAACTTAACATGTAGATTATTTGACCAAATGAATGTTCTCATACATGTTGCGTGATCACTCTTAGTACCACGGATTGCCATAATTCTATTGATGAACAAGCATAAACTTACAACATACCAGATTTTATACTATTCTTATTTGTTTATTTATTATTATTGTTATTAATATTTTATTTTTCCGTTGTCACTTTGATATGCTATGTTAACCTGCCTTAATTATGGACACCCTTGGCAATTTGTTGCCTCATATACTTCATCGTGATAGGTGTGAAGAAGTGGATATAGTCCCACATTAACTACAAATAAGGTTTGACAGTGGTATACAACTTAGATAATTCTTACCTTATAAGTTAATTTAGATTCTAAGCCCAAATTCTAAAAAGGCTATTTGTGTCTAATTATTTCATACAAACATATAGTAACTTATTGATCCAGAAAGGAAGAATGATTTATTTGGTCCTTGAAATTCTATGATGGGTTCAAGTTAGTCCTTGAAAGTAGTTTTTAAATTTCATATTCATCTTTCATTTTAGATAAGTCTTTGTAATACTACTATTTAAATTAAATTTAGTTGGTTTAAGTTATCATTAAAAAGCAATTTAGTCCATATATGCAGGGACAAAATTGCATTTTAATGATACCATACGCGAACTGTATTGAAATGAAGGATGAATGTGAAAGACAAAGGTTACTTTTAGTTTATTATCATTTAGGCACTACTTTAATACGGCCACACGCTTCTACGGATCAAATAAATAATTCTCTTCATATAAATTCTCCCTCGTGGACTAGTTACTCTGAAGCTCAAATGATATCATGTGTGTGTAAGAATAAGATATAATGTTTATGGAGGTTGCTGAAATCTACATATCATTTATGAACTATTTGTTAAGTAAAGTCATTGCGACTTATCTTAAGAATGTTGCTAAAATTTTGTTGCAGAGTACTTGAAGGGCAATTCCCATCTTGGAGAAGAGCCCGTAGATATTGAGGATTTGGTCGATATTGGTAGAAAATTTGGGCCGTATGTTTTCTCAGCTATGCTGGCTGTAACCATAATTTACCATCTTAATGGGCAATTTTGTTTGCCTCCTTTTCCTTCTCTTCTCTCTCCAAGTGAACAATTCTGCCTTAATTTGTGTCTTCTTATTTCAGGTGTCCTTATTATTTATCAAAGGAGCTCCACAAGTTTGTTGATATATTATTTGCTCCATATAATTATCTTATAGATCGTGGATATAGAAATTCTCTGCAACTTTCTTGGAGCAATAGTGTACTCATATTTGATGAAGCTCACAATTTGGTAAGAAGACATTATAAATTTGTCAGAAATTAAGATCTATGCATAGACCTTAGTTCCATTAAGTGTAACCTGTCTTTGCTATGTTCAATCTTGTCCTTTTTCAGTGCTCTGCTATTATGTATTATTGAAATTTTATTCATGCTAATGTTACTACTTTCAGTCTGCTGTGTTACTGAAATATATTCAAGCTATATAATTTGCTTGTTATTTACTTGCAGGAAAGCATATGTGCTGATGCAGCCTCCTTTGACTTGCCTTCTTGGCTTCTAACTACTTGTATTAAAGAGGCAGAAAGTTGTATTGACCTTTCTATAGAAAGAAGAGATAAATCTAATGATAAGTCACAAAATCCAGATGATTTTGCTATCCTTAGAGGTTAGCTTAATCTTACAGAATGCCACTCAAATTCCATTTTTTCTGACAATATCACGATGCACGCTTTTACTCATTTTAACAGCATTATTGAGAAAATGATATTCAATATAAACCATGTTTGTGTTTACTGGATTTTTGGGTGCAACAACCAATTGCACCTACATGCATTTCTTATTTTTTTCTTTTCAGATTCTGGTCTGGGTACGCCGAAAATAGTAAGCCATATATATTTTGTCATCACACGTACAGATTAATATTTTCTTTCTTGCAGCACTTCTTCTAAAGCTTGAAAAGTGTATTTCTGAGGTGCCTATCGAATCTAAGGAGTTGGGGTACACCAAGCCTGGGCCTTATATCTATGAATTGCTGGCTGATCTTAACATCACGCACAAAACTGCTTCTAAGCTAATCGGTATAATTGGTGTAGCTTCAACACTTCTCCAGGAACATAATCAGCAGAAATCAACTGGCACGGTCTGCAGGTTGGATAGAATAGGTGAAATTCTTGATATTGTGTTCAGGGATGGAAGAACTGCACATGCTAAATATTATCGTGTAAGTAGTGGACTTTATTGTATCCAAGTTACACTTCACAGGATAGTTTTTGTTTGTGTTGTCATTTTATGATCACTCCTTTTTTTTTGTATTTTTGCATTTCTATGGATTATATCTTACTTGGAGCTTTATTTCCCTTTGCATAAAAGGTTCATGTGCGGGAGGTTGAGGCTTGGGCTGCCAATGACTCTAAAGGTAAATTGAGACTTGTTTGAATGAACAAGATTTCTCAATGTATTGAAATAATCTTTTTTCTTTAAATACACTCCATTTATTTTTCCTCTATCAACTTTCAAAAACTTACTATTTACTAATACTATAACTTTAAAACTGACCAGTTTTATTTAACATGTTAAGGAATGCTTCATAATTTATGTGGACTTGTTTATTGTACAATTTGCGATTCTTTTTGTGACAGTTTTATATTCAATTATTTTTTATCCATTATTGTCATGAAGTCCCACAGCACTTGCCTCAATTCTTGAAGTGAGGCTTATATATTTGTTGGGAAGCTTAGCTTAATGTCAATTTGATTTAAGATGAAATTTGACATGGCATTAGGACCTATAGCTCGTCTTCTTAAAGTGTCCTGTTCTGGTAGACATTTGTAGAAGGGGTATTGGGAAGTCCCGCCTAATGTGGCTCAGTTCTTGGAATGACTTATATATTTGTTGGCAACTTTGCGTAATGACAATTGGTTTTACAATGAAATTTGACAATTATTGTCATTGTACTTCATTAAATTATCCCCTAGTCAGATGTGTTTGTACAGATTATTGCTACTCTTTTCTTTTTTGGAAAAATAATGTTTTTTATTTTTATTGTGCAAAATATATTTTAATGTTTAAAAGATATGGTTGATTCTGAACAATTATAGCTTTTAGGCCAGGCCTTTTGGTTTATATTTTTTTGGGGTTGGAAAGTGAAGAGGAGTTGGATTTATAAATTTAACTCTGGTTGGTTACATGATACAAGTGATACGCACCAAGAGGAGGAAATGTTTCTTGTTGAGCTTTAGTCTTTTTGTAAATGAAGCTGTTCCTTTCATTATACATACATTCTAACTTGTTTCCATTAGATCTGTACAGTGTTTTGTAACTTATTTGTCCCTGTACGTTACATTCACAGTTATGCTAATATGTCTTGTTGTTTTGATGCTGCAGGCAATGTGTCAAGGACACTCAGCTGGTGGTGCTTTAATCCAGGAATAGCCATGGAAGACTTCCGTAATAAATATGGGGTTAGATCTATTATACTGACTTCGGGCACATTATCTCCTATGGAGTCTTTTGCTGAGGAACTGAAGTTGTAAGTTCCTTTGTTGCTAACTGTGTTTTCATCAATAATATATTGGTTGTCATTAACAAAAAGTATTGATTCTGGTAATCTCAGAGACTTCCCCATCCGGCTAGAAAATCCACATGTAATAACCCCAAATCAGATATGGGCGGGTGTTGTTCCGGTTGGTCCTTCAGGATATACTTTTAACTCCTCTTATCGCACTCGTGATTCACTACAGTACAAGCAGGACCTTGGAAATGCAATTGGTATTTGACCTGCTTATGCTGTACTGAATTTGGCAAAATGAAGTTTATGTAATATTTGTCTCATCATTTTGATAATTGCATTTCTAGTTTAAAAAAATGGAGTTGCACTATTTTGGTAGTGAAAGCCTCATTAGTGAACGGAGCATTGCATTTTTGTTACAGCTTTCTGCTTTTATACCCCAACCTATTTCAGATTTTGGAGTGCTTTAAAATCAACATTTTTTTGAGTCAAACATATCTAGGCTTCAGATACAAACATGATTTTTGATGGTCTTGTGGATCATTCCTAGAAAGGTATGTGGTATAATTCACACTATTTTAAGATGGACTTGTGTAACCTGTCCTAAATAGGAGTGTTGATTAAGTAGAGGTTAAGTTGTCAATGTCATGATTTGATAGTTTATGCTCTGTTCTAGTCATTGACCTGGAGATAGATGTGAGTGTTTGAGGCATAATGAGGCCTATGAGTGGAAACCCAATGAAGATTTCAACAAGTTAATATTATATAATTTGTATTCATGACTTCATTTGTGTGGGTATAATTTCATAAAAACTAAAGAAAATTCTATATTCCAGATTGAGACCCAGAGCCTACAAAATTTGGAATAAGTAGCTTGCATCATTATCAAAATTTGATGAAAAGACTTGATGGGTACTGTCATTAACTGACCATAATTTCATTTCTATGTTGTATTCCAGTAAATTTGGCCCGAATTGTTCCTGATGGACTTCTTGTATTCTTCCCATCGTATTACCTTTTGGACCAAATCATTGGTTGTTGGAAAAGTGTGGTAAGATTCATACAAACCTAATGAAAGATAAATTTGTTTGGTCAAGCTATGGTACATGGTGTTGAGGTTTGTTATTTTCAGAGTAATGAAAATTCAATGTCAATATGGGACAGAATTTGCAAACACAAGAAACCTGTTATAGAACCTAGGGAATCTTCGTCATTTCCTTTGTCGATTAAGGTAACACTTTTATGTAACATGGTGAAAACACATTCTTCTATAATATACATTTGGATACATCATATCCTAAGATGTGCCTAACTTGACCTTTATGCTTCTCTGTATAGGACTATATGTCTAAGTTGAATGACACCTCAACCACTGGAGCAGTTTTTTTTGCTGTTTGTCGTGGGAAGGTAGGACTTAACCATGAGTTGAGAAACAACCTTCTGAGTTGTTCTCATAGGAATTCATTTATTATGGTATACAAATACTGTAAGGTGTAGTGGTACCTGTATTGTTATGATATAGGTATACAGGAGGACCTAAGGGATGTCAATATATTTGAAGATTTTGGGATAGAAGATCATTTATATAATATTAAAATATTTAGTGACATTTATAATTAAGGGAGAATGATTCATAAAGGCCAAGCACTATCCTAGAAATTGTACTACATATTCATAATGCCTCACTTAGATGTATTTGTGATTGGTTATTTTAATAGGTAAGTGAAGGATTAGATTTTGCTGATCATGCTGGAAGAGCTGTGGTAATTACTGGTTTGCCATTTGCGACAAGTACTGATCCTAAGGTTTGATTATCTTTTCCCATTCTTGTATGTTATCTCATTCATTTAACAATCCTAACTCCAAATAGTTCTCTTGGTATTGTCTATTAATTATGCATGTACATGTACTTATGTTTGTTATGAAAAATTACTTTTAATCACTATAGGTTCGACTAAAACGAGAATACCTAGATAAACAATCTCGTCCAGAGGGAGAATTGTTCAAGGTTATGTTGGTTTACTTGCATAAATTTTGTACACATCAATGCAATATGTATACAAGTATTAATTATTTGTCTTGTACTTAAATAGGTTTTAACGGGAGATGAATGGTATAACCAACAAGCCTCCCGAGCTGTGAATCAAGCTGTTGGGCGCGTAATTCGCCATCGCTATGACTATGGAGCAATTATTTTATGTGATGAAAGGTTTTTACCTTGAGTTAATTTGGTCTAAATATCCTTAAAATACATGGGTTTTATTTTATTACTAATTCTCATTCTCTCTTTTGTGTATTACTTCTTCAATGAAACATGGGTAATTTGCACATCAGAGATTTGTTTTGGTCCCAACAAATTTTTGTTGATGGTTTTTTGGGTGGCTCTGTTCAAGCTATATAAACCGAATGCAATATAAATGTAAATTGGTTAGTGTCACGATAATATGATACAAACTAATTTTTCATTTTGTCAAAATTATCTCATAAATATCTTGATGTGTATGTTAAATGTAACTACTATATGGGCTTTACCCATCTCTTTGTATTTGAGACACTTATTCAGGCTCCTGTATTGTAACAACACACACATAGATTATTTTTTATCTCTTCACCATATATCTCAACATGGTATCTAGAGCCTAAACTAGATTTGTGATTTCCCGATGGACCCACTGTTCAATTTCATTATAATATCCGACCTCTTTTGCCACTATTTTGCCATTGTCTTTTCTAATGTTGTTGTCGTCTCTGCTTTTGCCGTCATTGTCGCTGAGGACACCACTGTTCAGATCGCCTTCGCTAGATGATCATTGTTTTGTCGATCCTGCATCCAATGGATCAACAATGCACCTTCACACTTGTTAACATGTCCTTCTCGTAGGTTTGTTAGTCGTCATTTGTGGTGGTGTAATTGTCGGTGTCGATCTTGTTGTGATGTGTTTTTCCCGATTTAGTCTTGCTTCTGGGATCAAAGCTCGATTGAAGTTTCTCACCTTATTTGGAGACATTTTTCTCTCTCTAATATGCAATGACTTCTCCTAGTGTTGCTTGTTATTGTTCTTCTATTTTTACTAATTACATCAACGTTCCTTTGTCCTTTGACAAGTTAGATGAAACTAATTATGACACTTGGATACTGATCTAAAACTTTAGCTTAAGGGCCAAAATTATGTTAACCATCTTACATAAACAACAACCTAATGAAAAATATCACTTTTTGCTGGTCTCGAGTTGACTATCAATGCTTCCCTCGAACATATATTTCATGCCCATGACATGTTTTGGAGTATGGGAACAAGCTTGATTACTGTACACAAATGACACAATGTCTCTTTGGCGTTTGTCAAAATCTCTTGAATGTTGTCACTCCCAAATGTCTTAATGGTTCATTGGTTGAATATTGGGGCAAAGTACATGGTCTCCTTCATGACTTTAATGAACTGTTGCCTCTTGCTTCTACTCCTACTCAAGAATTCGAATAACACTAAACTTTCCAAAGAATATTTGGTTATTTGTTAACAAATGTTGAGATCCCTGATTATGCCCACTTTGATTTTTGCTTGGTCCACCCTCTTGCGCATGCCGTGCAATTAATCCATTGAGATACTTTCTTCTATCTCCACTAGTGACTCTTCAAGATTCATATCTCAATGTGATGATCACAACCAACTCACAAACCTAGCAAGAATTGTCCCAAAAGTGATCATTGCTGTTAGATATTATTAGATTTTTTTTTTTGATCAGCAACGAATTAATAAAATTAAATGAAACACTTTAGGGGTGTTCCAACCCTTATACATAGACCTCCTAATTAAGCATTTAGCAATTAAAACAAGGTTAAGCGGCTCCC
>Ga0123341_1005555_pt1 | contig 11262 bp, 18 predicted proteins | sample Turbeapinknodule_FD_89959 | JGI IMG/M metagenome (GOLD analysis project Ga0123341, IMG submission 89959) | Root nodule microbial communities of legume samples collected from Mexico - Turtle bean Mexico pink nodule | ecosystem: Host-associated > Plants > Roots > Nodule | place: Mexico: Nepantla... | reverse complement strand
TCCTTCTAAGTACTACAATATTAGTTTTCTACTTAATATGACCTATAAATGAAAGGCTCATGATGGTCCAACAATAATGTCTTAGTCAAAGACAAATCCTGTTATATCAACATAACTCATTATGTATATACAACAACTAATTCAATAAAACAGGATGCATTAAATATCAGAAACAATAATGTAATGGGGTCAGAGTGCCAATACATAAAGAGCATAATACTCAATCATAATGTCAATAAGGGTTTTTAGTTACCCATTCTTTCAACATGCTCATTAAATGTCTTTGGTGGCAAACCTTTTGTCAAAGGATCTGCAACCATAAGTTTGGTGCTAATGTGTTCAATTGACACCCTTTGTCTATGAACTTCTTCTTTTTTTATGACAAGGTATTTCAATAACATGTGTTTATCACCCTTTGAATACTTGTCGTTTTTAGAAAAGAAGATTGATGCGATACTATCACAAGAAATTTTCAGCGGCCTGGCAATACTATCAACAATTCCAAGTCCTGAAATAAAGTTTCGTAGCCATAATCCCTAAACAGTGGCCTCAAAATATGTCACAAACTCAGTCTCCATAGTGGATACAACATTGACATATTGCTTCACACTCTTCCACGAGATTGCTCCTCTAGCTAAAAGAAACAAATAGCCAAATGTAATTTTTCTTGTATCCATACATCCAACATAATCTAAATCTGAATATCCTATCACCTCAAGGAGATCAGATCTTCTATAAGTGAGCATGTAATTTTTTGTTCCTTGCAAATATCTCAATACTTTCTTTGCAGCTTTCCAATGATCTAATCCTGGATTACTGTGATACTTGTCGAACATTCCAACAGCAAAACTGATATTTGGTCTAGTAAAAGTTTGAGCATACATCAAGCTGCCAACGATAGATGCATAAGGAATCCGTTCCATTTCCTTGTGTTCCAACTCATTATTTGGACATTGCATAAGACTAAACTTATCCCCTTTCTGAATTGGAACGACACTTGCGGAGCATTTTTCCATCTTAAACCTCTCTAGAACTTTATTAATATACGCTTTCTGAGACAAACCTAATAATCCCTGTGATCTATCAGGAATAATTTCAATTCCAATCACATAGAATGCCTTACCCATACTTTAATTTCAAAGTTTTTTTAGAGAAAATTCTTGGTCTCGTGTAATAAACCAAGATCATTACCAGCAAGCAAAATATCATCAACATAAAAAATTAGAATTATAAACCTTTCCCACTGACCTTTAGATATATACATCGATCAACAATATTTTCCGTAAATCCAAAGGAAGTGATAGTATCATTAAACTTAAGATACCATTGTTGCGAAGCTTGTTTAAGTCCATATATTGACTTCTTAAACTTACACACCATGTAATCCTTTCCTTTAATTGCAAATCCTTCAGGTTTATCCATATAAACTTCTTCCTCTAAATTCTCATTTAGAAAGGCGATTTTTACATCCATTTGATGAAGCTCTAAATCATACCGAGCTACCAATGCCATGATAATTCTAAATGAATCCTTTTTAGAAACTAGAGAAAAGGTCTCTTTGTAATCAACACCATTTATCTTAGTGAAACCTTTACCAACAAGTCTAGCCTTGTGTCTTTCAACATTCCCCTTAGAGTCACGCTTGGTCTTAAAAACCCACTTACACCCAATTCTTTTACATCCTTCAAGAAATTCAACAAGCTCCCAAACTTCATTATGATCCATTGATTTCAACTCTTCTTTCATTGCATCTAACCACTTAATAGAATTACTGCTTTTCATGGTTTGTGAAAATGAAACTGGATCTTCATCAATACCTAAGACAAAATCTGACTCTTGTAAATAAACCACATAATCATCAGAAATAACAGGTCTTCTCTACCTTTCAGATCTTCCCAATACTGCTCCATATGGTTCATTTGTTACAGGTTCATCGGTGACAACTTCATTTTGGGGTGTTTCATCATTTATTGTTTATTGTTCTTATATGTTGCCAAATGTTTCTACAATTGTGGGAACAACAACCTGAGAAGAAACTTTAGGTAAATGAATCTCCACCCTAACTTCTTCAACTTCCACCTTACGTGGTTTGACACTACCACTTATTTCACCATTTTCAATGAACCTGACATTTCCAATTTCAATAATTCTCGTATTATGGCTAGGACAATAAAATCTATACCCTTTAGATTTTTCTGGATAACCAATGAAAAAATCACTAGTTGTTCTTGAATCCAGTTTCTTTCTTGTGGATTATATATTTTTACTTATGACGGACAACCCTAAACATGTAAGTGCCTCAAACTGGGTTTCCTTCCTGTCCACAATTCAAAAGGTGTCTTTGGAACTGCCTTACTGGGAACCCTGTTCAAAAAATGCATGGCGGTTTTCAACGCATACATCCACAAAGGGTAAAGAAGAATAACTCAACATACTCTTAACCATATCCATTAAAGTATGATTGCGCCTTTCTGCAACACCATTTTGTTGTGGTGTACCTGGCATTGTATACTGGGCACAAATGCCACAGTTTTCAAGGAACATAGCAAATGGGCCAGGATGTTGTCCCATTTCATCATACCTTCTATAGTATTCACCACCTCTATCAGACCTGATAATTTTCACTTTTCTATCTAATTGTCTTTCAACCTCATTAATAAATACCTCTAAGGTATCTATTGACTAAGATTTCTCATGCAACAAATAGATATATCCATAACGTGAAAAATCATCAATGAATGTGATAAAATACTTTTATCCACTAAAAGACGAAGCATCAAAAGGTCCACACATATCAATGTGTATAAGTTCAAGGAGTTGTGTACTTCTTGTGGCTGCTTTCTTAATTGTGTGTTCTGTATGTTTTCCCTTAATACAATCTACAAATATACAAACATCAGTAAAATCCAAATCAGGTAAGATTTCATTCTTTACCAATCTTTGTATTCTTTCTTTGGATATGTGACCCAAACGTTTATGCCACAAATAAGCTTAACTTTCTTTCACTAAACCGCGTTTAGTACTAGTATTATGATTCAAGGTTAATAGAGTATCAACAAACAGATTATCAAGTTTTAATTTGTATAAACAATCACAAAGAACACCAGAACCAATAAAATGATTATGTTTAAACAAACTGCAACATCCATTTCAAACTTAAAAGAATATCCAGCTGTATCAAGTTTAGACAAAGAAATTAAATCTCTAGAAATGAAAGGAATTGTTCCTGCCGGTTGACCAGATCGTGCTTCCTGCGTAGCTAAGAATCGCATATCAAGGACTTCTTTGTCTTTGTTCCAAATCTCCACCCTTCGCCGCCGTGAGTACCTGAAACAGAGAGAACAAAGGGCGCCCTTGCGGCCGTTTGCACTTCGACGCTCAAGTCAGTATGGTAGTAAACACTATGCACCTCCGTATCGGAACACCACAACTAATGTGTTCTGAAGGTGCGTAACTGTTTTCTAACTAACTTCTCTCTTGTGCTCAAATCACTCGTGCGTACAGTGTGTAAGCTTGCAAATGATTCAAACGTGTAAAACGTACCTCACTAAGCCTTTCAAAAAAGCTTATATACCGTGCACCAACTGTGAATCACTCTTCACCAACAGGCTCCGCATACCCATCTCCTTGGCTAAGAGCATCCCAGCTATGAGGGCCTCGTACTCTGCTTGATTGTTGCTGGCTTTAAACGCAAACCTCAGGGCCTGCTCGATCAGCAAACCGTTTGGCCCCTCCAGGACCATGCTGGCTCCACTTCCTTGTTGATTAGAGGACCCATCCACCGAAAGCACCCACTGGGAGCCCACCTGTACCTCTTGTTGTGTGCTTCCTGGTGAAAGCTCCGCCAAGAAGTCTGCGTATACCTGCCCCTTGATGGACCCCCTGGGCTCGTACTGGATATCAAACTCAGACAGCTCCACTGCCCAGCGGACCATCCTCCCTGCGACATCTGGCTTTTGCAACACCTTCTGGATGGGGAGGTCCGTCATTACCACCACCGTGAAGCTTAGGAAGTAATGATGGAGCCTCCTGGAAGAGAAAACCACTGCCAGAACCGCCTTCTCTAACGATTGATACCTCGCCTCCGGGCCCTGCAAGACCTTACTTACAAAGTATATGGTCTTATGAGTCTGGTCCTGCTCCTGAACTAACACAACACTGATCGCCCACTCAATCACCGCGAAGTACAACCTGAGTGGCATGCCAGTCTGTGGCTTGCAAAGCACGGGAGGAGCCGCCAGATACTCCTTGAGCTTGAGGAACGCTGCCTCGCACTCCTCGGTCCATACGAACCTACCATTTCTCTTGAGGCACTGGAAGTAAGGATGCCCCTTGTCTCCTCCAACTGATACGAATCTAAACAGAGCGGTCATCCGCCCTGTCAACTGCTGCACCTCTTTCACCGAGGCGGGACTCTTCATTGCTAAAATCGCCACAAACTTGTCGGGGTTTGCCTCTATTCCCCGCTCGGTGAGCAAGAAGCCCAAAAACTTACCCGCCTCGACCCAAAAATACACTTCTCTGGGTTCAGCTTGAGGCGGTACTTTGCTAGAGTGGCGAACATTTCCTCCAGGTCAGTTGTGTGTCGCCCTCTCTCTTGGGAGGTCACCACCATGTCATCTACGTAGACTTGCACGTTTCTACCCAGCATAGGTGCAAGGATCCTATCCATCAATCTCTGGTAGGTGGCGCCTGCATTCTTTAATCCAAACGGCATGAACTTGTAGCAATAACTACACGTCTCGGTCATGAATGCCGTTTTGCACTCATCACGGGGATGCATCTTGATCTGATTGTCCCCCGAGAACGCATCCAAAAAGCTTTGCATTTTACAGCCTGAGGCACTGTCCACCAACGCGTCGATGCTGGGAAAGGGATACGAATCCTTGGGGCACGCCTTGTTCAGGTCCGTGAAGTCCACACACATCCTCCACTTCCCATTTGCCTTCTTTACTAACACCACATTGGCCAGCCACTCAGGGTATTGGATCTCCCTGATGTGGCCGGAACTCAGCAGCTTCTTAGTTGCTTCTTGTACGATGAGGCGCCTCTCCTCATTAAACTTCCTCCTCCTCTGCCGTACAGGGCGGACCTTGGGGTCCATGGTGAGACAGTGGCTCAATAAATCTGGGTCGATGCTTGGCATGTCCGAGGCAGACCATGCAAAGGCATCCAGATGGTGTGAGATCACTGTCGCCACCTGGTCCTACTCCTCCCGACTCAGCAGTCGCCCCAACTTGAAGGTCTTACCACCAATCTGCCTCTCCACCACATTCTTTACTGCCTCGGGTCGTCTGTCCGGGCGCTCTCTGCACGAGACTCGCTTCCGCAGCCTTCTCTTCTAGGCGTTGCCTCAGCGAGCGCTTCCTCCATGGGCGAGGCCTCCCCAAATGCTTCTTTCATGGGCGAGGCCTTCCCAGATGCTTCTTCCATGGATGCCGCCTCCCTAGGCGCCACCCCCGTGGGCCCAGCCTCGGCGGGCGTCTCCCCCACGGGTACCGCCTCTTCCACGGGCTCTTCCTCCATGGGCGTATCCGCACTGTATGGGCGCTCCACCACCATAAACACTCCCCTCTTCGTTTTTAGGCTATTTTCATAACACTTCTTTGCTTCTTGTTGATCGGATTTGATCACAATCACTCTTCCATTAAGGTCTGACAGCTTCAGCTTCATGTGCTGTGTCGAGGTCACCCCTCTAGCCTGTTCAGAGTTGGCCTCCCCAACAGAATGTTGTACTTCGAATTGACGTACACAACTAGGTACCGAATGTTCTCGGTACGCGACGCCGCTCCATCGGTGAACGTCGTTCTCAGCTCTATACGTACCTCTACCTAGTCCCCTGCGAAAAAATACAAGCACCATGTGTATGGCCTCAGCTAATCAAGGGACAACTGCAGCTTGTTGAATGTGGACTAGAACATCACGTTCGCGTAGCTGCCCTGGTCCACGAGCACACGATGTACTTTCCTCCCTGCGGTGACGACCGATATCACCACGGGGTCATTGTCGTGGGGGACAACGTCGTGGAGATCAGCCTTCGTAAATGCAAGGTCTATGTCCAACGAGTCATCCGCCCCCTACTCAATCACCGAGTTCACTGATCGCACGTACCTCTTTCGCTGAGAGGCAGTGCATCCTCCTCCTGAGAAGCCACTAGATATGGTGTGCACCTCCCCATGGATTGACATCTCGTGTGCCTGATCCTCCTCTGGTACTGCCAAGGCCGCAGCCGCAAAGGGCCCAGCCAGATAATCCTTCAGGAATCCACTCTTCACTAGCTCATCCAACTGATGGCCCATGCGTCCTTGTGAGGTCCCAGCACTTTATCAGTCTTCGCGGGGGCCCTCAGCCTATCTGCAATGTTAGGCACGACAATTAAGTCCTTCAACTCCACCACGAAGTTGTGCCTCACCGGCCTATTCCCCTTTGTACGCCCCCTCGTCTGGGGCTTCCTCGCCTCGTACGGGCGCTTCCTGTCCTGGCCTCTCCTCCCAATCGCGGCCTCGTTCACCCTGCCGGGCTGTGTACGTGACTGCGTTCTTGGGCATGTTGGTGCAAGACTCTCACGCTTCTCGCACACCTCGCCTTCCGTGGCGATGTGCTCCACTGCGCGACACCTAATCTCTGGAAAGGTTCGGGGGTGGTTTTTGATGATTGATTCGCAGAATGGTCCAGGGCAAATCCCCTTCCTGAACGCGTACACAATCATGGGTTCTTCTGTGGTGCCAACCTTCATCACCTGCGCCCCGAAGCGGTTGATATATTCTTTCAACGTCTCTCTTTGATATTGCTTCACATCAAAGAGATCATACGACATCGACGGGGGAGCCCGATTCGCGATGTACTGCTCCCTAAACAGCTGTCAAAGTTGCACAAAGGAAGTTATATGGCCATCTGGAAGGCTGATAAACCAATCCATTGTCATCCCTGTCAATGTGCTCATGAAGATCTTGCACCTCATAGCGTCAGAACCGCCAACCAGCATCATCTGCGTGTGAAACGCAGTGAGGTGTGCCTCGTGGTCTTCCATCCCCGTGAACGTCATCTTAGGACCTACGAACGTGTGCGGAATCACCGCCTCCATAATAGACTGCAAGAACGGCATAGGGAACTCCCTAGGTGGCGTGAAATATTCACGGTCCTCTGTTTCACGACTCCCAGGGTGATTGCGCAACCCGCGACACAACTCCTCGTTTGCGTGACATAACTCCTCATTCCTTGCTTGCGACGTCGCGAGGTCAACCTGTATGCGCTCTTGCTCCGCCTTTGATGCCGCCATCGCCTCTTGAAGGCCTTGCATCATTTCCATGACCTGTTGCATGGTCATGTCATCACTCTCAGCACGCGTCGAACTCTGCCTCGTTGTCCTCATTCTTCACAACTTCTTGTAGAACTTTGAACTGTTACTGTGATTCTTGGAAAATCCTTCGGCAAAAACCGAGCGAAATCGAAAAAAATCAATGTAAACCGAGAAAAACTAGAAGACAACCGAGAGAACTGCGCGAATCCAAAGATAAACGGTAGAAACTGAACGAAACCGTGAACAAACGGTGGAACTGAATGAAACTTCGAAGATGAACGGTGGAAACTGAGCGAAACTGAAATGATCGGTGAAACTGATTGAAACTCGAAGATTATCGGTAAATCTTGCAAGATTCTTGAGAAACCTCCACAAAACTTGCTACTGAACCTCCAACTACTTGCGGTGGGACTGATGTTTTAGATCGGCCCCATGGTGGGCGCCAAATGTTCTTGCCGGTTGACCAGATCGTGCTTCGTGCGTAGCTAAGACTCACGTATCAAGGACTCCTTCGTCTTTGTTCCAAATCTCCACCCTTCGCCACCGTGAGTACCTGAAACACAGAGAACAAAGGGCGCCCTCGCGGTCGTTTGCACTCTGACGCTCAAGTCAGTATGGCAGTAAACACCGTGCACCTCTGTTTCAGAACACCACAACTAATGTGTTCTGAAGGTGCGTAACTGTTTTCTAACTAACTTCTCTCTTGTGCTCAAATTACTCGTGCGTACAGTGTGTAAGCTTGCAAATGATTCAAACATGTAAAACGTACCTCACTAAGCCTTTCAAAAAAGCTTATATACCTTGGGTTTCAGTGCCTCAGCCACGTGTCACTTAGGACTTAAGCGCAACTCTGGGTGGAGGCCTAACGACGCTGTAACCCAACTTAGGGAAATCCCAGCGCGTAAGTCTCCCTTCTTCGAAGTGCATCCGGCGTAGGGGGTGACTACCTGGGTGCCAACTCATGCACCCTAGCCTCTAGTCACTCGCCCTGGGAGTATCTCTACCTTCCTCTCATACCATGCATGTAGATTACTCCCTGGGACGTGGCCCTCTCCCGGGTCGTATCTGTCCCAGTGGTTCTCCAAAGGTGGCGTGCACTGTCGCGTCTCTACAGCTCATGCATGGGTACTTCGCGAGTCAGGTCTCTCCGTGCTGGTACTGGGAGTATGGCCTTGAAGCCACCTTTCTCTTCTCTTTATTACTCTTCTGAGGTACCGAGGCCCGAGGCCTCCACGCCCTTACCGTGGCCTCTCACCGTGCCGCCCCCTCCACGGTCTTCCCTACCCGTGGGTATCGGGGGGTGGCCCCTCCTATCTGTGGGCGTGTCCTATGGTGCCGCCTCCTCCACGGTCGTTCCTCCCCGTGGGTATCGGGAGGTGGTGCCCATCGGATGTAAGCACCCCTTGGTTTGGACCCAGTCAATGCCCAAGGCTGGTCAACGCCCGAGGCCGGTCAACGCCCGAGGCCTGACCACCTCCCTTCTTGTCTCCCTGTGCCCTTGATGGGTCCCACCAAGTGTTAACTTTGGTCAACGCCCGTGGACGAGTCGGTACAGGAATATAAAGAGTTTGAAAAGATATAAATGATGTCCAGTATCTAAAATTAAACGATAAGTTCCGATGGCTTAAACTGAAGCTTTGACTCGATTCCCATAAACATAAATCTTTCAGTTGAGCTTGTGGTTTGGGTGATAAGAAATCCATGCATCGTATTAGAAACATGAGTGGTACAACCAGAATCAATCCACCAAGTATTATAAAGAACTTCTGCCAAATTTGATTCGAAACATACGAAAGCACTAGACTTACCTTTCTTTTCGAACCATATCTTACGTTTCAGGCAATCTTTCTTATAGTGTCCAATTTTCTTACAAAAATGACACATGTTCTTTTGTTCTCTGTGGATTTGGATGGATGACTCATTAACTTTTAACGGTCCTTTATTGCCCCTTTGATTCTTCTTTATTGGATTTTTCTTAGCTCATGACTTACCCACAAGAAAAGTGATTTCCTTGCTTCCTCTTGAATAAGTAAACTTGCAATTCTGCCACATTCCATTTATCTTTAATAGTGTCGTAATTTATTTGGAATGGACCATATTGAGCAGGCAAGGAATTCATGATGAATTGTATAAGGAACTTTCATTCACTTCCAATCCTATGGATTTCAATCTTGCTGCTATGCTTTTCATTTCAGTGAGGTGCTCATGCATTGTACGACCACCATCAAACTTCATGGTAGTTAACGTACCCATTAGTGTCCCAACAATTGACTTATTAGCTATATCAGACTGAGACATACTTTCCACAAATTCCATAAATTTCTTAGCATAATTAGTTTTAGAAATCGTTGACCTAATGCTCTCAGTTATTTTCATTCACATCAGTATTAAACTTAGTCTATTTGATCATCTTTCCCAAGCCTTATGGAAAGATCTTTGTTCAACACTTCTAGTTTCAGTAATAGCAGCAGACTTACCAGTTAAGAGTGCCAAATCAAGATCCAGAACACTTAAGTGAAAATGAACTTGTTCAGACCATTCAAGAAAAATTAAGTCCATTAAACTTCATAATAGGCGAAGCTTGCGAATGAAGAGAGACATAACCAAATGTTGCATAAAACACATAATGTTCACAGTTTAATACTTTGAGTTATGAACATAAACATATAATATAGATTTAGATAACATTCATACAGACAATAAATGTACATTAAAGTTCTCCTTTGGGTGATCGAACAATGCATTTCAATAAACATGATTGATACTAATAATATATATATATATGTATATATGATTGAAAATATATATATATACATATTTTCTTACGTAAATGGTAATTAGATATACTTCAATAAGACATGTTTGCAATCTTTTGATCTACTAAACATATTTAATTAAATATATTAACTACTTAACCACTATCATGTTCATAATTATAAAAAAATTAATCAACCTTTGGGTGATCCTTAAACATTTTATAATCAATGAAATTCAATATACCCATTAAAAAATATAGATATGTATAAATCATCATATCATCTCATTAATAACATCACATAATCATTACATTTATCAAAACATTATAATTTGGTCACTTTGGTGACTAACAAATTATTCGTAATGTACATAATTTTAATCAAGGACAATGTTCCTCATTGTGGAGTTGTTTGTGTTACTTTCATCTCACTACCATGATTTTGAGAAATCAACAATAACTATAATAAAATTTATATAATATGCTTCCACTTATATAATTATACTTTAATCTTTGGTGTTATTATATTTAACTTGTTCATACTATACTATTGAAGAACAATTTATTACTTTTATATCTATGCAATCAAATCAATATTGAATCATCATAAATAATAATAATCTACTTTTCAATTGCAATAAATTTTTAATTTGACGAAAATAATAAAGACGGGATGTTGATCAAGAGTGATCATGTGCTTTGAAGAATCCAAATCCAAGGTGTTTGATGAAAGGTTGATGTTGTTGTTGTGTTTGGGTGGGATCTGGGTAGAGAAGAATGTGATTCACTCCTTTGTTGAATCTAAAACTGATGTGATTTAAAACCTTTTTGAAATCAAGTGTTTTTCCAACTGGTTGTTTTATCGAATCAACTAGTTGTTTTGCTCTTAGGAGTTTTGAAAAAGGTTGAAAACTGTTTTGGTTTGGTTGACATAACAGTCAAGCAGAAACAATCGGTTGTTTCGTGGTTTCAACCGATTATTTCTTTTAAAAACCTAACAGAATTCAGTTTTGAATGGTGAATCTGTTTTAAATGTTTTCTAACTGAATACGCTCCTTCATTAATTGTTTTGACCAATCTTTGGAAATATAAATGGTTTGTTTATGTTTTCAAATATGTAAGAAACAGTTTTGAGAAATTATGTTTGACAGATTTGATTCTAAGATTTCAAGATTCACATCAAGCTTTGGATTTTCAAGAGAGAGTG
>Ga0123341_1005548_pt1 | contig 11271 bp, 6 predicted proteins | sample Turbeapinknodule_FD_89959 | JGI IMG/M metagenome (GOLD analysis project Ga0123341, IMG submission 89959) | Root nodule microbial communities of legume samples collected from Mexico - Turtle bean Mexico pink nodule | ecosystem: Host-associated > Plants > Roots > Nodule | place: Mexico: Nepantla... | reverse complement strand
ATTTTGATTTTCTTGCTATTTTACCAAAAATATCAGATAAAAAAAATTAAAAACATGCAAAATTGCAATGTAGCATAAAAAGATATATATTTTTATATTGATTTAAAGATATATAAGTTTGAATTAAAAAAAAATCCAAGAGAAGAGTTAATTAGGGAAAGAAAGGAAAGGTGGCGGCGGCACGGAATGAGATAGAAGAGAAAGCATAATAGTGTTGCAATCCAAATCCCTCGTAATGAGATCCAACGGCTGGAATCGAAGGCAGCAAAGTGATCGAACGGCGAAAAGGAGAACCGCGTTTACGAAGGTAACCCAGGAATAAGAAATCTTCATCCTCTTATACCCTTCCATGCCGCGCCCACTTCTCTCTTCTCTTCTCTCTCTCTCTTCGCAATTCCAGATTCGTTCTTTCTCTCTCTAGAAACCACCTTCGCTCGCGCTTCTTCTACTTTTTCCGTTTTTAGCTTTTTCCTTATTTGGCCTTCGACACTTCACTCACATCCATTTATAGAAAAAATAGACAGAGAGAGTGAGTGTGAGAGAGAGAGAGAGCGCGAGCGAGAGAGAGGAAGAGGAAGTGTTGTTCGGTCACGGTTTATTGATTTTATCGATTGATTGGTTTTTTGATTCATTGATTTAGGATGCAACAATCGAACGGCTCCGATTCCTCGTTGCAGTCGCAGTCCGCGGAGCAGAACGTTCCGCGGCAGCCGGCAGCGTCTCCGGCGGTGGCGCGGCCGCAGCAGTGGCTTCCGATGCAGTATCCGACGGCCATGGTAATGCCGCACCACATGCTGCCTCCGCAGCACTACGCGCCGCCGTACGTGCCTTTCCACCACCACCAGTACGCGCCGCCGCACGTCCCGCACCAGCAGCACCAGAACGGATCCAGCGGCGAGAACAAAACCGTCTGGATCGGCGATTTGCATCACTGGATGGACGAGAATTATCTCCATCGCTGTTTCGCCTCCACCGGCGAGGTATACACATACACACTCGATATACGTATACATACATTAAACACACAGAGAATGAATCAATGGGAACTGTTATTGTATGCATCAAATTGATGAAAATAATTGTAATTCTTTGTTGTTTAATTTTGATATAATGCTGTTTAATTTCTCTACAATGGGAACTGTTAAAGGTGTTTTTGTTACAAGATATATATGTATGAGGATGTGTGTGTATATATTATATATGTATGATAATGGGTTCGAATTTAATTTCTGTTTATGTTTATATTTATAACGTATGTAGAAGAACTGTAGTTGACAATGTTTGATATGAGTGTTTTTTTTTTTGCATTCTTCATTATCAGCTGATTTCGAGAACGTTGTAAAAACTCCGTTTTTAACATAATTTTGATTTTTTTAGTATTTTTTAGGTTTTTTAAAATTAAATTAGAGTTTATCTCGATTTTTGTGTTATAGAGATTGTGTCAGTGAAAAAAAAATCTAGGGAGTTGCATTTAAGTTTTTTCATTTTTTTATTGGTTGGATTTTGCTGTGTGGTTTATTTGGGAGGCTTGGGTTCTTACATGTTTTTTTTTTGTGTGGGGTTTAATTTCTGTGTTACCGGTAGTATACAAGGTGTCAACGCATCATCGCATGCATGTTTGAAATGTCAACTTCATTGATATATTGAAAAGGAAAAGTTCTTTTTTGCATCGAGAGTCTGACCAATAACTTTAATTTGGAAATTTTATATATGCGTTTACTAGATATATGATATTTTGATTTCAGTTAACTCTGTAGGTGCTATCCAAAATTGTTTTTAGTGGAATGAATGAAATTTTTTCCTTTGCAGGAATAAAATAAAATGGTCCTACACATAATTGATGAAAATAGATTCGTACTTGTTTAATGGTTGAATAGTGGAAATAGAAATGTGGATGTCATTTATTTTCGTACTTGTGTGCACATTAATGAACTCTCATTTTAATTAGATGAAAAGCCAGTCAATTACATAAAAAAAATTCTGCATTTTGGAGGCTTAATTTGTTAACAAAGATGTGGACTGTGCTTCTCATATCCAAGCTTCTGAGTGTTGTATAATTTTACAGATTTCCTCCATCAAGGTTATTCGCAATAAGCAAACTGGCCTATCAGAGGGTTATGGATTTGTGGAGTTCTATTCACATGCTACAGCTGAGAAAGTTCTGCAAAACTATGCTGGAATTTTGATGCCCAATACAGAGCAAGCATTCCGTCTAAACTGGGCATCATTTAGCACAGGAGACAAGGGTTCAGATAATGTTCCTGACCTTTCTATTTTTGTAGGAGATTTAGCTGCAGATGTTACGGATAGTTTGTTGCATGAAACTTTTGCTAGTGTGTTTCCTTCTGTTAAAGCTGCAAAAGTTGTTTTCGATGCCAATACTGGCCGTTCAAAGGGCTATGGTTTCGTCAGGTTTGGCGATGACAATGAGAGATCCCAGGCCATGACTCAGATGAATGGTGTTTACTGTTCCAGCAGGCCTATGCGTATTGGTGCTGCAACTCCAAGGAAATCATCTGGCCATCAACAGGGTATGCCAAATCACATTGCTCGCTTCTGATTTCTGATATATCTCTTTTCATTTGGGAGGGTAAAGGAAAAGATAAGTACATAATGCATTTTGTACCAATAAAATGCTTCCAGCCACATATTTCATTCTCAATTTTCAGCTGTTCTTCGATTTGAGAACTACATTTCTTACTAATATAAACAGAAATCAAAGTTTTGTGCTTTAGATGACGATTTCAATGTCTTTCTAAATTGGTGTAAATTCCTTGAAATACATGTAAGATATGCCTTTTTAGTTTTCACTTTAAAAGAAAGAAAAAAGACAATTACTATGTTTGTTTACTAATGTATATGTTTGATGGTTTCATTAATAGGAGTTGGGGTAGTTAAAAAATGATCCCATTTATTCATAGGTTCTGATTATGTGAAGTGTCAATTTGAGTGACATGATATTAATTGATTTTTTAAGCTTCAAAATAAACTATTCCAAACATATGCTTGGCCGTTAATTTTCCCCTTTTATTGATTTAGACCCCTTCATTTCTTTTTTTTAATACATCTCACTCTATTTTCCTCCAAATTTGTCTTTGATTGTGTTTAGATCCTCACCTAAGTGAGTAAAGTTAGGTTATTGGTTATCCCACCAGTGAGAAAAATCTTGGTTGTTTGCTTTGTTTTTTCCATTTCTTGCTATTTTGACCAGCTTTGTATTGAATCTATAAGTTTCCTTGTTTAGGAGGTCAGTCAAATGGCACATCCAGCCAATCTGAAGCAGATTCTACCAACACAACAGTGAGTTTTCCAGTTTTTTGGATAAAGAGTTGCAATCTAGTGATTTACTACTACTACTTTCATATATGTAACCAATTACTCGTTATAGATATTTGTTGGAGGACTGGACCCTAATGTTTCAGATGAAGACCTCAGACAGCCATTCTCCCAGTACGGTGAGATAGTCTCTGTTAAGATACCTGTTGGAAAAGGGTGTGGTTTTGTCCAGTTCGCAAACAGGTACATGTTCTGATATTTTAACTTTTCATATTGACAGATAACATAATTTTAATATCTTTTTGGTGTACTGGCAACAACATATTCTGATAAACTTTTTCAGAAATAATGCTGAAGAGGCATTGCAGAAGCTAAACGGGACAACAATTGGAAAGCAGACAGTCCGACTTTCTTGGGGCCGTAATCCAGCAAATAAGCAGGTAAAACCCTCAATCAGATAGAATCCCACATTGTCATTTGTCTATTAACCCAAAACAAGTACTGTTTAAAGAATTTGGCTTCTATTTGGCCTCTTATAATCATTTAAAATGTAAACTATACGAACTATATTATATTTTATTTTAAGATCAACGGATTAAAACTCAGTTTTGTGAATTCCATTTTCCAATAAAATATGTTGGTAGTGCTAGACTGTATTGACTTCATGCTGCCCATCATTAAATTACATTTGTGATGATTCATTCTCAATTGATATTTCTTTGGATTGCAGTTTAGAATGGATTTCGGCAACCCCTGGACTGGGGCATATTATGGGGCCCCTATTTATGATGGTTATGGTTACGCATTGCCTCCTCGTCATGATCCCAGCATATATGCTGCTGCTTATGGAGCTTACCCTCTTTATGGTGCCCACCAACAACAAGTAAGCTAAATGCAGTGCAGTGCAATGGAGAAGTAGCTTTCACAACAAGTTACACAGAATCACCCTTGAATGTGCAAATTAACTTCTCTCCCTTTGTAACTTGCCTGATCTGTTGAATTGAATTTTTAAGAATCCCTCCTAATTGTGGAGCGGAAATGAATTTTGATAGCCTGAGGTAGCGCTGTAGGGATTCAATTAGTCATTTGTTTAGGCCTTGTAGGAGTAATGACTAAAGAGGAGCTTAAACTTATTATAGGAATAATTGTCTTATGTATGACAGCGTGTGTGCTTGCTTTCATTTTATTTGTTTTTGACATTAAAGCTTTGCTTTGTTAGCTTTTAAGGGTCATTTTGTTTCTTCTTTGCCAAATTTTACTTGCATGTCTGCTATTCAGAAGCGATTATAGAATTCGAGTTCATCTTATGTAAGAGATCCTGTCCATTTTATTGTAATCGATGGATCGGAAATATGAGCTTACTTTGCTCGAGTTTCTGAATGTGCGTATGTATTCATTGGTTTAGTTTGAAATCTTTATTTCCGTCTCATATTTGGAATGAGAGCGGAAGGAAGAAGGCAGTGAAAACTTTGCAATCGAGTTGCTTGAGCTTAAACAGTTGAACTCTGGCGTGAAAAGGTTTCAAAGGAGACAAAAGTTTCATATTTTGCTGCTAGAATATTAATATTCAAATAGAGATAAGTATTTGTGTAAATTATTACTTGTATAAACTTGTCCTTGAATTTTGTTACCTTTATAATCACATGTTGCTATATTCTTTTCCTAATTAGAGGTGAAAATCTTATTGATGAATTTGTATGAAACTAATCAAATTTGGCATCAATTTTATGGATACTGAGACCAAGTAGACCTAAGAGTTTGATTCGGGAGGAAGTTCTCCCTGAAGAAAAAAAGAGATCATGGTTAACGCTCGCTTTGGTTGGTAACTTGGAACCATGTGGCCAGCTCCTCTTACAGTGATGAGGGTTAGCCCTTTGTACCCAATCAAGTATCCTCCGACCTGCATTTTGTATGCAGAAGATTACCTTACATAGATGCTGCTTGAACATTGATTATATAAGGTAAATGAAAATGCTTATTAAGTGATTACCTCATTTCCAGAATACCATGGACGCCATGTTGTCTCCACTGGAAGTTTCAAGGCATTTACTGAATACCTAGACGATGTTATGGGAACACGCCCATCTGTATCACCACTGTATTATAGAACAACAATGTTACATAAAAGCCATTACAGTACTGTCTTGGATGTAACAAAGCAATTTGTATAGTGTATGAATTATCACCTATATATCCATGTTCTTATGCCACTTGATATTAACCCACTTATAGTGGGTAGAATTGTTGCTGGGCTATCTGTCCATCCCACCGGACTGAAAACAAGCATCACATGTATTCAGAAAACAGTGTTAGAGTTATGGAATTTGACATCGATTAGAGATTATGATTTAATAGTATATATATATAGACGCAAATTTCATCTGAAGTTGATGCAAATTTCATCTGAAGTTGATTTTATAAGTTGGTTTTATGAGAAATTAGGTTTAAGTTTAAATATCACTTTTTAATAAATAGAGTAATTACAATTCATGCATTTTGAAAATAAAGGGAGGAAAACATAATCAGAGAATTTTGAGTACCTGCAAGAAGACCATTCTGAGACTTTAGCATGAAGAGCCTCTTGTACTTGGGCCAGATTTAAGTAGGATTTGGTATATTCGTCAGAACAAGGGTCGAAATTGCTGTCCTACAATATTCCATGTTCAACACTTTTCTGGCTTAGATTTCACCATAATTATATTACTCCATTCATCGTTTTTTTTTATCAGAAAAGAAATTCATTGTTCTTAGTATTTTTTTTTTTAAATAAAAGGAAAGAAAGTCTAGATAATGAGAAATATTAAATAGTCTCAATCTCTGTATTTATGATTCTAACTAATTATTATATAATGTCTCTTTAGTTGAGTTGGTGAAAATATACCTAGAGCATGATAGTATTTAATTATGCAAGAATTTATCTTCAAACTGTCATGCAATTATAATCTTTGACAATCTTTATGTAACACCTAGTCAATGTTTTTTATAGTTGGTTAGAAATTGGGAGAGAAAAAGAAAGTATGATTATTTTATCACAATATATTAAAATAGATTAAATTCGCATTAGTTAAATATAAATATTAAAATAAATAAAATTAACGTGAATAAGACCAAGACTAATTTTGATAAACAGAACAACATCTGTTAATCCTATAAATAATATTTTTTTAGCAAAAACAAATTAAAAAAAAACTTAATACAAACTTAATTTACGTAACACTTTTAAATTTATAAAAAACTAAAACTGTAATATATATAATAAGTGGATATTAACTTTTTTAATATAAAATATTCTTAAAAGAATCCTAAGTGAAGTTAACCCCCTAATACACATGAAACACTAATCTTTTAGAACTAATTTACTTCATCCTTATATTAGTAAGAATGTGATAAAATAGTTATGAGGATAAATCTGGATTTGACTATAATTAAATATATTAATAAGAACAATAGAGAGAGGAGGAAGAGGCATGGAACTTACAGAAGGTGGAGTTTGAGCAGCTAGATCACAGAGGGGAGCATATATGTCATAAATGTCAATCACTCCAATCTCATCATCCCCTCTTCTTTGATATTTGTTGCATTCACTTGTTAAGTTCCCACTCTCAAAGTCACAATGCCTTTCAATTCCTTCATGAGTTTCATCAGAGTTCATAGCATGTGTCCAGAAATACTCATACATTCCTTTTCCACACATATTATCATCTATCCAACCATTCCCAATCTGCATCATCAACCATACCAAAACAACTTCAATTCAAATGTAGGAAAAATGTTATCAAGTTCATCATGATAAATGAGTTATGGAATATGAAGTTGGTGTGTGAGAAAGTATAGAGCAAAATTGAGTGACTCACCGCAACCCCTTTGAGGTTAAGAAGTGTGTGATTTGTGAGGTTATTATGAGTGAGAATAGTGTGAGCTAGCTGAGGGACATAATGTCCAGCATAGCTTTCTCCAGTGATGAACAAGTCTCGAGATTTGTAGTGTGGAAATCTGTTGAGCCAGTTTATGAGAAAAGTGTAAGAGTCCATGGCTGTGCTCTTGTCTCCACTGTCAGAGTAGTCAGAAGAAGTGTTTGAATATGAGAATCCAACTCCTGCTGGAGACTCTAGGAAAATAACATTTGCCACTGCAAAACTTATAAAAAGTTCATTATAGAAATTAATACAAAACTTAGCTATAATTTCTCAAATTCGTGTTTTCATGCTATTGTTCAATTGGAGTTTCACTTCATTGACGTCTGAGTCACATTTTATGCTGTTATTTTTTTTATGGACCCGTTAATTGTAATATGAATAATATTTGAATTTCGGTGATAAATGAGATTTGTAGACATAAAAATAATTATATGTTTAAGGGTAGAATGATTGACCACTCCAAACTTTTTTTCTTAACACAATTAAAGGTTTGATCTTGTATGTCATCAGAGTTACCTTCTGTGAGCTTGTTTTCCTTCTGAGATCGGTGTTTAGAACTCCTGATATGTATGTTCTCCATTAAAAACTTATAATGATTTTAGGTTGGCTGAATTGTTAGAGATCTCACATCGACTAGAGATTATAACATTTCATCGTATATAAGTGAGTGCAACCCTTATCCCATGAGCTGGTTTTATGGGGTTGAGTTAGATTTAAAACCCACTTTTTAACATGGTATCAGAGTCATTTCGATCGTTTATCCTAACGAGTGTTTGTTGGGTTTATCAGGTCACCCGCTATCGGATCGTTATCGGACCATCTATAACATATATCTCCACGCACGAGTTGGTAGCCTCGACGTAAGGGGTTTGTATGTTTCTATGTACATCATTCTTTAATTGAGTTTTATTTATTTTTTCTTACCGTGTAGTGATATTTAAGATTTCATGACATTTTTGTATCTAGTATGTGTAGAAAGGAATGCTTACCATTGTTCCATGCATATTCATTTTTGCGAAGTGTTCTTCCATCACTGTTCACTCTAAAAGGTCCTAATTCTTGCATGGCTCCATATCCAAGGGAAGAGCACCCAGGTCCTGAAAATCACACATTTAGTCATCATACTTTTTTTCCATTGAGGCAAAAAATTAGTTAATATATAATCTAAAAGTTAGTTACAAATTAAAGACAAAAAATATTAATATATGTTTTTCAGTTACTTAATAAATTGAAAATATTTTACTAATTGAAATATGATTAGATATATACTCATACTCTTAATATAAAGATATTCTTTTTTTATCAAATTAAAACAGGTTCAAATAATACACACCTCGAAAGTTTTATTTATCATCCCTATCTAAACTCAATAATTTATTGATAATTAAACTGTTAAAGAATTTTTAATAATTTATTTTTGGCAGACATGAATAATGGCTTCCGTGTTAGAATTGTATTGGAGTAATATAAGTTGTGTTGTCATTATTGATTGGGAATATATTATCTCATACTATATATCAATTAATCATGAATAAGAAATATTAACATAAAAGAAACTAATTGCTACCTTTACCATTTATTGCCACAGAATATATAAAGGGTGGGGTCATGTTGTCATATTATTCAAACATAATTGAGTCTCTTTATGATTATTGGGGGCAAAAGGAATACTTTGAAAAAGGCTTTTTAGATTATTTTTATTTGTTCATCACATTTTGTTTAAATATTCATTTAACATCTATTCATTATCGATCATGTTACAAAGTTACTATTTATATATAATTTTTAGTTATTGCAAAATCCTCCAATTTCAGAAAATGTAATTTACCCTTAAGAGAAATAGAAATATAGATATAACGAATAATTAAATATATTCAGCACTGGCCCAAATATTTTAAATAATAAATATGTTTTTATGATTATGCAAATATAAATGTCTGTTCATAATTAAATAATTAACCTCACTAAAAAAAACCATAAAATATAAACTAATTTTAGAGACAAAAAATAATTAGTTGCTATAATAATTAAATTAGAGACTATTTATTTTAGAAACTTAAAAAAAAAGTTGGTTTCTAAATTAGTTTCTATTATTGTTAAATGGTTTCTAAATTAGTATCTAATTAGCAACCAAGGTTCTAACTACCAAATATTTAGATTCTAAATTTGGTAGCAAAAACCTTAGTAACTAATTAGATATCAATTTAGAAACTATTTATAAATAATAGAAACAAATTTAGAAATTAAAATTTTTTTTAGTCTTTAAAATAGTCTCTAATTTAGTCAATATAACAACTAATTATTTTTTATCTCTAAAATTAGTTTCTATTTAATAATTTTTGTGTGTAGAATATGTGTTGTTTTATGTTGTTTAGTTTACTTTTGTTAGGTACTGACTTTTCTTTTTTTTTGGTGGATGGATTGCTAGTGGTAAGGTCAATTTTAATTTCATTATTTGTATAAGTGTTTGATAACTCCTGAAATGAATTATTAATTTTTGTTGATAAAATAAGTGTTATTTAATTCGCTCATGTTGCCTTTTAATGTGAAAATTGAATTTTAATTTCTTGTATGACGAGATATTCCTAAAATATTTCTATTATTTTTTTTTTACTGATAAAAAAAACTATACCTAACATATTTAAAGAAAGAAGGGTAAGGGTAGAAAATGTATGAAAGAGTTACCTCCATTGAGCCATAGAACAAGGGGCTTGTTGGAAGCATTGTGAGGTGACTCAACAAAGTAGTAGAACAATCTTCTTCCTGCTTTGGCATCCACAGTTACATAGCCACCATACTGATCAAAATCCACCCCTTCTGGTTCTCCCGGCAAACCCTTCACCTTGTCATCTTCCATCAACACCCTTTCTTCCTCAACCTTCCAAATTTCTCCATCACCAATCTTTGTCGCCATTGAAGCTTCTTCTGACCTCACTTTCTCACCCCTCTTTGATCGAATTAACTTGTACAGATATTCCCCTTGTTGGTTCCCCTCACATGGCATCGCAAACTGCCACCAAGACAAAAACATGAACCACACAACAACTTTCATGGACAACATTCGACTCATCCTTGTGTTGTTCTGAGTAGTGTTGTGTTATATATATATATGTACATATACCTTTTCAAGATCTCAAATCCATGAATTTAAATGATATTTTGAATCCTTGGTGCAAACCCATAAATAGTATTTTGAATAGAAAAATATAACATTCCAATAATCATTTGATAAATACTCCACTTTAAGAAAATATAGTTATATCACTACAAGAAAATCATCAAATAGAAACCAATTTTTAGAAACTAAAATAATTAGTTGCAATAGTAACTAAATTGGAGACCATTTTAGAAACTAAAACAAAAATTGGTTTCTAAATTAGTTTTTATTATTTTCTATTATTGTTAAATAGTTTCTAAATTGGTATCTAATTAGCAACCAATGTTTTATCTACCAATTATTTAGTTTCTAAATTTAGTCTCTAAAACCTTGGTTGCTAATTAGAGACAATTTAGAAACTATTTAACAATAATAGAAAATAATATAAACTAATTTAGAAACCAATTTTTGTTTTAGTTTCCAAAATGGTCTCTAATTTAGTTACTATTGAAACTAATTATTTTGGTCACTAAAAATTGATTTCTATTTCATGATTTTCTTATAGTATATGAAAAAAAAATCAATGTATATTATTCATGGGGTCTTGTTTGTTTCTCTTTTTGCATGTGTTGTCCATATAAAGAAGGTGGTTATGAGAAAGTTATATTGAATAAAGTGATGTTACATGCATTAACTCTAGTATATTCAACATTCACACTTTTTTTTTCTTAACTTATACAAAACCCTTGAATAAACAATGAACAGTATTTAATGGAAGGCAGTTCAAGCTCTGACTTTGTGAACACAATGTTATTATATTTTATTATTTGGTAAGATGAAGGCGTATATAACCACTATTGAATTTAAATGCAAGCATGTCAAATTGTTTCAGTTGTGAATGTAGAAATTATGAAAGTGGTGTATGTAAACATCAAATGATTAGTTTCATTGATGAGAATTCATATTAAGTATGTCATATAT
>Ga0123341_1005546_pt1 | contig 11273 bp, 10 predicted proteins | sample Turbeapinknodule_FD_89959 | JGI IMG/M metagenome (GOLD analysis project Ga0123341, IMG submission 89959) | Root nodule microbial communities of legume samples collected from Mexico - Turtle bean Mexico pink nodule | ecosystem: Host-associated > Plants > Roots > Nodule | place: Mexico: Nepantla... | reverse complement strand
TTATTACTATACTACTTTGAATTTTATAAATATTTTGGTTAACAAAAATATTAAGATAACAAGTTGCCACAACTTGCATGCATTTTATAATTAAAAGAATATTCAAATTAACCCATCGAATATTTTAAAATTTTATTATAATTTTTAATTAAAACATAAAACCTGATTTTAAGAGTTATTAAATATTTACTTGAAATTATTATGATTAAATTTTGCACATTTTCAATTTTAAAAGAAAGACTTAGATTACAAGTTGTCACAAACCATCCGTCTTTGAATAACTGGATAAAAGAATGTGACATTAAATTAATTCATTATGCGTTTTTAATTGTGATTGAATATTATGTTTTGAATATATTCATATTATTATAATTTTGTATGCCTTTAATTCAGAGGGAAAAAAATTAAGATAAAAATTTATCTCAACTTGCCTCTTCAAAACTTACCATTAAAAGAATCTAAAATCTGAATAATTCTGTTTCTAGTAAATCATATTTTTCTTAATATATATAAAAAGTAAAACATTTTTGAACTAATAAATTTTAACTCAAATTATAATATATTGTTATTATTTTATAAACAAATAAGACATCAAGCTGTCATAGTTTATGTCTTGAACTTTTACGCTTAAAAGTGTCAAATAAAAATATTTATTTTAATAAAATTTTATCGTAAATAATATTTATCAAATCATAGATCAAGAGTGTATCTTATGTGCCTAAATAGAAGAAATTGAACAGAAACATATATATTGGGCCAAATCTATTCTCCTTCAAAGTTTGAAGGGTTGTTTCTTCCTACCTGCACCCGCATAAACACCCCATAATACATATAATACATATGAAATTACTCTTTTTTTCCTCAATAAATAATTAAAAACTTGCAACTCTAAACAATTTTCACCTCACTTTTTCTTCTTATTCTCTCGTCAAACAACCCTCCCAACCAGTTTTGCACTTCCTTCACTTTGTCGCACCCACAATGCTGCATTTGATGTGCTTGACGGAATTTGTGGTGTTTTTTTTGACATAGATCACTGTGTTTGTGATTGTGTGCTTGAAAAGGTTAGTATTTGAGTTATTTTTGTTGGTTCTCTTGCACTATATGATTGAAGGTACCATTTCGGTCTTTTTTTAGAACGTTTTGCATTACGTAAGTAGGGAGGCAAATTTGAAAAGGGCAAACCGAATTATGTAATGCGAGTTTTTTTCATACAACCTATACAAATATCACATATATGAGTTTTATCAGCAGGAATAAAAGGATAATGATTTTTCAAGACATGCAACATTTAATCACAGAAGCTCCATTCTAAAATGACACAAATTATATTCTTTAACAGTGCAAGAGACAAAAGGAATAAAATTGTGTGTAGCAGTGTGAAAAGTAGAAGAATGAGAGATATAAAAGCCAGCTTTGGCATTAGCTAAACAAATTTACTCTTTGGAGAGGTTGTCCTGTGTAAGACATTGTGGGGGAGAAGATCAAGTTACATTTTAAGTTTAGAGACAATTTAGAAATAGATATAAGATTGCATGTAAATTGAGGAATGTACAACACATCAAGAAGATAGAATTTGTTTGTAAAAACGACTGCCCCAGAATAGTTTGCAAAAATATGTTGGCCATTTGGTAAATCGATAAGGACAGGTTTAATAGTTTTATAGGAGGTGAAAGCAGATAAAACAGTGCAAACGTGATCAATGGCACCAGAATCAACAATCCAGGAATTATGAGTATGATGTAAAAAGGTGAAGGAGTTCTTACCCGTTGAAGACGATTCATGTGCTTTGGGGCCTGCAGAGAAAGAGCCCACTTGATTCACTTGGACATGATTCGTTGTAGTGTCACTGTTGTTCGGCCTTAAAACATCATTGAGAATTTGATATTGATGAGCAGTGAGATGATAATCCCAATTTTCTTATTCTTTTGGACAAGGATTAGAAAAATTTTCATAAGTAGTAACAAGATTGTAAACCTGACTAGTCTTATTGTTGTTATAGAATTTGTACCTAGGAAGGTAGTCATGTTTCTTGTAACAGGTATCCACAGTGTGACCATTCCTGTTACAGTACGTGCAAACTTTTCTAGTGTTGTTGAAGTTCAAGTTCCTATTGTCTTGATTAAGGAACCCAACCTTTTTAAAACAAACATTTTTCAGTATGCCCATGTTTTAAGACTAATAAAATCTCAATTAATAACCAACACTCTAAGTGGTGTATCACTTAGAGTGCCTGGAATTAATGGTTTCTTATTTAGAAGTGTCTTTTGTATACAAGTTGGGACACCCCCCTAAAGTATCCCCTTTTATTTCATTAATTCATTGCTGATAAAAAAAATCCTCCCTTAATACTGATTTGGAACAACCTTCATGCCCAATAGATCTCTTAACTTGATGAAAGCATCGATCTTCAATGGCTTAGTGAGAATATTTGCAATCTGATCTTTTGATCTGCAGTATTCCAATTTCATCATGTTCTTCCCAACTTGGTCTCACAGGAAGTAATATCGAATTTCAATGTGTTTACTTCTTTAATGAAAAAATGAATTCTTTGCAATATTAATTGCAGAGACATTGTCAACATAGATCTTGATTGGAACATCTATATTAAAACCAATTTACGTCATGATATTGCTGAGCCAAACTGATTGACAAGCACTTGTTGCTATATACTCAACTTCACAAGTAGATAATGCAACAATTGGTTGTTTCTTTGATGACCACAAGCAAACAGTCTTTCCGATCATAAAACAATGATCACTTGTGCTCTTCCTCTCGTCTCAATCTCCACCCCCAATCACTGTTTGAGTATCTAACGATCTTAATCTTCTTAGATGAAGAGTAAAATAGACCAAAAGTTGTAGTACCTTTGATGTAGCGTATAATTCTCTTTACAACTTGTAAATGAACTTGTTGAGGTAACTCCATGTATCGACTGACCAATCCCACAACATAACATATGTCGGGTCTAGTACACGTGAGATATCTAAAGCTCCCAACAATCTGCTTAAAGTATGTTGCATCTACAATTCGCCCATCACCTTCCTTCGTAAGCTTAATTCCATATTCAATTGGAGTCTTAACTGAGTTTGAATTCTCCATCTTAAACTTCTTTAAAAACCCAGCAACAAATTTCCTCTGATGAATGAAGATTCCATCATCTCCTTGGATGACTTCAATGCCCAAAAAGTAGAACATAAGATCGAGATCAGTCATCTCAAATTCCTTCATCATGATATGCTTGAAGTCACCAATAATTTTGAGATTAGTTCTTGTAAAAATCACATCATCAACATAAATACATAAAATTAGCAAATCTCCATAATCATTAGTCTTTACATAAAGACCATGATCTGATGCACATTTTTTGAATCTAGTAGCATGAAGAAATGAATCAATCCTTTTGTTCCAAGCTCTTGGTGCCTGTTTAAGACCATATAAAGCCTTAGTTAGTATGTACACCTTCTCCTCTTTTCCAAATTGTATGAAACCCGACGACTACTTTACATAAACCTCTTCATCAAGTGGGCCATTTAGAAACGTAGACTTGACGTCCATTTGGTGAATTTTCCATTGCCTTTGTGTAGCTAAAGCAATGATTAATCTCACTATTTGCATTCGAGCTATAGGAGAAAATATTTCTTCGTAATCATAACCTTCTCTTTGCTCGAATCCCTTTGCCACCAACCTTGTCTTGTATCTATCGATCTCACCATTTGCTTTCACTTTAATCTTGTACACCCACTTCACATCAATTGTTTTGTGTCCTTTTGGAAGATCAGTGAGTTGTCATGTATTATTCTTCTCAATCGCCATCAATTCTTCATCCATAGCCTTTTTCCATTTAGGGTGTTGAATGGCATTTGCAAGTCTCACGGGTTCTGAATCTGCAAGAAAAGCAAAGTGAACCAAATCTCCATTGTAATCAACTTCATCATCAAGATTTACTTTGTAATCTTGAAGGTGTACAGGTTGTCGCTGCTGCCTTTTTGGTCGCTCCAGTTGCAATTGAAGCTACAACTTCAGGTTGAACTGCAGGTGCTTCAAGAGTGACTATATCTTCCACATCATCGTTCAAAATGTAAATATATCATTTTTTTAATCCATTTCAGCTACTGCATTCCTTTGCCATTCCTCATCTTCGGCAAATGTAACATCACGAATGACAATCACCTTCTTTGTCATTGGATTGTACAGTTTGTATCCCCCATGCTTATATCCAATGAAAATGGTCTTCACTGCCTTATCATCCAACTTCGATTTTGCTACCTTGGGGACATGAGCATAAGTAATTGACCAAAATACCTTCAAGTGTTGCACATTGGGTTTGAATTCGCTTCATGCCTCAATCAGAGTTGTCTTAGGAACACTCTGAGTGGGTGATCTATTTATCAAATATACCGCACATGTTACGGCCTCATCCCAAAAATAATTTAGCATACCTTTCGCTTTAAGCATGTTCCTTGTCATGTCCATGATTGTTCTATTCTTTCTCTTGGAAACTCTATTGTGTTGAGGTGTATAGGGACAAATTATGTTATGCTACAACCCAAGTTCTTCATAGTGCCTCTTGAATTCATTAGACTTATACTCACCCCCTCCATCACTACTCACCATCTTAATTAGTCTGCCACTCTGTCTTTCAACAAATGCTTTAAATATTTTAAAGCAGTGGAATACCTCATCCTTGTTTTTCAATAGATAAATCCAAGTTTTCCTTGAAAAATCATCAATAAAGGTTAAAAAAAATACTTATTACCTCCAATTGATGATATGTTCATCGGGCCACAAACATCGGTATGAACAAGCTCCAAAGGAAATTTCGCACGCCAAGACTCCTTAACAAATGGTATCATGTGATTCTTTCCAAAAATGTAAGTCTCACACAATTGATCAGGGTGATGAATATGAGATAAACCATTCACTAAATTTCGTTTGGAGAGATTTTCCAAACTCTGAAAATTTAAGTGCTCAAAGTGTAAATGTCATAACCACGATTCATTATTCACTATTGCATTCAAGCACTTGAAATCACCCATATGCTGGAAACATGCGGTTTTTTGATAAAAAGGTTTTAAGAATCAAATTACCTTTCTTATAAAAAATTGAGAATTGATTTTCAACTATGTGCATCACATAATCCTTTTCGGCCAACTGTCACACAGTCAACAAATTACTTTTCATATCAGGTACATAGAAAACATCATAGATGTACTTGTGATCACCATTCTTCAATGTGATAAGAATTCACCCTTTTCCAGTCACCGGAACTAACCTGCCATCACCGAATTTCACTTTTGTGCGAAATGAGTCATCCAAATCTACAAACAACTCCTTCTGACCACACATATGATTCCTGCAACGTGTATCCAAATACCAAGTCTGATTGTTTGGAGTTTCATTTGATGTGGTTGCCATTAGTACTGCATGATCTTCTTCATCTTGTTCGTGATTACTGTCTTCTTGAGCACAATTGGCAGCATGATTATCACCTTTTGATCTGCACTCATTTGCATAATGGTCGTGTTTATGGCAGTTATAACACTCCACATTTGATTTATTATACATGCCTCCTCGTCCTTCGCGACCACGTTCTCTGCGACCACGTCCTTCGCGCCAAGAGTTATTTGAACTTGGATTGTGATTGGAACCAGTGTTGTTTTGCTCAACGCCTCCATGATTCTGGCCACCACGACCTTTGTTGGAGTAGCTACCACCACGTTCCCGTCCTCTACCTCATGAACTACCATGTTTATGATAGGAGTTACCAATTGAGGTTTGTGCTTGTAAAGCCTATTCAATTGGCTTTTCAATCTTATTGTCATTCATCCGCTGCTCATGCACTCGTAGGGAACCGAACAATATTCTTACTGTCATTGTTGAAATGTCATTTGCCTCTTCAATTGCGGCAACAACATGTTCAAATATGGGAGTTAAAGACCTCAAAATCTTCTCCACCTTTGCCTGCTCCGAATGTGTTTCACCATTGGTCTTCATCTGATTTGTCAAGGCACAAAATTTATTTATATAGACATCAGCAGTCTCTATGGTTTCCATCTGCAGAAGTTCATATTGGCGTCTTAGGGTTTGAAGACGCACCCTCTTGACATTGTCATCACCTTTATAATTGGTTAACAAAATGGTCCAAGCCTCACTTGCAGTTGTTGCTCCTTCTATCTGCTCAAACGTCTCGTCATTCATCCCTTGATGGATGAGATACAAAGCCTTCTTGTCCTTCTTCTTCTGGTCACAATGCGCTACTCGTTGCGTCTTAGTTGCATTATCAGCTAATGTAGACACTCCACTCTCAACGACATTCCATAACTCATGATAATCAAACAAAACTCTCATTTGCACACACCACCGATTGTAATTTTTTCCATCAAGGATAGGGATTGATAATTGGATAGAGTTCATGATAACAAACTGGCTCTGACACCAGTTGTAGAAACTAATTGAAGTAAATAACAAAAGGAAAAAAATTGTAGAAACTGATTGAACGTAATTGCACGAAATTGCAAAACTATTGCACCGATACATCCATTTGATTTACTTCAATAATATATATGATAAAATTACAATTACTGAAAATTATAAAATAAGAATACTAACAGTCCCATAAACTGACCACTTATGCTATACTAATGATAAATAATTTAAGAATAATAAAATTTAAATTAATAATCAACAAACTCAAACCATAAGAAAAGAAAAAAGAGTTATTAATCCATTCATCTTTTTCCTTCTACATATTATTTTTTACATTTAGTATCTAAGATTATCTCAGTCTACACAATCTCAAATTATTACAGTAGTTGTAAAAGTTCATAGACATACTGAAGTCTGCAGGTAAAAAATCAAGACACACATAAAAAAAATGAAAAGTTTGTATAACATTTTTTAATGTAATAACGTTGCATTGCTGTATCGTGTGAAAATCGTGTGAGAGAATAATTTGTAAATTTATTTTTTAATTAAAATTAAAAATGTGGATAGACGTGGCACGTGCCTTTCCACTAATATATTATTAAAGTGGTTATGATGTGAATGTAACTTTTGGGTGAATGTAAAAAAGTATAGATTCTAGTAATGTCTGACCAACTAATAAATGCTCGGTAGCTCCTAAGCATCTTTTGCCTAGAAAATCTGTTGCTCTCAATCTAGTTTATATAAAATTCATTTTGCTCAGAATAAATTTTTTTGTTGTACTAATGAAAATTGTGTACCATAAATTGGATGATAGAAAAAAAACACACACATAAACAACACATATCATCACAGAAAATAAACACAAGATTTAACATCATACACAAAATTTAACATGATTTATCACCAACTATAACATATATCTACATAAATAACTATTAGATATTTAACATGATACACAAGATTTAACATGATTTAATCACCAACTATAACCTATATCTACATAAATAACTATTAGATTTTTAGTTTGTGCTGTTACACATCAATTATAAGTTATACAATAATCTTTTTAAATAAATATTTATAAAAGAAATACAATAATTAAGTTTACTAACCAAACATCATGTTGAATCAATCCAACACAAAATTATCAAAATCATGATTTTGGCTTCATATCCAACATTGGAATGTGCGTAACTCTGATGAGAGACAACGTTGAATGTGTAGCTGAACCCCAATCCCCATTACTGAGCATAAAGTGGGTGTGTGCCCTTCTAAAGAAACCTTGGAGAGAAAAGAGAAACAATTAAAACACTTTGTTAGCACAAATATTTAAAATGAGTTAAAAGTAAAGTTATTAAAAAAGCAGGTAAAAGGTTTGATGTCCATATAACTGTTGGAGTGAGAAGTTTGATGATGTTTTCCTTCATTATCCAACCGACATATTTAGCCTTAACTACGCCCAACCTGTTTCTTGTGTGTGTATGAAGCTACTTACCAACTACCTCTTCTTATTTAATTTACCAACAAACTCTTAAATGATGCAGCAACTGCCTCTACTCTGCCGGCTCATGAAAACTCCCTCATACTTTTCTCAAACCCTTCTAACCAATTACTCTATTTCAGATACTTTTCAACAAAAAAAATAAAAAAAATAGTAAAGAATAAATGTAAAAATACACTACAAAAGAAAGTCGTAAAATATAAACTAATTTTAGAAAAACAAAAATAATTAGTTGCTATAGTAACTAAATTAGAGATCATTTTAAAAACTAAAAAAAATTGGTTCATATTATTGCTAAATAGTTTATAAATTGGTATCTAATTAGCTACTAAGGTTTTAACTATCAATTATTTAGATTCTAAATTTTGTAGCAGAAATCTTAGTCGCTAATTAAATATCAATTTAGAAATCATTTAATAAACAATAGAAACTAATTTAGAAACTAAAAAAAAAATTAGTTTCTAAAATAGTCTCTATTTTAGTCACTATAACAACTAATTATTTTGTGTTTCTAAAATTAGTTTCTATTTCATGATTTTCTTGTAGTGATATATTCATACCCTTATATTTTTAATTTTATTAAAAATGTATATCGATTAAAGATAGCGATTATTTTATTATATATATAAAAAGTAGATGTAAGTTTTATTTTATTTTATGAGTTAGACTTTGTATTCTAAATATCTTATCTTTTACGAGAGTATGGATGTTTAAGGTTTAGAGTTTGTAAGATATTTAGTAAAGTATGTATTAAAGTTTAATATTTTTTTCACCTAAAATTATTTATATACAATCCATTAAAACTAAATTGTGAGTTTTGAAATTTTCTTAATAGAGATCCAAGTGTATTTTAGTTTAATTAAAGTGAAGAAGACAAAAGAATTAATATATATATATATATTATATAACATTTAACTAATGCAAATACTCTTCTCAATTGTTTCTGTTGCGATATTATGAACATTATCGGTTTTAAGAGTTATTTTTTAGTAAAACAATATAAAGAGTTATATTAACTAAATAGAGGTGTTCCAATATAATTTGTTTAATAGAAAAAAGAAATGATAGAGAACCTTAAATATATGACACGAAAAACAGAAAAAAAAGAAAGAAAATTACTAATATTATTTTAAATTGTATGAAGTACAGAATTTGTATTAAACTTGGAAAACTTTTACCATTTATTACCAAAATTAAGTTGCTTCTTAAAATATTACATATCAAAATAAAGTCATGTCAAAAGTGACAAACTTTAATTCAAAATAATATACACATACATTTATTTCTTTTACAATAAAATCATGTGATATTGATTACAACTTTTTTAATCTCCAAATATTATAAAAAAAATCTCAGTTTCTTAAGAAGGACAAAAATTGCCTCAATTTCCTTAAATTAAAAAATTGTAGTGTAGATATATGTTTCTTCTTTCTCCAATTCAGCTTGTTTGTATAGGAGTGGATTTGTTGACACGTGCATACTATAAATGTAATGATTTGTTAATCTTATAGTTCACATTGTACCACATTTAATCATTTGCTTTCTTTTTTTTATTATTTGTTTTATTCTTTACTTGTTTTCATGTCACAATCTCAGCCTCTACTTGGTTACCTAATTGGTAACGTGCATGGAATCGCTATATATTAAGAGACTCATCACTTTATGAACAAACACAAACACATACCCTAAAAGTTTAGGCCACACACACAAAAATGGGAAGTGCTTGTGACCACGATGCTCCTACCCCTCTACTTGAAGACCTTAAGGTCACCATCGAGAACTGCTCCATGATTTTCCCATCAAAAGAGATTCAGAGAAAGTCCATGTTCGTGTCCAACATAGACAAGGTCCTCACCTTTGATGTGGAAACAGTTCACTTCTTTGGTGCCCACAGAGATTTTCCACCCCATCTTGTCTCAGAGAGGCTGAAGAATGCCCTAGAAGATGCCCTTGTGGTTTATGAGTTCTTGGGTGGAAGATTGAAGGTCTGCCATGAGAGCAAAAGGTTAGAGATCGATTGCAGTTCAGAGGGTGCAGGCTTTGTGGTGGCTTCCAGTGAGTACAAACTGGATCAGATAGGGGATTTGGATTATCCAAACACAGCCTTTGCACAGTTGGTGCACAAGAACAAGAGTTTCCTTCGAGAGGATGATGATCCACTCTGTGTTGTTCAGGTACACAAAGATCATATATCTGTTACATCCTTAATCATCATTGTCAATTTTTTACTTTTTTTATCAGTAAAAAAATTAAATACCAAATATTTTAAGAATAAAATAAAAGATTTCTGAATACAACAGACAAAATCTCCATTCTCAGATTGTTATTTGAAGTGACATGTTACCAATATACTATGTCATTATGTTGTTTTATCATGATTTTATTACACACTCAATATGATTAAAAATTGCAAAATGATGATATTTTAAAATTTTATTCATCATTTTTATTTTTTTTATCTTTTCTATACATATACATATGAAAACATGCTTTATATAAAGGGGACGTCTGATAGAAGAGAAATTTTTAAAATCACGATTCTTGATAATTATATATTATATGAATTATGATTCCTATTACAAAATTCTATGTTTTTGGTTGGTTAAAAAAATTCTGGAATTATTTATATAAGTTTTCTAAAAGGAAAAGGATAATGTATTATTTTTATTAAAATTAAAATTTTCATAAGAGTAACATTATATTTCATTTCAATATGTGTCAGTGTTCATGTCTCATCTGTTTCGAATTACAATGTTTTTTATTTCACAGTGTTTTGAATTGATGAATATAAAGTTTAAAATAATATGTCTTAAAATAGAAATAATTAAAATTTTAAAAGGGCAATATTATTATTAAGTCAAATGTAGAAGATAAGATATTGGAATAAACTTTTTAAAAAAAGAAAGGAGCAGAACTAATTTGCATAAAATAATTTAAAGTTTAGGGCAAAGTAAGTATCCTAGTTAAATAATTATTAAAAGAAAAGATTTATACTTTTTGCAAAAGCATAAACAGTGTTATTAAGTGTCTCCATCTGATTTATTTATAACAATAGTAGTGGCAAATTAAAGCCTACTTTACAGTTCGCTGTCACATTATGAAGTGGCTTCTTCAATTAAATGAATATCTATATCCCACAACTCTTTATTCAACATACAACATCCACTTTTCAGCATCATATTTACATCATTTTATCTTATATAACTTCGTATATAACTAATAAAAAAAAATCGTAAAATAAAAATTAATTTTATAAAAAAAAACAACTAGTTCCTAATTAGATACCATTTTAAAAATTAAAAAAACTTTTGGTTTCTAAATTAGTTTCTATTATTGTTAAATG
>Ga0123341_1005545_pt1 | contig 11274 bp, 5 predicted proteins | sample Turbeapinknodule_FD_89959 | JGI IMG/M metagenome (GOLD analysis project Ga0123341, IMG submission 89959) | Root nodule microbial communities of legume samples collected from Mexico - Turtle bean Mexico pink nodule | ecosystem: Host-associated > Plants > Roots > Nodule | place: Mexico: Nepantla... | reverse complement strand
GTTCCCTGGTTATACAGGGTTTGGGGCCTTCCCACGGCGTCGCCCCCTCCATGGTCTTTCCTACCCATGGGTATCGGGGAGCCGCACAGTGATTGCCTTGACTTAATGATATTTGATCTTGGCTACGCCCTGGTTGGGCGTCGCCTTCACCTAGGCGACGCTTCCTCTTGGCGATGCTGGCACTTGGCGTCTCTCCACCTAGGCGACGCCCTGCGTTGACTTTGACTCTCCAGGCGTTGACTTTGACCTTGACTTAGCCAACGCCCGGATATGGGACAGTACAAAAAAAAATAGTCAAAACAGCAAAGAAAAGTGACGCAAAACAACAAGCACATTGATGCAAAACAACAAAGAAAACTTTTACAAAGCATTTCTGATTATCACTTCGCAAAGAATTTTTTTTTCCAAAAATGGATTCAAATTGATTGGCAAATGTTTTTCAACCTTGTAGAATTTTTTTCCTTTTGCTTAAACAAAGTTCTAAAGAAAAGTTTCATAGTTAAGAGTTTAGTAAGTCTCTTAGAGTTTTTCTGTATGCCTTTTCTTGCTTGTCATCTTTCTCAAACGTTTTGTCATTTCTCTTAATTCCAATTTGGTTTAGCCTTTTCTTGTTTAAGCTTTTCTTGTTTTTCTTTTCTTTCTTTCCTCAAGTTTTGTGGTGAATTACCTTGAGCAAGTGTTGAGACTTTAGCATTATTCACTTGAGAGTTTTTCATACCACAAGAAGACCTTGGTTAAGGGAAGAATTTTTTTTCTTTGAGTGGTTGAGTACTTTTATTCAAAATTGCCGCAAGCTTTAACTTCTTTTCACTCTTTGTTTGTTCATTTGTCCAACAAAATTATGGGTCATTTGTCTTTAGGTGAATCTTCAAAACCATAAGCCTAGCACAAAAGCCCACATTTTGGGAGAACTTGTGGAAGTCAAGAAGCGACTTGTCCACAAAGATGAGAAACTAAGCCAATTTGCACAAAGATTTCAAAGACTAGAAGAAGCTCATGCGAGGCAAAGTCAAGAAGAAGAGGAGGAATGGAGATTGACCAAATTTGATGCACGACACCATCAACACCAACCACAATATTGTTTTAATTTTGTAAAGTTACCTAGTTTTAGTGGGTCCAATGACCCTTCTTTGTATTTAGAATGGGAAGCTAAGGTTGAACATCTTTTTCATGTGTATAAGGTTACCGAGGACCAAAAGGTTAGGTTAGCTTCCTTAGTTTTCTTAGATTATGCCAACCAATGGTGGCAACAAACTGTATTGGACATTGGGCTAAACAAGAGGCCAACCGTGGTCTCTTGGTATGATTTGAAAGCATGTATGCATGCGCGGTTTGTTCCTCCTCCTTATAGGAAAGAACTATTGTTGAAGCTCCAACGCCTTCATCAAGGACCTAGGACGGTAGATGAATACTTTAAGGACTTAGAAACCACTTTGACTAAAATTAATATGCATGATAATGAAGAGTCAAAGATAGCTAGGTTTGTAAGTGGTTTGAGGAGAGAAATTCAAGATATTATAGAATTGTATGAGTACTCTTCTTTAGAAAAAGTGGTCCATCAAGGTGGAATCACAACTTTTGAAGAAAACAACATTAAAAAATACTCATAATGATGGCTTCTACAAATCTTCATGGAAGGATAACAACAACAATCCATCCAATTTTTCAAACAACACCACTTCTCACCAAAAAGTTTCTAAACACAATCCTTCTACCTCTACCCCTAAGTCACCCACCAAAACTTCAAGCATCAAATGTTTTAAATGTTTAGGTTTTGGGCACATAGCTGCCAATTGTGCAAATAAAAGAACCACAATATTACAAGAGGTAAATCAAGACCAAATTAAAACAAAATCCAAAAAAACAAATGAAAAAGAAGAGGAAAGTAAAGTGGGTCTCATCTTGTTGACTCCTACAAAAATCACTACACCTCCTAGGTATACTTCTTCCTTCTCTTTTTCATTCCCCAATAATTCTAAATACTTGACATCTTTAGTAAAAGTTTAGGGATGATCTTCAAAAACCTCCTAAAGGTTATCCATTTTTAAGAGGATTTTCACAAACAAATCATCTCTTCCCTAAACATTCTCTACAACCATGGCCTGTATCTAGAATTCACCCATGTGAACTCCCCAAGCATCATGCACATAAGTTTGTTTCAGATCCTAAACTTAGAACTCTCTTCTCTGGGAACAAACTAACTATCGTATTTGTAGGAGTTCTAAATTCGCGAACGAATTCTTTCCAACTTGGGGACCATGATACAAACCCAAGCATCTAAGGACAAATCAAGCATCTCACAAAAAGGCAGTAATCTCAATATACAAAGCCGAGCCCCACCAAACCTCGAGGAAGCATCAACAAAAGAAGAAGCTACAAACCAAAATATCAAAAGTTCTTTCTGCTGGTCTTCTTAAATGTTTAGAAAATATTGTAAATAGGTTGGGCTCATTTGAGGGGTCCAAATAATAGTAATAATCTAGAATAAAGTTCCTTAAGCATAATGGGGGTGTGGGTAGCATTTTAGCTTGTTCCTAGCCCTTTTGAAAGGCATTTTGACATAGTTTCTAGAAGGACAAGCCAAGGATGCGGGATTGACTTAGTCAAACCCTAAGGCAGCCCATTTTCCCCTTTTTAGGGTCCTTCACCTATAAATAGGAGGCCTACCTAATGTATTTTACAAGTTGAAATTATAGTAAAGAAATTCTGCACAATTTTTGTGTGAGTAGTGAGTGAGTGAGTCTCCTCCAATTTGGTCTTATCTTGTGGGTTATGATGCTCTCAAGTGGCGGCCTCCTCCCACTTATCTTGGTGGTTCCACCCCATCAAGTGGCGTGATACACCATTGCTCCACCATCTATAAGTTCTTCTTTCATCATCTCTTCCATTTATCCATTCCTTTTCATGTTTGTATCTTCCTTGTTCTTTAAGTTTCGGCTTGGATTCATCATCACCTATTCATGTCTTTTTCTCTTTGCCTTATGGAAATGAACCTTCAAATCTACTTAACCACTTGGTTAAGTTAATGTCCAGTGGGAATTTTCCTTAGGTTATCACCTCTAATTGTCTAAAATCCAAATCTAAGTAAAGTGTCACCATAAAAATGATCAATCATAAAATCAACTCACATTAGGCGCCCTCTGTCACAACGGAGCCACAATTCAGTACCACGGGGAGACACGAGTCAATACCCAACTGAGGCAGATCCAAGAAAGGGCGTTCAACCTACTCAACCGGCGGGAGAGTCAACTGGGAAGAATAGTTTTGTTTTGTGTTTTTCACTTTAAGGGTTATTTAGGTTCTGATTTGGGTTTTGATTTACCAAAATGATTAGTTGACAACTATAATAGAGTTGCGCCAGTATACAATCAACTACATCATACAATTTGATGACAGTCCCAAGGGAACATTTTGTCATTTCTTGGGAAAATTAGAAATTAGGTAAAAACAAAAGTGGTTTTTTATTTGAAACAAAAAGGAAGGCTTTTGTGGTTTTATTTGAAACACAGCGGAAAGGTTTAGGTTTCGTAATGCGTGCAAACGGAAGAACAAACTAATTTAAGATTCAATTTGACATGATACAATTTGACGGTGACACTGGGGTTCTTCTTTATTTCTAAAATTTATTCGTAGTTTTCTAAGGTTAGTTTTCATTTCATTAGTTTGATTGTATTTTGGTTTTGATGTTTGGGGTTTCGGTCTTTTCTTTTGTGATTGGGCACAATTAATTTTCGATTTCGTGGTGTGCATTTTTGGGTTTTGATTTCCATTTTGGGTTTTCATTTTAGGGGTTATTTAGGGTTCTAATTTTGGTTTTCTTTTTAGGGGTTATTTAGAGTCCAATTTTAAGGTTTTAATTTACGAAAATGATTAGTTGACAACTATAATAGAGTTGTGTTGGTATACAACCTACTGCGTGGTACAATTTGACGATATGACCATGGGATATTTTTTTCATTTCTTAGATAAATTAGAAATTAGGTAAAAAGAAAGTTGTTTTATTATTTGAAACAGAAATGACAGTTTTCATGGTTTCATTTGAAACACAGCTGGAAGGTTTAGGTTTTTCTATGCCTGCGGACGGAAGAACAAACTAATTTAGGATTCAATTTGACAGGATACAATTTGACGTTGACATTAGAGTCCTTCTTCATTTGGTTTCGATGTTTTTGATTTTGGTCTATCCTTTTGTGATTGGGTGTCGTTAATATTTTATTTCGTGGTGTGCATTTTTGGTTTTTGATTTCCTTTTTGGATTTTATTTTAGAGCTTATTTAGAATTTTCATTTGGGGGTTTAAATTTGGGTTTTGATTTAGTGGTTATTGTACCGACCAGTCCTCGAACATCGACGTCAAGGATCGACATCGGACCTCACCAACAGAGGGAGAGATCGGACGTTGGTGGTCTGAACAGCTATAGTGGGCCACGTAAGGTGGGCCCCAGAATTACGCTAGTTACCAATTAAAACAATAGATATAGGAGGAAGCCCTAAGACACGAGGGATCCATGCAGGTAGTGTACATAGCACATTCAAGCGCGACACGAGTAAATAGTCCTTGGAGGAGCTAAGGCCCGTTAGGGTTAAGGTTTCCAAGGAAAGCTACATGCATGACACATGAATACTTAGGGCACCCACAAAATAAATGGAGCCAGAGATTTGGTGCATAAGTTGGTACCCAGGAGACCATTTTGTTTGTCGTTGCACTCCAGTTAAGGGAAGTCTTATGTGCCAGATTATGCTAAAATTGTGTAATAGCGGCGCAGGGACGTTCTCCAAGGAACCTTGGACATGGGTAACAGAACAAAGGTAAAACCTGGTTTCAACCTATATAAAAGGGACAAAGAACCCTAGCATGGTACATAGTTTCTAAGACTGAAACTACTTTATACATTTGGTGTTTCTTTGCCCTAATAGTGACTTGAGTGTCGGAGTGCAAACGGCCGTCAAGGCGCCCTTTGTCTTTCCAGGTAAGAGATTCTTCGATCAAGGGAGTTCGATTCTCAAGTGGAGATAGGAGGGCCAGGGATTGCCGTTCGAGTCAACCAGCGAGAACAATTATTTAGGATTCTATTTTCGGTATTGATTTTAGGGATTACTTAAGGTTCCCTTAAGTGTTTTAATTTTAGAGGTTATTTAGGTTCCATTTTAGGTTTTGATTTATAAAAATGATTAGTTGACAACTATAATAGATTTGTGTGTTATATAATCAACTGCATGGCACAATTTGATGACATGGCCAAGGGGCATTTTTGTGATTTCTTGGAAAAACTATAAATTAGGTAAAAAGAAAGTGGTTTTTTATTTGAAACAGAAAGCAAGGTTTTTGGGGTTTCATTTGAAACACAACGGGAAGGTTTAGGTTTTTTTGGCGTGCGAATGGAAGAACAAACTAATTTAGGATTCAATTTGACAAGATACAATTTTGACGGTAACATTGGGATTCTTCTTCATTTCTAAAATTTATTCATAGTATACTGAGGTTGGTTAGGTTCATTTGGTTTTGATGTTTACGATTTTGGTCTCTTCTTTAGTAATTGGGTGCCATTAATTTTCGATTTTTTTGTGTGCATTTTTTATTTTGATTTCCATTTTTGGGTTTTAATTTTACGTGGTATGTAGGGTACTTATTTGGGGATTCTAATATGGTTTTTATTTAGGGATTATTTAAGGTTTCGTTTTGTGTTTTGATTTTAGGGGTTATTTAGGTTTCGATTTGGGTTTTGATTTACGAAAATAATTAGTGGATAACTATAATAGAGTTACGCCGATATACAACCAATTACGTGGCACAACTCGATAACATAGCAAAGGGGTATTTATGTCATTTCTTGGAAAGATTATGATGTGAGTTGATTTTAAGATTGTTCATTTGTATGGTGACACTTTACTTAGATTTGGATTTTAGACAATTATAGGTGATAACCTAAGGAAAATTCCCACTGGACATTAACTTAACCAAGTGGTTAAGTAGATGTGAAGGTTCATTTCCATAAGGCAAAGAGGAAAACACAATTAAATGGGGATGATGATGACAAGAACAAGGTGCAGAATCATAAAAGGAAACTAGAACAAGGTGCAGAATCATAAAAGGAAACAAAGAACAAGAATGATAAAATTAAATAGACATAAGCATGAATAAGAGTGGATTAATGGAAGAGATGATGAAAGAAGAACTTAGGAATGGTGAAGCTAAGAGTTATCACACCACTTGATGGGATGGAATCACCAAGATGAGTGAAAGGAGACCGCCACTTGAGAGCTTCATATCTCACAAGATAAGACCAATTTAGGAGGAGATCACTCACACAAAAATTGTGCAGAATTTCTTTACTCGAATGTAGAACTCCTGAAAATAACATAGTGAGTTTGTGTACATGATTTGTATATGGTAGATGGGAAACACACTTATGTTCATTAAGCGTAAGGAGATTAGATGGTGGAATTCTAGCTACAGGCCATGTTTGGAAAGAAGATTTGAGGATGAAATGATTTTGGAAGAATCCTCTTAGAAGGTGATACCCTTTAGGAGGTCTTTGAATATCATTCCTAAACTTCTTAATCAAATATGTCAAGTATTTAGAATGTTTAGGTAATGAAAAATACAAGGAAGAAAAACACCTTTGAGGGGAAGGGATGAGAGACGTGTTATCTTGTCCTTTTTTTGCTCTTTCATTTTCACTTTTGGTTTTTGTTTTAATGTGGTCTTGATGTACCTTTTGCAACTTTATGACTCTTTTATTTGGACAATTGGCAACGATGTGCCCAAAACCTAAATATTTAAAACATTTTGTTCTTGAAGTTTTGGTGGGTGATGTAGGGGTAGAGGTAGAAGGATTGTGTTTAGAAACATTTTGGTGAGAAGTGGTTTCTTTTGAAAAATTGGAAGGAGAAGGTTTTGTAAAATTTTTGTTTGTATCTTTCCATGAAGATTTGTAAAAGCCATCATGATGAGTATTTTTTAAAGTTGTTTTCTTCAAAAGTTGTGATTCTACCTTGATGGCTAGGTGAACCACTTTCTTTAAAGAGTACTCATATAATTCTACAATATCTTGAATTTCTCTCCTCAAACCACTTACATACCTAGCTATCTTGGACGCTTCATTATCATGCATATTAATTTTAGTCAAATTTGTTTCTAAGTCTTTAAAGTATTCATCTACCGTCCTAGGTCCTTGATGAAGCCGTTGGAGCTTCAACAAGAGTTCTGTTCTCGCCAGTTGACTGCACTAACGATTTACTTTAGGTTAAATGCGACCTCCTAGGTCTATCACCTCTAGAGCTAGAACCACGTCTCCTGGTTGCGCTTAGAATAAAGCTCCGTTGGGACAAAGGGCGCCCTACCTGTTGATTACACTCCGACGATCAAGTCAGCTAAGGCTCACCGAAAAGCAACAATTTAGTAATGTGTGAAAAACAACTACCTTTTTTGGACACCTATTCTCCTTTTTATCACTGTTCATGCAACATGCAACCACTCCCCCTGGAGCTCAACGAATCTTAACTGAAGATAGTTTAAACTTTTATTGGCAATAGAAAACCACCTGCCGCGGGCACCAATGATCTTCAGGTGCTATCTACAGGTCCACTTTCTGTTACCCAAACATCTCCCTATATTACTAGGGTTAATAGCAACTAGCCACATGTCACAGATATGCAAAAAAAAACATGCAACAAATTTATAAGAAAGAAAACATTGTAAAAAATAATGAGATTATATCCACCACACAAATATATCTTTTAATAGGTGCAACAATGAAATTACTTCGTGTACCCATCTTGCGCTCTGGGCCTAACCTGACCAAAGTGATTGGCCTAGGTTTACATAGCCCAAACACCAAGCAAGTCTTTCACAACGTAAAAGAATCGAGCCGACCTCGTGGTACAAAAAACCGAGCATACGCAAATACTTTCGAGAACTGGGCACTGGTCAGTACACAAGCCCCCCAGGGTCGAGCTGGGTTTAGCTAAGCGAAGAGTCTCCCGAGCATAGTTGATCGTTGATGTGGCGGTTTCTCAGAGGTAGGTGAACACGATTTTAGAAGCATTTTTTTGAAGAGATGTTTTAGTGTTTGCAGACCCCACCTGTACACGTGTTTCAGTGCTAGTGGTAACGAAACTCAACCGTTTTGAATTCCTTCTTCAGAAATTCTAAAACCCCTAAAACCCTTTGTCTTTCACCATTCGTTATTCAGAGCTTTCTTTCTTACTCCTTTGCATCGTTCAGAGATATTCTACTCACTCCTTCGAGCTTCCCTTCATCAATCACGAAAGGTACTTCTTTTTTCTTTCCATCCCGATTATTCATCCTTTGCCTGCTCTGCTTGGGATTACTCTGTTTTCATCTATATCTGATTTATGCTTAGTATTGTTTGTTAGCATGTTATCGTAAGAACCCTGAAATGTGCAGCTAGGTTTTGTTTTCCTGTTCTTCTGTTTGAATTCATACTTGTTATGCATTGTGCTGGGTCTGAACTATCTTGCTTTCTTCGTGTGACTGTCCTTAGCTGCGAGCCCTTATGGATTATAAAACCTTGTATCCTTGGCCCCCCAAGCCTTATTTCTGAAACCTCCTCCTACACCTCTCACGAAAAAATAGTGGCCCTTAGGAAGAAAAATTGTCTCTTTGGTAGGGAGGACAATTGGATTTTCCTAGACCCTTGCTCACCCACGAACCCGTATGTTGTGATGAAACCATATTCCCAGGCAACCCTTTTTGCTATGTTTATGCCACCATTTTTCAAAGAGTCCACCTTCGTCTTCCCTTATCAGTTTTTGAAAAAGAACTCCTGACCGAGCTGAACGTAGCCCTAGCTCAGCTGCATCCTAACAGTTGGGCATTTGTTCGTGCCTTTGCCATTCTACGCGATCAGTTCGGTGTCCAACCTTCCCTTGATGTGTTTCTTTACCTCTTCGAGGTGAAGAAACTACAGTGTCAGCTTTGGGTCTCTGTAAACAACATTTTTGGAAGTGGGATCCATACCCTCTTCCAATCCTCTTACAAGAATTTCAAAGGCCATTTTCTAAAAATCCGAGCTAACAAAAAACACCCTGACCTTTTGGACAGGTTTCCCTTATACTAGACTGAAAAGCCTAACTCGAAGCTTACTCGGTGTTTAGGCAAATTAGCCCATGCCGATCAGGAGGTTTGAAAATTCTTCACGAGTCTTCCCATTGCCTTCGATACAGCCTACCTGTTGGCCCATGAGTATGACCCAAACTTTTTAAAGAGTTATACCGGTACACCTTTTACCCCTAACCTTAAATATTAAGAATGTTATCTGTGAAATATAACATGTTCCTATTTGTATCTTCCTTGCAGATAGCATGTTGGTTCGTTTGAACAAGGAAGATCTGCTGAGGCTGGCCGCGAAGGCAAAAATGGTCAGTCGTGCTCCTCCGAAGGTGGTGGTCGCACCCACCTCCTTTGAAGATGACAAGGACACCGCCTCGGGCTTCGTCTTTACTAGAAAGAGGGGGAGGGTTCAAGCCACTAGCCTGATTCTCTCACCCTCTCAAGGCTAGGTCACCTCAAACGCTGCTCCTCCCTCACAACCTCCGCACACCCCTGTTGCCACGCCATGCCCTCTTGAGGTGGGTGTAGAGAGCTCGAGGCGAAAAAGCCTTTGGGACTAGGATGTCGACGTTGCCTCCCTCCTGGAGGATGCCCTCTTGCGTCTCGAGGACGAGGAGATAATGGATGCCCACAATGGCCAACACCTACTACAACAGGTTATGAAGCAGCTCGGACAGACTCTGGCCACAAGCTGTGTGGCCATGAAGAAGATTAGGCGTCGAGAGGTCGCCATCGAACAAGAGAAACAAGACTCTCAACAGAAGATAGCGGACTTGGAATAAGAAATCCAAAACCTCTGACCCTTCACCGGAAAACCGAGCAGCTCTTGGAGGCCAAGACTAAGAAAGTCGCTGAGCAAGCGACTCGCCTAACTGAGCAAGACGACCGTTTGTCTCGCTTGCAACAAGAGCTTTTCCAGAAGGATAAGTTCTTTGCTGACGAGGTCAAAGTCTACAAGGGTGAGGCTGCCCAAGCTCTCTTGGTGGGCTTTGAGGTTGCCGTCGAGCAAGCCTCCAACCTCCACCTGAGCTTGGACTTCTTTCAGCTAGCACCAATGAGTCGTGGACGGGCAACTAGTAGAGGAGTAGGGATTTTAATCTTATCATAGTGGTGTAACTATTAACTATATCATACTCTATTTTTAATATTATGGAACCGTTTTATTTCATCGTATTCATGTGTCGTATAACAACCCCTCTGAACTTTGCTTATGCATGCCTCATTTAACTTCAACTAGTTCAAGTAGCTTACGATAATGTGTACACATCTAAGTATATTACTCAATCGATTTCGTCGTTAGTGCTAACTCTTCCCGTCATGGGATAACAGGCATAATCAAATTTTAATGAAATTAACCTTTGGTTGGACCATTCACCATAGCCTCTGATGGAAGAGTGCCTTAATCCTTTGGAAAAAATTTGGTGGAATTTGCGGAAGCTCAATGGATGCTCACGGTCAAGGCTCTCCTAGGAGATGGTGGTTACGTTGTAGGTGCAGGTTAGGTATGAAATGTGAGTGGTGAGGCCATCTCACTTTGGTAGAATGAAAGTTTGAAGATCAATTGTCTATCCTAGAGAGGTAGGAGAAGACAAGTAGTGAGATTGGCCAAAATTGGCAGCAATTCACTATTAGATTAAACTTGCCATTACATGAGCCAAGCCCTCTTATTTATAATGTTTAGAGGGCTGGAAATTCAAATGAACGTGGAGGGAAATTTAAATTAATTCCCTCCTAAAAAATGGCCCCCAAAGAAGCACATGGGAGGGGTGTGGCTAGTTTGCATGCTCACCCCCTCTATGGGCTTTCTAGATCGGCCTTGGTAAATTTAGAGGTTTTTAGAAACTCAATTTACCTAGGTTGGTGTTTTAGGTGCCAAAATTAATTCTAAGAAAAATTACAAATAAAGTTCTTATGCCAATTTTGACAAGAAATTAAAATTTACTCTACACTAGAGCTTATGGAATTTGAACATGTATAAGAACGTTTCTCTGCCATTAGTAGCAGCATTCCAGTATTCTTGGATCCTCTTGGCCATAACTATAGTGGTTGACCCAAATCTACCATTTGGTGGGCTTCCATGTGGGCTTGTGCTTGGGCCTCTTCCATCATCCCCTCCCTCTTGAAAAGGATTTGTCCTCAAATCCAATGCTTCTTCTTCTTCATTATTATGGGGATGTATTGTGGTTGGATGGTTTCCAT
>Ga0123341_1005544_pt1 | contig 11275 bp, 14 predicted proteins | sample Turbeapinknodule_FD_89959 | JGI IMG/M metagenome (GOLD analysis project Ga0123341, IMG submission 89959) | Root nodule microbial communities of legume samples collected from Mexico - Turtle bean Mexico pink nodule | ecosystem: Host-associated > Plants > Roots > Nodule | place: Mexico: Nepantla... | reverse complement strand
TATTAAAATAATATAATTTTTGAAAATATAAAAAAAAATATAAAAGTAAAAGTTGAATAATAATATAATTATTTTTAATTAAAAATTATACTATTAGATAATAATTATTTTAATTTAATAGAGAGTAAAATTGTATACAAAATAATAATTAACCATATTTTGTTTGTTTTCAATTATACATGATATACTGTACTTCTACTGTATTTGAGTTAGGCTATTAAACATTATTACACAGAAGAAAAACAATAGGTTTAAACATATGGTATTTGGAATTTTTATTTTTCTTTTTTTTAAACAAAAAAAAAATTGCTAGGGTCTTGGAGTCTGCCACAGACTGCGCAGTGTTTGAACATTGAAGGGAGCATAAGAGGCAGAGGTTTTCTCACTGTTCAAACGAATCCAATTCCATTTGATCGTTCCACTCTCCGATCTGCAAATTCGCAACAACAATGGTGAGGGGATTGCTTAACAAACTCGTCTCTCGCTCCCTCTCGGTTGCCGGAAAATGGCAGCACCACCAACTCCGCCGCCTCAACATCCACGAGTATCAGGTCTATCTCCTTTATCCTTCCTCATCGTCATCGATATATTATTATGATTTACAAATCAATTCCGACCTTCACGGAATCTGTTCCCAGAGATGCCTCTCACCGAATCTGTTCTTTTCGTGCCTTTGTTTTAATAATCGATGATTAATAGTTTCTATAGAAAATGAATATGAAGTTTCTTCAATATATAATTTGTGAAATTGTGGATGTTTATTTCTCGAACCTCTTTGATTTATTGATCGAGCGAGCATCGCTTTTAATGACTATTGAATTTTCATAAAACTAGGGCGCTGAGTTGATGGGTAAACACGGTGTGAATGTTCCAAGGGGCGTGGCTGTTTCCTCTGTTGAAGAGGCCAGAAAGGCCATTAAGGACTTTTTTCCTAATGAAAAGGAGGTAATCCATGTCACATCTTGATGCTCTCAGAAAAATTCTGTGTTTCTATTAATTCTTTCCTTTAGGAACAATAGAAACCTTAGTTCTGCAAGTTTTCTTTTGTGTAATAATGTCGTGGCTGGGTTCGATTGCATGTGACTATGATGACGAACGGTGTAAATGGGATTATTGTGCAGTTGGTAGTTAAGAGTCAAATTTTAGCCGGTGGAAGAGGCTTGGGAACATTTAAAAGCGGCCTTCAGGGAGGAGTGCACATTGTTAAGACTGACCAGGTTGAAGACTTAGCTGGTAATGCATGTCTCCCCCTTTATTCCTCTAATTGCAATTTCCTTGTTCTCATTATATGTTTTTTGGCTTTCAATACAAAACTATGCCCTATGAAGTAACGTGCTCATATGCATTGATTTATTAAATTGAATTCATATTGGATATAGTACTTTATAATACGATTTTCAGTGATATTTTTTCTTAGTACTATTATTATTTCATTGCTGTCACTGTCATTATTCTTATTATTTCAGGGAAGATGCTTGGACAGATACTAGTTACCAAACAAACTGGTCCTCAGGGCAAGATAGTTAGCAAGGTTTGAAATTATTCAACCATTCTCCATGCAAATATGCTAGCATTTTTAGTTTGTATGTATATGCCAGGAATTTTCATTTCTAGAAATTGAACATTTGGTCTGGCAATGTATGTACCTTCACAGGGGTATAATGCGTGAGTACTTATTGTTTGTTTTCTTTATGGAAAAAATAGCAAACCTCTTTTGAGCCTCCAATGGGTGTTGTTTCTGTAATACGTTCAGAGATAATTTGGTGCTTCCAATTATTAGTTCAGTTACTTCACAGTTGTAGTCCGGTTTTATGTAGGTTGATTTCAACACATGAACTGGTGTAGTCTGACAGTTGAACTGATGAACCCCTGTTACTTTTAGTCCTTGAACTGGTTAACTGAACATTCTTCCTCTCAAAAGATTTCTATTTATTCTTACTTAAGCTATTAATTAATAACCAATTGTGCTAACCACTTGTTCCATTTGATTCCTAACCTGCTGTATTGATAATGAAAGTAAATTTCATGTGAATAATACCCAATTGGGTATTCAAATACCTTATGCAATGCTCATAGTTTCTTTATTTTGAAAATTGGATGCACAATGGCCATGGCTATTTTGTTTTATTTTGGGTATCATTCAATTCATTTATATAGAAATATTCACTAAAAGGGGGTTTTTTGTTTAACTTTGCATTTTCCATGTTCCACAGGTTTACTTGTGCGAAAAGCTTTCTCTTGTAAATGAGATGTACTTTGCTATAACCCTGGATCGTACAACTGCTGGTCCAGTAAGTTTTCTATTTCAATATGTTATCTTTGATTTGCTTTATATATACAAAGTTAAATTCTTATTACCAATAAACTGTTATATTGCTTAATGCAATTATTATTTTTTTGTTTTGTTTTTTGTTTTGTAGATTATAATTGCTTGTAGCAAAGGAGGAACCAGCATTGAAGATCTTGCAGAGAAATTTCCTGACATGATTATAAAGGTTTGTGATCCATGGTTCTTCTGTGATGGTATAATTTTTTGCCTGAGCAGTCTTCTTTGCAAGACACACCTGATGCACTCTTTCTTTCTAGTAGGTACCTATCGATGTTTTTGAAGGAATTACTGATGAAAATGCTGCAAAGGTTGTTGATGGTTTGGCTCCCAAAGGAGCTGATAGAAATAAGTCAATCGAACAAGTGAAGAATTTGTATAAACTTTTTGTTGATTGTGACTGCACTCTTTTGGAAGTAAGCATAAGCAAGTTTTAGTTGTCTGACTTTATACAAGTTTATTTTATGAAGAATGTCTCAAAAAATTGATTATTTTGAACAGATCAATCCCATAGCAGAGACAGCTGATAACCAGTTGGTGGCTGCTGATGCTAAGTTGAATTTTGACGATAATGCTGCATATCGTCAAAAACATATATTTGCTCTCCGAGATACAACACAAGAGGACCCTCGAGAGGTTTACTTCTTATTTTGTTTGTGTTTTACCTTACATGGGAATGGAGCATATGATGCCTAGACCCACACCTTCTTTGCCACTTGGCTTAGGGGGATTCAACCCAGCTGAGAATTTCCTCAAGAATTAGGTGTAATGTGTTTTTGGGTTAGATCCAGAACTTATTTTAAGTAAGCCCGACTTGGCATGATGCCATAGTAAGCGTTTTTTGTAATTAGTGACAACTAAGAAAGGGCTCGACTTCAAATAATACCTTTTACATAACATGATAATATATTTATATTGATATGCTTTGTTTTGTAATATATATTGTGTAACATTCCTTAGCTTTACTTTCCTACTTCTAAATTTTAAGACATAGATATGCAATAGCAACATTCTTAATATTCAATTTTTTATGTTTTGTCTTAATAGGTTGGGCAGGTTATTAATTGGGCTGGTCCTGTGTTCAGGTCAAAAAATTGGCCTGACCGTATGTTGGGTGGGTTCATGTTAAGAAACCAAATTCAGCCTGTCCCATATACACGTCAGCCTTATTCATGTAGCTACACATTTCTTTCGTGGCACTGTTCTGCTTTTGATATGTATGTGGAGCTTAAGTTTATGACATACTTATGGTAAGACAGTGAGATTGTTAGGATGGTTTAGGAAGGTCCAGAAATGCCATAAAACCTAAATGGTTAAAGGAATTTATTAGATGGGGTTAAGACATTAGAATATTAGGATATTGTTTTAATGTTATTTAGTTTTGTTTAAATTCACTAAATGATGATACCTGTAGGGTCATTATTCAATTGTTGGCACCTTTTAGGTTATATGTAGTACACCTCCTCCTTACTTATTATCACGAAGGGAAAATATGAATCCTTATTTTATTATGTCTATAACTTTATTGGTAGTCTTCATGGTATTTGCAGTAGGTAGTTCCTTTTTCTTCCTAGCAACGATTCCATATGGCAATGCCAAATTTCACGTGATCTATCTATTTGTGACTGGTTATCAAGCCCTTATATCCTTGAATCTACATTCTTTATTGCGTGTAATGTTGTGGCTTTTATCTTTGAGCAGGTGACTGCTGCAAAGGCAGACTTAAATTATATTGGGTTAGATGGAGAAATTGGCTGCATGGTGAATGGAGCAGGGTTGGCGATGGCCACAATGGATATAATTAAATTGCATGGGGGTACTCCTGCCAATTTTCTGGATGTTGGTGGGAATGCCTCTGAAGGCCAGGTAAGGTCTTGAAGTTGGTATTACTATTAACCATCATGATCAACATAATTGTTCTTATGTCCTTTATCAGATCAATTTGTAATCTATTGGTGCATTAACCTAGACTATACTCCAAAAAGACAATTAAAAATATTGTTTAATATGAATAATCTCTGTCTTATGATTTTTTGTTCATATTTGATGCAATTATGTAATTCAGGTGATTGAGGCATTTAAAATATTGACTGCTGATGACAAAGTGAAGGCAATTTTGGTTAATATTTTTGGTGGTATAATGAAGTGTGATGTTATAGCAAGTGGAATAGTGAATGCTGCAAAAGAGGTTAGTAAGGCTATGACTATATCGATGCCCTCTCCCTCTCTTTCCAAAAAAAAAAAAAAAAAACAAACAAAAAAACTTGCCTTTAAAAACCAGTTTTGTTCCTCTTCCTTCTGTGCTACCATATAATGAGAACGAAGAGGGTTATTTATCTGTTCAGATTAACTTTTTAATCTTATCCTCATTAGCTCTTTAGACTATGGTTTTATTTGGATCTTTTTGATATTGAAAGACTAAGATGAAGCCAAGAAAATGTAGATTCTTTATATTTGGCGCCTTATAAGTTATAACATTTCAATTTTTGTCTATGATGTTGATGTAAATTGTGGATATTGCAAGTTTTGAAATAAAATTTGACATAAAGAACCAATATCATTGTTCTCGTTCTCTTTTTATTTGAAAAAGATTTGGGATTGAACATGACACCTATTTTATCCTGATATTATAATAGCATTAACTTTTCTTGCCATTGTTCTCAAGGTTGCACTGAAAGTACCAGTAATTGTTCGTCTGGAAGGCACCAATGTTGATCAAGGAAAAAGAATTTTGAAGGTAAATGTTAGATTTATTAATTATAATATAATGAAAAGTGTTATTGAAGAGTTGCTTAGTATGTTTTTTATTATCAATGGAACAGGAAAGTGGTATGGCATTAATAACGGCGGAAGATTTAGATGATGCTGCCCAAAAAGCAGTAAAAGCTGCTTACAAATGAAGAGTTACTTCTCAGATTTAAAATTCGGTTTAGTTATAACATTATTTTTCGTGTTAAAACATATTGATGAGAAAGGGATTGATGCAAGAAGTCTTACTGAAGCTGCAGTGCTTATCAAAGCGTTTCCAATAAGTTAGTGATTTCCAACTTGAAGGTCGTTTGGGTTGGTGCACGTGGTTTGCTCTTTGGCTTCTCTCACAATTCAAGATACTGCTCCCTTCCTTTTTGGTTTTTCCCGGTTGAATTCCCTTAACTCTATATTATGCAAATAACATGGAAATACTTGTTTATCTATTAGACATGGATATTCCTTTAAGAGGCCAAAACCTGTTTCTAAATTGAGGTTATTCAATTTTGAATGTTTGATGACAAATGTTTTTCTTGTATTCTGTTGGCTCAAAATTAAATCAGCTGAAATAAAAAAAAGGGAAAAGTGGTTGTAGTAACATAAAATGTGACTAATTCAATATGATTTTAATTAGGTTGATTAACCGGATTGACTAATTGAAAAAAGGAATATTTGAAAATTTAAAATAGAAACTAGAAAAATTAGAAAAATGACTTTTTCTTTTTTTTAGTAAAATTAAAATATGTAATGCAGCAAATAGATAACACCAACTAATTAAATCAGAATAATAAATAATACCCCCATCTGTTATTGCAATTAGAAAATGAATAATTATTTAAAATAATGAGATGAACATGTTGACAAAGAAAAATGAAATATAAATGAAGTAGATTGGATTAAATGGATTTATGGATCAATCCCAATTTGTTTATACCCTGTAATGGATTTATGACTAATTTGTTCAAAAATTGACGATGAAAACTAATTAGTTTAATAAACTTATATCATATTCACCTGTAAGCATTTGTCCTGACAAGATTTCTAACTTAACATAATATTCATATCTTCATAATCTAAAATTTAATAAAAAATTCTATTTATAATAAAAGCACATGACACAGCAGTTAAAATAACTTAAAATCCAAACTACACTTCTTAATTTCTTGATCAATTAGGTTGTTAACCTTCTACCTCCGTTAGTAATGAAAAAGCTTGAACACAAATAGCGAAAACACAGATGAGAGAAGAAAGAGGAACTTCTTTCCTTGGATCCAGAAAGGACAGAACAAAAAACTTAAAACCTTCAAAAATTTGTTTCACGATGAATTAGCATATTCGTAATTGTCAATTCTTTTAGAATTTCTAATATACTTCTAACTTAAAATATTACCCAACAAATAAGATTTTACTCTCTTGATGGAGTTTAAAATGTGAAATATCTTAGATTAGTAAAGGTATGTCTAGGAATGCATAGTAACACGGCTCTAACCCAACTTCAAGGTTGGCATTAATTGTTTAAACCAACAAATTTAACATTACAAAATTTGTAAAAAAATGGTTAACTTTTTTTTAACATACAAATAATATAAAAACAGGAAATCTACAAGTGAAGTTATAGAGGTTGTTCGGAGAGAGGCGAAAAAGTTGTTTGAAAAAAGATTTGAGAAAACAAAAGATTTTGGGGTTTGACTTGGTGAGGTGGAGTTTAAATGTCTATCTGTGGAAGATAATCTTAGCCTTATTGCTGACTTTTCTGAGGAAGAGATACGGGAAGCGATTTGGCAGTGTGAAGGGAATAAAAGCTCAGGACCGGATGACTATAATTTTAACTTTATCAAGAAGAGTTGGGATATTATGAAAGGTGAGGTTGTAGCAGCGGTGAAGCTTTTTCAGGTCTCGGGTTATATACTGAAAGGGTGTAATGCATCCTTTATAGCCTTAGTTCCTAAAGTGAGGGACCCTTTAAAGCTTGAGCAATATAGGCCTATTTCTCTAGTGGGGGCTATGTACAAAATTATCTCAAAGGTCCTATCATGTAGAATTAAGAAGGTCTTACCATCTGTTATCGATGAAAGTCAATCAGCTTTTTTGAAGGACATAGGGATATTAGATAGTGTCCTCATTGCAAATGAGGTGGTGGAGGATTTCAGGAGGAATGGGAGAAAAGGGTTGTGTTTGAAGGTGGATTATGAGAAGGCGTATGATTCAGTGAGATGGGAATTCTTATATCATATTATGCAAAGGATGGGGTTCCATAGTAGGTGGATTAATTGGGTTAGAGCATGTTTGGAATCAGCATCGATATCAGTGTTGGTTAATGGTAGTCCTACGGAGGAATTTTGTCCTTCGAGAGGGTTGAGGCAGGGTGACCCGTTAGTGCCGTTCCTTTTCTTAGTGGTAGCTGAAGGCTTAGCAGGGTTAGTAAGACAAGCTTTAAAAGCTAATCTGCTAACAGGTGTGAAGATTGGAAGGAATGAAGTAGAAGTGTGCTTGCTACAATTCGCGGATGATACCTTGTTCATGTGTGAAGACTCTTTTCATAATGTGGTAACCATCAAGGCCATTCTCAGGGGTTATGAGCTTGCCTCAGGTCTGAAGATCAACTTCAATAAGTCAAATCTAACTGGCATGAATGTGGAAAGTAGGACCCTTGCGCGTATGCAAACACTCTGAACTGTAATTTGATGAAAGTTCCTTTTAAATATCTAGGCCTGGAAGTGGGAGGTAATCCTAGGAAGAAGATCTTTTGGGAGCCAATCCTAGACAAACTAAAGGCCAGGCTTAGTGTGTGGAGGGGAAGATTTCTGTCTTTGGCAGGTAGAATATGTCTAATAAAGTCGGTATTTACAGCGCTACCACTTTTCTATCTATCCTTCTTCAAGATCCCTGAGTCTGTTTGCAAAAGTATTATCAGTATTTAAAGGAGGTTTCTTTGGGGGTGGGGGAAGGAGAACAAACCTATTCTGTGGGTGAGTTGGGAGAATTTATGTAAACCTAAACAGGAGGGAGGCTTGGGGATTAAGGATATTCGTAAGTTCAATGTTGCTTTATTAGCTAAGTGGAAATGGCGTTTTGTAAGCGAAGAGGTAGGGAAATGGAAAGATCTGTTAGTGTCGAAATATGGCATGGAAGGAGACAACCTAAGGGTCCATGTTAAACACCAATCTTGGTGGTGGAGGGACGTATCACAGGTGTGTGGTGAGGGAGGAGGGGTAGGTTGGTTTTCAAAGGCTTTGAGATGGAAATTAGGAATAGGAGATAAAGCCAGATTCTGGGAGGATGGATGGATTGACAACTGTAACCTCAAAACTCTTTATCCAAGGTTGTACTCTTTATCCCTGGACCATGGTCTAAAAGTGGGAGAGGTAGGGGGAAGGGAAGAGTCGGTTTGGTGTTGGCGTCTAAGGTGGAGACGGGAGAGGTTCGTATGAGAATCTCAATTGGAGGAGGAATTGTATTCCTTTATATCGAGGATCCCCCTTTATAAGGAGGCCAAGGACGTTCAGGAATGGGGGTATGAAGATCCCAGGTTGTTCTCTGTGAAGTCTGCTTATGATTTACTTGCTAATTACGCCAGTGGGCACAATGATCTCTTCACTTGTTTGTGGAAGGTCAAAACTTTACCTAATGTGTTGACTACAGCTTGGAGGGTGTTATTGGATAGAGTTCCTACTAGATTATGTCTGAGTCGGAGAGGGGTTGCTCTTGACTCTACATTATGTGGTATGTGTCAAGCTGCGGATGAATCTAGTCAACATCTGTTCTTAGAGTGCAAACATTCCCAGAGCGTTTGGTCATTGTGTTTTAGATGGATTGACATCCAAGGTGTCCAGCATAATGATTTGAAACGTCACTTTGAGAGTTTCCATCTAGTTCAGGTTAGTAACAATCAAAACCTGGTATGGAAAGGGCTATGGGCAGCGGTAATTTAGAGTATCTGGGAACAAAAGAATAATGTTATTTTCAAGCAAGGAATAGTTGATGTTGAAGAGGTCTTTCAAAAAGCACAACTCAAATCTTGGTTGTGGTTAAAACACAAGGTACCCTATTATAACTATTCTTTTGTAGATTGGGTTCTGAACCCCCTTCCCTGCATTAGAAGCCTTAGATAATTTTATTAATGGGTGGTAGGCTGTATGGCCTTGTCTTGAGGTGAGGAAGGGGTGGTAACCAATGGGAAGCTATGTTGGAAGCTCTGAAGGGTCTGTTAACAAGCTGTTGCAGCAAATAGGCTGCCTAGTTATGGTCTATTTGGTGCTCAGGACAGTAGAGTGAAAGTGTCGTCTGCTGTGGGGGCCAAAGTTGGTGTTATGAAGTAGGCTGATGGTGCTGTGGTGGAGTTATCTCTCTTTGTTGGTTACGGGTGGAGTAGGTTCATGGCATTCCTGCAGCATTTAAGGGAGTTTGACACTCTTATTCGGTATATGGTTACTTATGTATGTGCTGATAAATCTTTTGCTGCATTGCTGGTGATGTTTGTGTCAACCCCAGACTAGCAGTAACTGAAGCATCTCGCTATCAGCTACAATGTACTATAAGTTCTAAAGTTTTCAAGGTTGTGATCTTTGAAAGGAAGGGTGGTAGATGCATTTGATATCTAGTTCTTCTTTAATCTCCCCTGTTGCCTAGTTGGAATAGACATGATGTCTTGTGATGCTGCAAAATAGGGAAGTTGCTTTTGACCTCATGCTTGGTGGCACTGTTGTAATGACTATGTTTAGCTCTAAAGAAAGAGGATCAGGTTGGTTCGGCTTAGTTGTTGACCATGAGAAGTAGTGGTTTGGGTTTGTGCAGTTACTTTATGTATGCTGGAGTGGAATTTCTCTTTAAAGGTTGGTGATAGAGGGGTGGAACTTCTCTAGCAGCTTTACTAGTCCCTCTTTTGCTTTTTGGGGAAGTACGTGGTATGCGGTTGTGAAGGCTTGGGATTTGGGGCTGTTGATATTGTCATAAGGAAAAACAACAGCTGATCAGTTTCTTTGTGGATGGGCTTGTTCTGTTGCAGTTTCTTTTCCTTTTCTTTAGCTTTGTCTTGAGGCAACCTTAATCTTAGCTTTTTTGCTTGTTCTCCTGCTGTATTACCGTGGCATTGTGGTTGCATATATATACATCTTTTATAAGGTTCCTTGGGGCACATGGGCTCCTCTTAAGTGCTGTTTTTTGAACCATTATGCGGGAGTGTATACTGATATGGAGTGGAATAACAAGCTGAAACACAGGAGTCTTGGATGTGAATAGCCCGGTCCGTTAGGCTTATGTGCAGCAACTAGAGTCAAGTAGTCTAAAGCTCAAACATCTTGAACAAGACCTTTAAAGAGCCGCTCTCAGGGAGTGTTTATGGGGTGTGGTGGAGCTGGCGGAAGTATAAGTTCTGGAGCTGCAATGTTTGACATGGAATATGCATTTGTCAACCTTGAAGGATTTGTTGGCCAGGCTGTTAATTTGAGAGAACAAACCCTTCACCAGTTATGTCGATTACTGTCATTTCGACAAGCAGCAAGATGTTTTGTTGTGAGTGGAGAGTATTATGGCCGTCTAAGTGCTTTAAGTTCTCTCTGGGCACCAAGACCACGAGGGTAAGATTTTCTCTTGCTTTTAAGGTTCAATACTGTATATATATATTCTTTGGCTTGGATGGAGCTGGAATGATGGTGTAATATGCTGCTTGGCAAAGTAATTGCTGCATTTTGCTGCCACAAAATCTTTTTTATTCATTTTAAGCTTTCTATGATGCTGGTGCTCTCTTCGAAGGCTGCTCCATGTGGCTCTAGTTACACACTTTGCTCCTCCAACAGGTTGTACTGCAGATTGGGGGTAGGTGTTAGCTTTGTGCTGATATAGGTATATGAAATCAACTTTGGGTTTGTAATGATGTAGATTAAGTCATATAATGGTTGGTATTCTAAGCTACAAGGAGGAGTAAGATTGTGATTTTTGTATAAGGGTTGGGATACCCCTGAAGTATCTCTCTTAATTTAATTTATTCATTGCTGATAAAAAAAAATTATACAAAAGTTTTTTTATGAAAGTCTTTCTGACGAGATGTAAGAGCCAATGTATCTCAATAACATGAGCTAATGTTGTAACTATTATTGAATTTTAAAAGTTGAGGTTTAGTTTAATATAACTATGTTTTTTTTATATATATATATTAAATTAAATTAATAAAAACAAGTTAATTACTTTTCATTTTTTAAATTT
>Ga0123341_1005542_pt1 | contig 11276 bp, 6 predicted proteins | sample Turbeapinknodule_FD_89959 | JGI IMG/M metagenome (GOLD analysis project Ga0123341, IMG submission 89959) | Root nodule microbial communities of legume samples collected from Mexico - Turtle bean Mexico pink nodule | ecosystem: Host-associated > Plants > Roots > Nodule | place: Mexico: Nepantla... | reverse complement strand
TAATATTTATATTAATAATATTTTTAATATAATCAAATTATATATTATATGAAATAATATATAGAATTTAATTATACATTCAAACTTTCACACATAGGCTTGGTTTTAACTAAAGTACTGATTTATTAACAGACTAATGCTTCAATATATTTTATAAGATTATTTGTTTCCCTTATGCCTTTTCATTACCATAAGTATCTTATTTCATATTTTACTATCTCTAACCCTAATTTATCTGTTACATAATTTTTGCAGAACATCTACAGTCAGATATAATTTCACATAAGTTAGGGTTCTACTGTAATAAAAATTGTGCTTATCATTCTTCAGGTGATGTATGAGGTGTGAACTTTGTCTCGTAAACATGATAAAAAAAGTTTTTTTAAAAAACTGGATCTTTTGGGGTAAACAACTTTCAACACCATTCCATTTTCCCAAAGAAAGAATTACCAAGAAACAAAGCACCTCACTTTCCGAAACAACATGGAAAATAGACATTTCTAGATCTTCACCCCCACATGGGAGTGGACTAAGGAGAGAGATGATGAAACACAGAGAAAAACAATTAAATTAAAGTCTAAACCCTCCATCAATCCCTATAAATCACATTATTTATGAGAAAGAACGTGATGTTTGTTTAGGAAACCAAGTGAAGAGTGCTTTCCCAATTCCCTGTCTGTCAAACCTTGTTATGTTATCATGTCTCAAAGGTCTCAAACCCAAAACACTTCTTCGCCATTCCCAACAAACCTATGTCCCACACTCCATCATTTTCATCTTCATAAAATATGAAAAGCAACAAACTACATTCAAAACAAAAAATAAAAAATTGAAATTATTGTATTTAACAGCAGAAAATAGTCTGTTTAATAAATTTGTTGATTTCAAGGAGAAAACCATTTGGCATCTAAAACTATAAGTTTATTTTAAAAAATAATGAACTTATTTGAAAGAGTGTCTTTTTCACTTGAACAGTGACATTCCATGATATTACACCACTAATTAATGTTGATGAAGCTTATCCAACCAATTAAGGATGGTATTTATGTGTGTTTGTAGTATCATATGACAAAAGTGTCTGAAAATGATTATATCATGCATGTTGATTCCATTACGTCAATGTTAAGAATCAGCTTTCTTCATTTATTTATTTGACTGTTATAGGTTACCAGACTACATATGTATGTGAGTGATGTAACCTTTACAAGAAAAAATTATAATGTTAAATGTGAAGGGTGAGAGAAAAATAATGTTCTTTTCACAACAACCATCTGTTGCTGTTGGTTGCCAGTGATTTGGACTTGAAAGCGCCCATCTTTTCATGTCCATTGACATTGATAGTTGATACATCACTTGGCTTGTTCATGTCTTCTTTTGACTCTCTCTTTCTCTGCTCCTCTTCTCTTCCTCTTTCTTCATCGTTGTCAAGCACTGTGTTTAAGTCTTACTTCAAAGTTTAAACTTACTCAGTCCCCACACACACTCACTCATTGATACAAAGATGGGGTCTCTGGTTTCTGAAACAGCCAAGATGAAAGCAATGTGGTTGTATCCAAAGGTTTTGGGTTATAATCCTTCTGAAAGATGGGGGCATTCTGCTTGTTTCTCTGGGGGGCTCATGTATGTCTTTGGGGTACGAATTGTAAAATCCCTTGTTTATTTAAAATTAATGTGTTTTTTCTTTTTTCATAGTTCCTAGTACTAACTTCTGAGTTGTTTATGATGCTTGTTACTGGGTTGGCCTCATTTATGGTGTCTGAATTTCTCATGAGTCTTGCCTTTTTGGAGCTCTGCCATTTAAGAGATGTGTTACAGTGTCTTCTTCACTACTGGAATTTACATTTTTGTGATGTGCTCATTAATTTCATAAGCTCCTAGTACTTCTTTCTCACCTTCCCTGCTTTATGGCTATCTTTAGTTAATAAACAAAACACTTTCATCTCTGAATTTTAGTTTTTTTCCTAATTTCTCTTGTTCCTTATATTTCTTGGGGACAATTGACTGAATTCGTTTTTCTTTCTCTAATTAGTGAGACAATACGCGTTTGGGAGACCATAAACTTTCTGCTTTCTTAATATAGCTATATACACATTTCGTTTTTCTCCTCCTTGTGTTATGTTTCTCAATTTATGGAACATGCAAGAGAAAAGTGCTTAGATGTCTTGGTAATATGAGAACCTCTTAATTATTTGATTAGTTCTTCAGATGAATAATTTAATCATTGCTAAACTCTCAGTTTAACTTGTTAAGCACAATTAAGCTCCCATTATCAAACTAGTTAGCCTTTTCTGTATAGACCACACACCACATATTCTCTACGAAACCTCGAGCTGGATTTCATAGGTGTGTTCAAATGTTAGCTTTAAATTTGTTTCCAAATAACAAAACGTTCCGTGTGTACTCATTCCAGGGATGTTGTGGAGGGCTACATTTCGGAGATGTTCTGTGTTTGGACCTTGTCAAAATGAATTGGAGCAAGCTTGCCACCACGGGTGAAAAGCCAGGCCCTAGAGATAGCCATGGTGCTGTTCTTGTAGGGCATAGAATGATAGTTTTCGGTGGCACCAATGGGTTAAAGAAGGTGAATGACACTCATATATTGGACCTTGTTACCAAAGAGTGGATTCGTCCTAAATGTGAAGGGACTCCTCCTTCTCCAAGGGAAAGTCACACTGCTACTCTAGTTGGTGATGAAAGACTAGTGATTTTTGGTGGCAGTGGTGAAGGTGACGCAAACTACTTAAATGATTTGCATGTTCTAGACCTTCGAACCATGAGGTGGACTTCTCCTCCGGTCAAAGGTGATTTGCCTGTCCCTAGGGACAGTCACAGCACTCTTGCAATTGGGAACAGACTTTTTGTGTATGGTGGAGACTGTGGTGATCAGTATCAGGGCGATGTTAATGTGCTTGACATGGACACAATGACTTGGTCTAAGGTATGGTTTTTCTCCTTTCTCTCATACTTTGTTTTCTTTCTATGCAACTAAATGACCAAAGATCATGTTTCTGGGACTTAAGCAATGGCTTTCTTGCATTTTGATGACAGTTGAAAATTCAAGGCTCTTCCCCAGGAGTCAGGGCAGGTCATGCGGCTTTGAGCATTGGTACCAAGGCAAGTTCTTCTACATTGCATCAGCTTTCACCTCTGCCATTCATTTCTTTTTTTCTGTTATGATGATGCTTAGTTACTTTGCAACTTGGTTTTTACTTAATATGCGCTACTATTTTTAACTTAACAACCATCTCCAATGTAAAATTTCTTGAGAAGTTACTAGTTAGAGGAGGTTTTACATGCCTTTCATTTTACACAAGCATCTGATTTTTATGATTAAAAATAATTGTGAGATCATATATTAAGTTCATAGATCAAACCTTTTAAGATTAAGTTAGTTCAAAATACAACTTATAAGAGAATGGTGCAGTAGAGTAAAGTATTGTGAAAAAAATCTTAAATTTGATGTGATAGGTAATAAGAACCTGCACCATACTATTAACAAGATGAAATTTTCATGATTTTCAGGTGTACGTGATTGGAGGGGTGGGAGATAAACGTTATTACAATGACATATGGGTCTTTGACATCTGCACCTGTTCGTGGGCTCAGCTTGATATTCGTGGTCAACCGCCACAGGGGCGATTTTCTCACACAGCTGTTTTGGCAGACATGGATATTGCCATATATGGCGGGTTGGTTGGTTACCATTTACTACAATTTATTCATTAATAAATGTGAAGTGACAATTCCTATTTTCTTTTCTATTTCCTACTGTGCGTAAGATTTTCTTTCTGATATCTTACAGGTGTGGGGAAGATGAGCGTCCTTTAAACGAGTTGTTAGTGTTGCAGCTTGGAGCAGAGCATCCTAATGGACGTTACAACATTTCCATGTGCAAAGTTTTTGGAACTTATTGGAATCAAGAACAGAGGACCATACCTGGAAGACCTGATACCAACTTGGTACAAAAGCTCGTGTTGATATGTTGTTTCAAGTTCCTGTTCATTATGATTTATGTACTGATAATGTGTTTTGAAGCAGAAAACTCCTTGCCTGGAGAACAATATGGAAGCCATAGGAAAATGGACTAATGAAGTTGTGTCAGATAAAGTGCAACCTTGTAACATTAATTCGGGTGGGTTAAGAATTTTTTAACCGAGAAGTTGTTGTATAAAGTTCTGACTAATTTACATGTGACGTTTTATTAACTTGTAACTTGAAAAATATAGTTACATGATACATAAGATTGTTTAGAACTATATCCATAAGCTGGATGATGCAATAATTTCTGCACTTTTACGTGCAAAAGTAGAGAGTGAAGGATTCATTGAGCGAAAGTTGTGATTCCATGCAGGCACTTCACAACAAAAGAGGAAGAGAATTGCTGTGACAAAGGTGTGGGATGTTGAATCAGAACAAGAAGAACATTCTCTTTCACTGTCCCAGCATTCATCTCCTTCTCAATCTGATCAAGAACAGACCCCAGCTCAAAAAGCAAATGTTTCTATCATGGATTCTCAGAGGTATCATTGGTTTAAACAGGTGAATAAAAGTCCAAGCTATTGCCAGCTTGACAATGACTCAAGTAACACCACAGTTATGAAGAATATCACACAAAGAAGTGTTCGTCCCATGAAACATCAACCTAAACAAGAGCAGTATGTTCACATAGATGATGGTAGAAAAGTACCTCGACACACTCAACACCTGGTGGGTCCCTTTACTTTCAAATTTTGGAATACCACTCTGCTGAAATATGTATTATTCTTACTTAATCGTTCTTTCACTTTGGCTACTGCATCCTAGATTGGTGCTGAAGTTCGAGGGAAAGTTGATGGAGCCTTTGATTCAGGTTTACTCATGACTGCAGTTGTTAATGGAAGAGTTTTCAGAGGAGTCTTATTTGCACCAGTAAGCTTCTGAACCTGATTCTTATTTATACTACCCATAGTACCAGCTATGTACCAAAGAAATTTATGTATCTGTCAACAGGGAGCTGCAGTATTCTCCACATGTGTGGAGCCAAACAGTTCTTTATCACCTTCATTTCCCTCCACTCAAACCTTTATGAACTCAAATGATGTGAGGGATTCTGAGCAAGTAACTAGTTGTTCACGTGCAGAGCCCTGCCATGGCTTCAGGCAACCTGTGCTATCTCAACCATCACCAATAATGAGAAGGACTACTTCTGCATCTTTAGCCAAAGAGCATCAAATGAGGAGTGACCTTCAAGGCTTGGTTTTAACACTTGGAGGGCCTGCAAGTGGTAACCATGCTTGATCCTAGGATGAATTGTTTGGGAGGCTAATAAGGTTCATGTAAATTTAGGAAATAATACTTTGTACTTCAATGGTTATGCATTTGTTGGATCAACCTTGTGTTGTGTAATAGCATTTGGCAACTTATATCCATATTTAATTATGTATTAACCCCAACAGTAATGTTATATTTTTCTACAAACTTTTTACTAATCTTCCTATATAATGTTTAAAAACTCAGAAAATTATGTTTATAAAACTTATACAGAATTTAGAATTGCCTTTATCTAAAAGTAAGTATGAGGATTGATTAGTTTTTATGGAAAAATTAAGAATTATTCTTGTTGTATTCAAAATGGCCCTTAGATGGCCGACATGTATAAAAGAATCACTCCGAATCAGAATTCGGACAAACTGTGAAGGGGACTATCACTGAGACAAAACAATTCATTCTCTAAATTTAGCTACTGGAGAAATAATTATCACTCTTATATAATAATAGTCTTCTTATACACAATTAAGAGTTTTAAATTATTTATTCTGTACTAATTTTATATTGTCTATTTTACATCACTAAATAAAATAGTTCGATTAATTAAATTAATATATTTATGAAAAACGAAATTAATATTCTAACTTTAATTTTGGACTTGTTCTTTTAGTTGCAAAATATCTTGTGAATCATAAGAGGAAGTCGAAGCTCTATGATATGTAAGAACATGACTAAATTTAAAACTCTGATATGTGAGAGCATGACTAAATTCAAAGTTTTTGTCAAGTTCTCTTATCTCTTAGATTTGACATTTCTTCTTTCTAGTTGTAGTAAGGAGTTTTTATTTAGTCTTTTTCCGCAAGATCTACAAAAGATGATTCTAATTATGCAATAGAAGATGCAGGTAACACCGTTAAATGCTTCCCAGCTTCACTATCAAGTTACATGAACAAGAAAATAACAACATTAACAATTGCATAACAATGATCCAATTTCAATAAAGGTATTCATAAGACATAATTCAATCATCATCAAATTTGTAATATTCGTTGTCTTCTAAATCATTTCGTTTAAGTTTCCCCTTTTCACTGTCTTCTTCAAAATAATCATCTTCAATGTCATCATTTTCTCTATCTTATTCAAAATAATCATCTTCAAACTCCACTTCATTCTCCCTCTTTTTGACAATCCTTAAACTCACCATCTTCATCCACTTCTTCAACATCGACCTATGAATGTCAGAATCCCAAAATACCTTCAAATTCAATAACTTCATTTACATGTGACATTTCATCTATTTGGTAAGGAACATTATATTCCATATCAAGATATTCAATGTGAGCTCTAGCCTTTGTTTTGATTGCAACACACCAACCTTGTTTGCCCTTTCTTGATGTCGGATATGCACCATAATATACTTGTCTTGTATTAAGTGCAAGGATAAATGGATCAAGTGTAAATACCTTTTCTCCATATGAATGTCCACAATTCTATATTTAGGATCCATAAATGTACTTATATGTGATGGATTAAACCAATGACAATAAAATATCACCACTTTCTTAGGAGAGCTTGAAGTATGTACTCTAACTCATATATGTATTGAATGATTTTGTAGAAATCATCATCGCCTCCTTTGTAAGCCCATTTACATAAACACCACTATTTTTTTTCTTGCTTCATGCAAAAGTGTGAAATTTGTACTCATTGACAAAGTACATGTGCCATTCATTAGCACATGTGAAAGGGTCATATCACAATTCCCTTAAGTGTATGTTTCTCACAGTTAAAAGGATCACTTGTAACCAACAAAGACAAGAGATATAAAATTAATATTTTATTAAGTTATGTAATACATGACTTAATCATAATAAAATATACATATTTGACCCTTGAACCGTAAGGGAAATATGCATGTATATGAGTCGACATATTTGATTCGCTTATTTGTTGAGATTGAAAAAATGAACTATGAAATATATCTACCAAATCAAGAACAATTTATTTAGAGAATCACATTTTGCACAAAATTGAACCGAATTATTTGATACACTTACTCGAGGTATGATTTTACTTCGTTGCAGTTGATCAAAACATGGATATTGGCAGAGTTCCATTCTTTATTATTTAACCAATGGATTTACTTTCTCCCTCAAGAACAACCAGGTTGGTTAAAACCTTGATAGTTAATGTTAAATACCAATTTAGAAACTAGTTTATAAATTTTTATTAATAATAAAACTACTTTAGATATCAATAGTTTTTTAGTTTATAAAATGGTATCTAACTTAGTAAATATAGTAACTACTTATTTTTTTGTCTCTAAAATTAGTTTTTATTTAATGATTTTTTTGTAGTGTACACGCTGAATTCACACAATGAAAAATGAAGAACACCTAAGCTTAGAAATAAAGAATCCAAATCGCCAACACGGCATCCCAATCAAGAAATTGAAGAATACCTAAGCTTAGAAATCAAGAATCCAAATTGTTAACACTACACCACAATCACAATCAAGAATCCAAATCGCCAAAAATCCAAATCACTAATTGCAATTAAACAAACCCTAAACTTATTTCCCCAATTTTGTTATGTTTAACAATCTCCCAAACCCTCCAATTGTCACGTCAGAAAATCTCATTATAAATTTGTCCTATTTCACATTCCACGTGTGCACTTCTATGTGTCACATCTTCAGTCGTTAACGTCATTGGTGGAAATTTAACAAAAGGGACCAACTTATATACATTTTAAAAAATCATAGGACCAAATTGATTTTTTTTAAAATCACTGTGATAAATTGAATATTGACCCTAAATGTAGGTTTCAAAAAAGTAATTATATCGATTTTTTACTATTTGCATGCCATGTCATGTTTTTTTACATCCTTTTTAATGACAAACAATCTTTTAAACCTAAGTATTCTTGGCAATTACCATTACTCCTTAGCAAGGGGAATCTCTATTTCTTTCTCGCCACTACTTACTTAGGTTTCTTTTTAAATCGTGATAACCCAAATGCTGGACACACCCACAATGCAACAAACCCATTTTTGTACGATACACAATCTTTAGGGCATGTGTGTATCTTCTTGTACTCCAAACTCCTCAGATATCTTTTCACCTCAATGATAGGTTTTCCATTATGGAAAACAATTTGCAAGAACTCTACAACTCCCTTTTCATACTTTTCTTTAACACGAGGTGAATTCATTCAACTTTGGGTTCATAACTACATAGGTTACAGACTCCATCATCACTAACCATGCAATGTGATTCTCAATTTTGTAGTTGAAGGTGAGGCCCTACTCATTCAAGAAAACAATTTTCATAATTCGTTAACACATACAAATAAAGTCTATTATCTTATATTTAATAAAATTTTGATAGCATTTTGCATTAGTCTCCAAAGTACACGAAATGAAAGTGGTAACAAAGCACCATAGTCAAGTATGCACCCGGAAAACAACACAAAATTATTTGAAACAAAATTTCATCAAATTTAAGCTTACACTTATAATGTGTACGTATGAAAAATAACTTTCTCGAACTATCCAATCAGACACTTCAAGATTTCTCAAATGGGGACTAAGGTTCGTTCAATGTACATCAATACAATATTTAATTTAAGTAAAATTTACAACAAAAACAAAGTACATAAACCAATCCATCTTAATCCTACTATCCTTCTAAACTAATTTTTACCCTATAATTTTCCTATAATACATTTTATAAGTTTTCTATAATTTATTTCATAAATTTTAAACAAACTACTCACTAAATTTTCTATAATAATTTAGTCACTCCTAGGACTAAAATAAACAATTAGGGTATGTAATCTTTATGGTTCATAAAGTCTAAATTCCAACCTTAAACATTTTACAATATTGATTGCTACACAAAAATTAATTTCAACATTTCAAATTTTAAAGTTAAGTTACTGAATAACATTTGAAATTAAACAAAAATTATAATATCGAATAAATTCAATGGAAACATTCATGTATTATCCTGATGTATTATCCTGATTGAGATCTCCAAAATCAACTATGATTTCAATTTCAATAATAAAATGAAGATATAAAACACTTATCTTAATGACTTATGTTAATCCACAAATGCTCTAATGCAAATGTACCGTCACAATGAGACACAAAGATGAAAGCAAAAGATCGAAATAGCCACCAACAACACTAAAATGTCTCGGTCATCGTTTCCATTAAAGAATAAGAAGAAGAGACAAAGAAAGAGAAGCATACGCCAGAAATACAAGAAAGAAGAAACATTACATATTAATTTAAATAATTTTACGTCGAATGTCTGAAGATAAAACATTCAAATTTACGTTGAATGTTTAACATGAATATGAATATTTATGTTAAATCCTAAAACGTTTGATATAAACAAGTTCAAAATATTTAGTATGTTTTTTTTATAACGTATTTCTTGTATTAACGTACAAATAGCATGATATTTTGCATTAGAGATAATTTGTCTAAAAAAATTAATTATTTTTTAAGAAGTGATATTATTTTAAAAAATACCATTTATATTTATAAAAGATTACATTTGTTTCAATCAATTAATCTAAAGACATTAATATTTTTTACAATAAAATATAATTATTGGAGCGCAGATGATACTATTGTAATGTTATTTTGATTTTGGCTCCTGTGTATGTGGAAAGAAATGGTAGTGATATGCAGGGAGCATTGTTCAATCATGGTCCTACAATCCGTCATGAATTGACAATTCTAGAAAAGCTTCATAAATTATAAGATAAAGATATATGAATGATTGTTACATCATATCTATAGCGTCACTCTTTATGTAAAGGCTAGTTTCGAGTCTGGATAATCAATACACTTTTCTTATACACAAATTCAACTTGTGTATGTAAAGACTTCCCATAAAAAGATTTTGGGATACAACTTGTTTTAGTTGAAAGTTAGCAGAAAGAAAAATCATACATTGAAAATTTTACTCCATTATACAACTTTTTTTTATTTAAAATTTCAAAACTTTTGTATGATATAAAAATACTTTTTTTTTATATTATCAATTAGAGATTGTATACTGGAGCGTCAAGTTAATTCGACAACAATAAATGAAAAAGAGAGGTATTTTGTGATTTTGTAAAAAAAATATCCAATTTGATTAATAAAAAGTAAAAAAAAATTACTTTAACTAAGATTAATCATCACATTCAAGGTATTATCTGTTTTGGATATCGGTGTTCTGTCATAATTTTATTTTTAAAAATCTTTTCGATGAGTTGAATGAGGAAAAAAAATATAAACTGTTATTAACTTCGACTTTTAAGTAATCTGATTATATTGGAAATATCAAAACAACACTCAACATATAAGAAAGATAGGTAGAATAGTTCATGCATATTTAATACATTTTTAGTATATTTTGTTCTATATTTAATGCAATTTTTAGTATATTTAAGGATTTGAGTAGTTATCTCATGGTAATAGTGTAGGTAGTTGCATAAATTGAATCAAGAGCAGGCCTAGTACTAGTAGTGAAATGCATAAGACGAACAGTCATCCATTTGCTACATATTTTGATCATTTGTATAAGGACAACCAATATACAGATTTAAGCTAGACATATTCAAATTCATTGAAGCTTATTATGTACATGGTTGAAGAGTGTTTCCCTCCTTAGCCATTATATAATAGGAATAGAAACAACCAAAACTTTAATTTTAATTAAATATAACAGTCCATGAAAACATTTTAATTTTAAGTAAATTTAAATATTAAAAAATATGGTGTTTATCCATATTTAATGAATATTTTTTGTAAATAAATAAAATTTTCTATTTTAAGTTTAAAATACATATTTTATTTATAAATTTAATATATATTTTTGCAGAAAAACAAGATAAGCTCTTGTTTTGATAAGGATTTAGTTGCTCAATTGACCATTCAATGTGTGAGTGACAATTGTAGTGTTTAAGAGATAACCTAAAAATTAGTTGAAATTGTGGAAGTAAAATATGTTTGTTCAAATTATTAC
>Ga0123341_1005540_pt1 | contig 11278 bp, 11 predicted proteins | sample Turbeapinknodule_FD_89959 | JGI IMG/M metagenome (GOLD analysis project Ga0123341, IMG submission 89959) | Root nodule microbial communities of legume samples collected from Mexico - Turtle bean Mexico pink nodule | ecosystem: Host-associated > Plants > Roots > Nodule | place: Mexico: Nepantla... | reverse complement strand
TGCACACTTATCTTGGAGTCTCCATCCTCCTAGTGGCGTGATCATCCAACCATTCCTCCATCTTCATGAGCTTTCTCTTCTCCTTCCTTCCTTCTCTTTAATTGTTCATGTCTTAGCTTGCTTTTCTTGAAATTTTGTTCGGTATTTTCAGCTCCTTTTTAGTTTTGCTTCGGTGCTTTTGTTTCTTTGCTGTTCTTCATCTTTTCTTCTTCAATTCAAGTCTTTTGTTCGGTGCAATTTAGTTTTTGTGTTGTTTAATCGGTGCCTTTGCCTTTTCTTCCAATTCAATCGGTTCAATTTGACAATATGTGGAACTTCCATATGTGTTTGGGTTTTGGTACTAGTTTTGGTGAGTTCTTGTTCATAGAACCTTGATCCAATTCTATGATAAAGTGCCTATCTCATATCCAACTCAAGATGATTTCTAAGAATGTCAAGAATCATTCAAAGTGTGCTAGTGAAATCACATCATTACTCCTTGGGTATTTTGGTCTGAAATTTTTACCAGACATTGGTCATTGTGTCTACTGAGTTTTGGCTCAGATTTGACACCCAAATTCGTCCCACAAGATTTGCAATAAATTTTTTATCCGTCCCTGCCAGGCCCGAAAAGAAGTTTCGTTTGTGTTTCAAACTGTTTGATTTTTTTCCTAGGTGAATACTCATCCGTTTGACCTAAAATTTGTCGCGTTTTGTCCCAAATTCAGTCGAGATTCTTACGTGAAATTTCAGGAAAAAACTATTCCGGGAGAATTTTTCAGAAATTTTGTTGAAAACCAAGGCTATCCTCTACAGAAACTTGTGAAATTTCGCCCTACTTTCTGCAGTTTTATTCTGGGTCCGTATTGCGTTCAAAAAATTCATAGAAGTACTTTAATATGTTGTTTGCACCCAGTTAAGGAGGCACGTCCATAAACAAATCACAAAGAGAAGATGTGGGGAAGAAAAGCCAGGACGTTCTGTTTTCGGAAAACCAGTTTTGTTCACTCTCGGTCCGAGACATACTACGCCTTACTCCTTCGGTATTTTGGTCTGAAATTTATACCAGACATTGGTCATTGTGTCTACTGATTTGGCTGAGATTTGAGACCCAAAATCGTCCCACAGGATTTGCAATAAAAAATTCACAGAAGTACTTTCATATGTTGTTTGCACTCAGTTAAGGAGGCACGTCCATAAACAAATCACAAAGAGAAGATGCGGGGAAGAAAAGCCAGGACGTTTTGTTTTAGGAAAACCAGTTTTGTTCGCTCTTGGTCCAGGATTTACTACGCCTTACTCCTTGGGTATTTTGGTCTGAAATTTTGTACCACACATTGATCATTGTGTCTACTGAGTTTTGGCTGTGATTTGAGACCCAAATTCGTCCCACAGGATTTGCAATAAATTTTTTATCCATCACTGTCAGGCCGAAAAGGAAGGTTCGTTTGTTTTTGAAACTGTTTTAATTTTTTTCCTAAGTGAATACTCATCCGTTTGACCTAAAATTTGTTGTGTTTTGTCCCAAATTCAGTCGAGATTCTTACGTAAAATTTCAGGAAAAATCTATTATGGGAGAATTTTTCAAAAATTTTGATGAAAACCAAGGCTATCCACTACCGAAACTTGTGAAATTTTGCCCTACTTTCTGCAATTTTATTCTGGGACCGTTTTGCGCTGAAAAAATTCAAAGAAGTACTTTCATATGTTGTTTGCAGACAGTTAAGGAGGCACATTCATAAATAAATCACAAAACGAAGCTGCTAGGAAGAAAAGTCAGGACGATCTGTTTTCGGAAAACCAGTTTTGTTCACTCTCGGTCTGGGACTTACTACGCCTTACTCCCTGGGTATTTTGGTCTGAATTTTTTCCAGACATTCGTCATTGTGTATACTGAGTTTTGGTCGAGATTTCAGCCTTAAATTCGTTCCACAGGATTTGCAATAAATTTTTTATCCATCACTGCCAGGCCCGAAAGGAAGCTTTGTTTGTGTCTGAAACTGTTTGATTTTTTTCTTAAGTGAATACTGATCCTTTTGACTTTAAATTTGTCGCATTTTGTCCCAAATTCAGTCGAGATTCTTACGTGGAATTTTAGGAAAAAACTATTCCGGGATAATTTTTCAGAAATTTTGTTGAAAACCAAGGCTATGATGCTCTACCGAAACTTGTGAAATTTCGCCCTACTTTCTGCAATTTTATTTTGGGTCCGTATAGCGTTGAAAAAATTCACAAAAGTACTTTCATATGTTTTTTGCACACAGTTAAGGAGGCACGTCCATAAAAAAATCACAAAAAGAAGATGCGGGGAAGAAAAGCGAGGACGTTTTGTTTTCGGAAAACCAGTTTTATTCACTCTCAGTCTGAGACTTACTACGCCTTAATCCTAGGGTATTTTGGCCTGAAATTTTTACCAAACATTCTTCATTGTGTCTATTGAGTTTTGGCTGAGATTTGAGCCCCAAATTTGTCCCAAAGGATTTGCAATAAATTTTTTATCCATCACTGCCAGGCCGAAAAGGAAGGTTCGTTTGTGTCTGAAACTGTTTGATTTTTTTCCTAGGTGAATACTAATCCGTTTGACCTAAAATTTGTTGTGTTTTGTCCCAAATTCAGTCGAGATTGTTACGTAAAATTTCAGGAAAAAACTGTTCCGGGAGAACTTTTCAGAAATTTTGTTGAAAACCAAGGCGATACCGAAACTTATGAAATTTCGGCTTACTTTTTGCAATTTTATTATGGGTTCGTATTTCGTTGAAAAAAATTCACAAAAGTACTTTCATATGTGGTTTGCACCAAGTTAAGGAGGCACGTCCTTAAACAAATCACAAAAAGAAGATGAGGGGAAGAAAAGCCAGAACGTTCTATTTTCGGAAAAGTAGTTTTGTTCACTCTTGGTCCAGGACATACTACGCCTTACTCCTTGGATATTTTGGTCCTAAATTATTACCAGACATTCATCATTGTGTCTACTGAGTTTTAGCTGAGATTTTAGCCCCAAATTCGTCCCACACGATTTGCATTAAATTTTGTGTCCAATACTGCCAGGCCCGAAAGGAAGGTTCGTTTGTGTCTAAAACTGTTTGATTTTTTTCCTAGCTGAATACTCATCCGTTTGACCTGAAATTTGTCGCATTTTGTCCCAAATTCAGTCGAGATTCTTATGTGGAATTTCAGGAAAAAACAATTCTGGGGGTATTTTTCAGAAATTTTGTTGAAATTTCGCCCTAATTTTCATATACCGTAGCTTGTGCAATTTCGCCCTAATTTCTACAATTTTATTCTAGGTCCGTATTGCGCTGAAAAAATTCACACAAGTACTTTCATATGTTGTTTGCACCCATAAAAGAATCACAAAAAGAAGATACGGGGAAGAAAAGCAAGGACGTTCTGTTTTCGGAAAACCAGTTTTATTCACTCTCGGTCCGGTGCTTACTACGCCTTACTCCTTGGGTATTTGGGTCTGAAATTTTTACCAGAAATTCTTCTTTGTGTCTACTGAGTTTTGGCTGAGATTTGAGCCCCAAATTCATCCCACAGAATTTGCAATAAATTTTTTAACCATTACTGCCAGGCCCAAAAGGAAGATTCGTTTGTGTCTGAAGATGTTTGATATTTTTCCTAAGTTAATACTCATCCGTTTGACGTGAAATTTGTCGCGTTTTGTCCCAAATTCAGTGGATATTCTTATGTGGAATTTGAGGAAAAAACTATTCCGGGGAAACTTTTTAGAAATGTTGTTGAAAACCAAAGCTATCCTCTACCGAAACTTATGAAACTTTGCCCTACTTTCTGCAATTTTATTCTGGGTCCGTATTGCGTTGAAAAAATTCACAGAAGTACTTTCATATGTTGTTTGCACCAAGTTAAGGAGGCACGTCCATAAACAAATTACAAAAAGAAGATGCGGGGATGAAAAGCCAGGACGTTCTGTTTTCGGAAAACCAGTTTTATTCACTCTCGGCCCGGGACTTACTACGCCTTACTCCTTGGGTATTTTGGTCTGAAATTCTAACCAGACATTCGTCATTGTCTCTACTGAGTTTTGGCTGAGATTTGAGCCCCAAATTCGTCCCACGGGATTTGCAATAAATTTTTTATCCATCACTGTCATGCCAAAAAGGAAGGTTCGTTTATGTCTGAAACTATGTAATTTTTTTCCTAGGTGAATACTCATCCGTTTGACCTGAAATTTGTCGCATTTTTTCCCAAATTCAGTCGAGATTCCTACGTGGAATTTCAGGAAAAAACAATACTGGGAGATTTTTTCAGAAATTTTGTTGAAAACCAAGGCTATTCTATACCGAAACTTGTGAAATTTCGCCCTCTTTCTGCAATTTTATTCCTCCCACAAGATTTGCAATAAATTTTTTATCCATCACTGCCATGCCCGAAAGGACTGTTCGTTTGTGTCTGAAACTGTTTGATTTTATTCCTAGGCGAATACTCATCCGTTTGACCTGAAATTTTTTGCGTTTTGTACCAAATTCAGTCAATATTCTTACATAGAATTTCAGGAAAAAAACTATTCTAGGATAATTTTTATAAATTTTCGTGCAAACCAAGGCTATCCTTTACCTTAACCTTTGAAATTTCGCCCTACTTTCGGCAATTTTTAATTCTGCATCCGTATTCCGCTGAAAAAATTCACACAAGTACTTTCATATGTTGTTTGCACCCAAGTAAGGAGGCACGTCCATAAACGAATCACAAAAAGAAGACGCGGGGAAGTAAAGTCAGGACATTCTGTTTTCAGAAAACCAGTTTTGTTCACTCTTGGTCCAGGACTTACTACACCTTACTCCTTGGGTATTTTGGTCTGAAATTTTTACCAGACATTCTTCATTGTGTCTACTAAGGTTTGGCTGATATTTGAACCCCAAATTCATCCCACGGGATTTGCAATAAATTTTGTATCCATCACTGCTAGGCCCGAAAGGAAGGTTCGTTTGTGTCTGAAACTTTTTGATATTTTTCCCAAGTGAATACTCATCCTTTTGACCTGAAATTTGTCGCATTTAGTCCCAAATTCAGTCGAGATTCTTACGTGGAATTTAAGGAAAAAACTATTCCGGGAGAATTTTTTAGAAATTTTGTTGAAAACCAAGGCTATCTCCTCTACCGAAGATTGAGAAATATCGCCCTACTTTCTGCAATTTTATTCTGGGTCCGTATTGCGCTGAAAAAATTCACACAAGTACCTTCTTATGTTGTTTGCACCCAGGTAAGGAGGCACGTCCATAAACAAATCACAAAAAGAAGATGTGGGGAAGAAAAGCCAAAACGTTCTGTTTTTGGAAAACCACTTTTGTTCACTCTCGGTCTGGGACTTACTACGCCTTACTCCTTGGGTGTTTGGGTCTAAAAGTTTTACCAGGCGTTCGTCACTGTGTCTATTGAGTTTTGGATGAGATATGAGGCCCAAATTCATCCCACAAGATTGGCAATAAATTTTTTATTGATCAGTGCCAGGGTTGAAAGGAAGGTTTGTTTGTGTGTGAAACTGTTTGATTTTTTTCGTGGTTGAATACTCATCCTTTTGACGTGAAATTGGTCACGTTTTGTCCCAAATTCAATGGAGATTTTTAGGTGGAATTTCAGGAAAAAACTATTTCGGGAGAATTTTTCGGAAATTTTGTGCAAACCATGGCCCTCTACCAAAACTTGTGAAATTTCGCCCTACTCTCTGCAATTTTTGTTCTGCGTCCGTACTGCGTCGAAAAAAATCACAAAAGTACTTTCATATGTTGTTTGGACCCAGGTAAGGAGACACGTCCATAAACAAATCACAAAAAGAAGATGCGGGGAAGAAAAGTCCGGACGTTTTGTTTTCTGAAAACCAATTTTGTTCACTCTCGGTGTGGGACTCACAACGCCTTACTTCTTGTGTGTTTTGGTCTGAAATTTTTACCAAACGATCGTCACTCTGTCTATTGAGTGTTGGCTGAGATTTGATCCCCAGATTCGTCCCACAAGATTGGAAATAACTTTTTTATTGATCACTGTCAAGACTGAAAGGAAGGTTTGTTTGTGTGTGAAACTGTTTGATTTTTTTTGGAGGTGAATAGTCATCCGTTTGACCTGAAATTTGTCGCGTTTTGTCCCAAATTCAGTGGAGATTCTTACGTGGAATTTCAAGAAAAACTATTTCAAGATCATTTTTTAGAAATTTCCGCACAAACCAAGGCTATCCTCTACCAAAACTTATGAAATTTGGCCCTACTTTCTTCTATTTTTGTTCTGCGTCCGTATTGCGCTTAAAAAATTCACACAAGTACTTTCATATGTTGTTTTCACCCAGGTAAGGAGGCACGTCCATAAACAAATCAAAAAAAAAGAAGATACGGGGAAGAAAAGCCATGTTTTGTTTTTGGAGAACCAGCTTTGTTCACTCTAGGTCTGGGACTAACTACGCCTTACTCCTTGAGTGTTTTGGTCTGAAATTTTTACCAGACGTTCGTCACTGTGTCTATTGAGTTTTAATTGAGATTTCATCCTCAGATTCGTCCCACAAGATTGGCAATAAATTTTTTATTGATCACTGTCGGGGCTGAAAGGAAGGTTCGTTTGTTTGTGAAACTGTTTGATTTTTTTCATGGGTGAATAGTCATTCGTTTGACCTGAAATTTTTCGCGTTGTGTCCCAAATTCAGTGGAGATTCTTACGTGGAATTTCAGGAAAAAACAATTTCAGGAGAATTTTTCAGACATTTTCACTCAAACCAAGGCTATCCTCTACCAAAACTTGTGAAATTTCGCCCTACTTTCTGCAATTTTGGTTCTGCGTCCGTATTGTGCTGAAAAAATTCACACAAGTGTTTTCATATTTTGTTTGCCAGCGGTGAAAGGAAGGCTCGTTTGAGTGTGAAACAATTTGATTTTTTTCCTAGGTGAATACTCATCCGTTTGACTTGAAATTTGTCGCGTTTTGTCCCAAATTTAGTCGAGATTCTTACATGGATTTTCAGGAAAAAAAACTATTTCGGGATAATTTTTCATAAATTTTGTACAAACTAAGGCTATCCTCTACAAAAACTTGTGAAATTTCGCCCTATTTTCTACAATTTTATTCTGGGTCCGTACTGCGTTGAAAAAATTCACACAAGTACTTTTATATGTTGTTTGCACCCAGGTAAGGATGCACATCCATAAACAAATCACAAAAAGAAGATACGGGTAAGAAAAGCCAAGATGTTTTGTTTTCGGAAAACTAGCTTTGTTTACTCTCAGTCTTGGACTTACTATGCCTTACTCCTTGGGTGTCTTGGTCTGAATTTTTTACCAGATATTCTTCATTGTGTCTATTGATGTTTGGCAGAGATTTGAGCCTCAAATTCGTCCCACAAGATTCGTAATAAATTTTTTATTCATCACTGCCAACAGTGAAGGGAAGGCTCGTTTGTGTGTGAAACTGTTTGATTTTTTTCCTAGGTGAATTTGTCTCATTTGTCCCAAATTCAGTCGAGATTATTACGTGGAGTTTCAGGAAAAAAAACATTTTCAGGAGAATTTTTCATAAATTTTGTGCAAACCAAGGCTATCTAAAATTTTATTTTATTTGTTATCATTCAGTTGAGTGGAGAGATTGGTACCTTAATTTCTTTTTGTTTTAAAGTGATCTCCTTTTCTATTAAATAAAAAAGTCAAGATATTCACCAAAATCTTTTCCTATTTTATCCTTACTTCATATTTTATTTGATTAATTTAATTTTGGTTATTTGGACATTTTATAATTTCATAAGTTAATAAAGCAATTTTTTAATTTTAAAATTTTATTTATTTGTTTTCATGTAACTGACAAGAGAGTGGAGAGATACGTTACTTTATGTTTTAAGTGTCATTTAAATTTAGTTTTCTGAAATATATTTTCGCTTCTTCAGTTTTCACGGGACGGGGACGGTTGTTTCTCAATTTGTTTTTTTTTTATCACTATTATTCTCTCTTCCATCTCCCTCACTCTACCTCTCTTCTTCCGCTAATTTCTTCAAATCGTTGTTCTGGTTGGCGCTGTCTCTCCTTATTGGCCCCTCCTTCGCTCCCTCTTGCCTCACCGAAGACAATGTTTGCGTCTTTCCTAATCTAGAACATGATCTAGACAACAAAGGCTCGAGAAAGTCGTTGCCATCGGTATGGATGTTTTCGTTGACGACAGAAGATGTTGTGTCCTTAGGGGCTAAAGGTAAAGTGGGAGAGGTGGAACTTTCTCCTGAAATTGAAAATGCGAAGTTTTTCTTATGTTGTAGTTCGTTTTAGTGCAAAGCTATGGATGTCACAGTGGTCAACCCCGGTTCCAGACTCTTCAAGGCCGGTTTTGCAATTATCGATGAATGACATGAAATCTTTGGGTTTCATTTTCTTAATCAGGGCTTAGAAAAAGGCTCACAAGATTGCAAGTAACACGATGTATGATTAGTTCTTTTTCTTCACAATATGATTGGGGGTTGCCATTGGAAGTGGGCATAAACTGTAGTGTAACATTAGTTTAGTTTTTATTTAGTTTATATGCTATGGTGTTATGTTGAAATGAAGTTGAATTTGTTGTGTTTAACTTTAACGATGATTAATAATTATTTTTATTGTATGTTTATGTCCTATATTTTTGTGTAAGGTTACGTTTTTCCTGGTTTATTTTGTAGGTTTTGATGGAAGCAATTGTTTTACGAAGAACGAAGATCAAAAGATGTGACATTAATTTTAACGATGTGATTAATAATTATTCTTATTATATGTTTTGTCTTATATCTTTGTGTAAGGTTGCGTTTTTCCTGGATTATTTTGTAGGTTTTGACGAAAGCAATTACTTTAACAAGAACAAAAGATATGACATTGGTGTGTCTACCATCTAAAACTGTTGAGATTTGTTATGTTGAGTTTTCTATGGAAGAACCAGAGTGGTGTGATAGGGAGAAAGAGAAAATAAAGGCATTGTTGAGAAGAAGTTTTATATATGAGAATAAGACTTCGCCAAATTTGTGTTGATTTGAAATTGTGTAAATTCCAGTCACAACGCAACCTTACAATTAGTGAAGCTATAATTTTGGCTTACAAATATTAACTCAATAGTTTCCTCAACTTGATCCAATCAGTGGTTCAGTTAGGTTTCTCAAGCATTCTCTTTCCGTGCCATAATTTATTCAGCCTAAATTTAGTTTAAAAAAACATTATAAAACTTAGCAATGATAATAAGTTCATTTTTTAAAATTTTGATAAGAATACGCATGTAAGAAAATAATAAATAAAATTTATAATTTTTATAAACTTAAAAAATTATGGATGACAGAATTTCAAAGGATCATTTAAAGGTAAATTATGTTTTCTCCTTCAGTAATATAAATTTACTTAATTATTGTTATAATTTAATTAATAAAGATATTTATTAAGAATAATTTTATTTCTTTTTTAATGTTATGAAAGGTGAAAGACATCTGAAATATTAATTTTTATTTGCTCTACTGAGAAGAATTCATTATTATAAAATCATAACATTTCAAATGAGTGTTTTCTCCTTTTTAGAACATATGTATATAGACAAATTGAAGTTTAAAATGCGAATATAAATTTTTTATTTATAATACATATACTATAAATTTATATTGTTAATATAAGTGTATTAACTATAACATTGTTTATTCGAGTTTTAATATTAAACATAAATATATAAATGAAAATATAAAAATGCGGATACACAGGCGCGAGAGCCTCAGTGTTCCCACTAGTAGTAATAATAACAATAACATTAATAATATTAATATTTTTATTAGTAAGATTAATAATAATTTTTATAATATTAATATTAATAATTAATAATATTAATTATATTAATACCTATTGTTGGAGATCCCACATCGACTAGAGATAAGGACCTTTCATTGTATATAAGTGGGTGCAAACCTCACCTTATTGAGCTTTATGGGGTTGAGTTAGGCTTAAAGTCCACTTCGTAATATGGTATCAGAGCCATTTCGAGCCTATCCTAGCGAGTGTTTGTGTTGGGCCTATCAGACCACCCAAAATATATAGTCCCACGCACGAGTTGGTAGTCTCGGCGTGAGGGGAGTGTGTTGGAGATCCCACATCGACTAGAGATAAGGACCTTTCATTGTATATAAGTGGGTTCAAACCTCACCTTATTGAGCCGGTTTTATGGGGTTGAGTTAGGCTTAAAGTCCACTTCGTAATACTTATATTAATAATATTAATCATTTTTTTATCAGTAAATAATAAAATTAAATTAAAATGAACACTTCATGGGTGTCCCAACCTTTATACAAACTGCGTAAAACTAAAAAAAAAAATCAAAATAGAACATCAATATCGAACTCGAACTAAAACAGAAAAAGGTTTGTATTTTTGCTGCATAATTTCTGCAAAATATGGGGAAAATTTGCTCATTCAAAACCATTAACCCAAAAGAAAACTCTTTTAGTCCGCTAACTATCCACCATTCTCTTCTTCATTGTTGCCTAGATGGTATTGGTATCTCTTCTTTGCTACGTATCACAAATAACACTGATATGGATATTGATACGACACGGACACAGACATAGAGATACGTATAATTTTTAAAATGTAGGACACGGAGACACTGATCTATATATTATATAATTATGAATTATATATATTGAGTTTCAGTATTTTTTGTAGCAGAAAGATATTTCTCATGACTATTTCAAAATGATTTGTTTCTTATTTTTATAATCATAAGTTTGAGTTTTTAGAAAATTAATGTATTTTTCAGTTTTAAAATTGTGTTAAAACCGTGCTAGAATTGTCAGAAATTCAAAAAATAATTTTTGAATTAGACACATTATGAATACATGTCCTATGAGCGTCTCTGTCTGATACGTGTGTCTGACACAGACACGTCATTTAAAAAACGTGTCTGATGCATAAACAAAACACAACAACTCATTCTAACATCTACAAACCAACTTAGTTCTTCTTATTTGCTATCCCACACCAACAGCTCCTCATTCTCCCATCTTCCACTGCAGTAATATTAATCATATAACATTAATGATATTTATATTAATAATACTAATAATAATAATTATCGTATTAATAATATTCATAACCATAATAATATTATTAATATTAATAATAATAACTAATTATATTAATTATATTAACGGTAATATTATCAATATTAATAATATTATTAATAACATTAATAATATTGTTATTATTGGTATATTTTTAATCATAATAATAATATTAATAATATAACATTAATAATATTTATATTTATATTAACAATAATAGTTTTAATAATATCAATAATTATAATAATAATTATAGTA
>Ga0123341_1005539_pt1 | contig 11278 bp, 11 predicted proteins | sample Turbeapinknodule_FD_89959 | JGI IMG/M metagenome (GOLD analysis project Ga0123341, IMG submission 89959) | Root nodule microbial communities of legume samples collected from Mexico - Turtle bean Mexico pink nodule | ecosystem: Host-associated > Plants > Roots > Nodule | place: Mexico: Nepantla... | reverse complement strand
AAGAAGTTACAACAGTCATAAAGGAATATATTCCAAAATCTTGGAAATTCAAGAGCCTTAATGACTAGTCAAAGATCACATGTGAAGACCATGTGATTTTCAGCTTTTTCTGACGTTTTCTGTTCAGTGCAGGGTCAAGTCCTCTCTCTCTGAAAATCTGGCACCCACTCATAACATTGAATGCTTCTTGATTCTATTACTGCTATAAATTCTGTTGCAGCTGATCTCTTCCACAAGAACAACCAATTGCAACATCTCTTGCAAAATCTGTGAGTGAGCTTTTCTCTGTTTTCTTCTCTGCCATCATGGACTCAACTCCTCCCACCTCAGGGAGAGTCAAAACCAGAGCTGTAAGGTCTGGAGGAAGGCTAGAAGGATGATTTTCTAGAGACAATGATCTAATTGAGAGATATAGGTTTGAAACAAGCATAAAAAAGATAAACAACCCTAAGGTTGTGTGCTTTGATTGGCTGAAAAGTCAAAAGCTTAATAATGAAAGGAGGCTGATCAAAGATCAATCTCTCAGAAAGTTCCTGGAGATGAAGGGAAACATCTACCCAGATTTGGTAAGGGTGTTCTACACAAATCTAAAGTTTGAGGGAAACAACCTAGTTTCTCATGTAAAATGTGTAGAAATGGAGATAACCCATGAGGTATGGGCTGTTGTTGCTGGTCTTAAGTTCTCTGGTCTAAGGATTAACAAGGGAAACCTTGGAGTAGTGGAGGATTTCAACAAAATCCAATACTACAAAAGTTGCTTGAAGAACCAACATGCTCAAGTGAGGACATGCTCGGTTGGAGGCCTAAAGCTTGATGAAAGGTTGCTAGCCCCAATTGTGACTTGGATTCTAACACCAAGGGGGAGCAATCATTTTGTTCTTACTGAGGAAGATCTGGTTTACATCTTCTGCATCATGAAGAAGATCAAAGTCAATTGAATTCACATCATCAAAGAGCACATGCAAAAGGCAATGAGGTTAAGTGACTATCACTATCCATATGTTGTTTTGGTCTCTAAATTTCTACTCTATTTTGAAGTGAACCTAGATGATGAGACATCTGAGTTGGTCAAGTCAACTCAAGAGTTGAACAATGGATCACTCAACAAAATGGGTTTTACCAAAGTAGGTGGCAAGTGGATTAGCAAAGATGGTGACTTTGCTGCATCATCTAGTGCTGCTGCTGATCATGAACAAGATGAACCTGCTGATATGGATTTTCAACATGAAGATATACCTGAAGCACATCAAGATGTTGGACCTAGTGCTGGTGCTAGAAATCAGGAAGATGGAATGCCAATCATGTCTTTTTTTGAAAGATACATGGTCAATAGGCTTGATGGCTTTGCGGAGAACCAAAGGAATCTCCATGATCTGTGTGTAAGCAACTTTCAGAGCATTGATAACAGGTTCAACAACATGGATGCACGCTTCATGTCTTTGGATGAATGGATTGAGGCTGTTCAGAACCAAATCTTTGACCTTCAGTTTGCTGATGATGATGAATGAAGAAAAACAACCGGTTGATGTATCAGAACAACCGATTGTTTTTGTTGGCTATATCAGTTTTTCGTTTTTGTTGCTTTTGCTGTTTAATTCTGATGTAATCAAAACAATTATCTAGTTTATCTCTTCTCTTTGTCTATTTGTGAAGACAAATAGGGGGAGATATATGTTGTGTTTAATTTCAATTTTTATTTTTTCTACAAAACAGTTTGGATGAGTGAAACCTTATAGGTTTTTGCTCCTATATTTGCTTATGATTTACTCTGATATTTTGCTCTGAATTTCTGTATTTGTTTCTGTGCTAACCAATTATCAAAAGTTCTATGCTTTGTGTATCGACCAGGTCATCGGGTGTGACAACGTGGATAGTAAGTGACTACGTGGGGTGTGCTTAGCGGGACACGTGGACAAGAGAAAGATGAATGGTCCAGAAGTGAGCATAGTCGCCGTTTGTGGAAGTGGCGTTCTGCAGTGTACATAGTCGGTTGTCGCCAGGTTTTCGTGTCATCGCCGTGTTAGATAATGGAAGATCAGGTGGTCTGACATCGCCACAAGAAGCACATCGCCGGGTTTCCCAATAAACTTAGTTGAAGCTATTGGGGGTTCAGGCGAGTAAGTTCAAGCGTGTAAGTTCAGTAAAGATGACTGTTACGTCAGCATGAAGCGTGAAGGTTAAGTGAGTTGGAGGAAACAACTTGCTCATCGATGACGGGATTCCCATAGTGGACATTCGTCGATGGCGAGGTTTCCTCAGCTAGAACATGCGTGGCGTGGCAGAGAGGAAGGTGGCACTTGCGACAAGCGATATCACAGAGATGGTGTATTGTGTTGCATCCGATACTCGCCTTATCCAGTTCAAATTATTTGAACTGGATCGACCTTTTAGGATGTTATATTCACGCCATGAACTAGTTAATATAAAAAACCTCGTTAGTAGATGGTTAATTAGTAACATACAAAGTTAAGTTTATAGTGTACTTACGTATCAATGATATTCTTAAGATTTGTGGGTATCTTCTTGTGTAGGAAACAAAACCACACAGCATTCTTATCAACCATTGATAAGACAAGTAACTGCCAATGATGCCTATATCATCCATGAAAAGAGTTAGTAAATATTTAAAACATGAAATAGTAATAATTAATGACATATAATTAAACTTACTTGTTAATATTAGGGCATAAATAAATTTGTTTTCCCTCTTTTTCCAGGGTTTTAGTGATGTATGCTTGGGTCTCATATGCCTTTGGTCCAATCAGATTAGTATATGCAGGATCTAAGAATCCATACACATTTTCTTTCTCTTCAGTAAGACAGACTCCATGAAAAAACCTATAAGTTATTAGTTAAAGCATAATTAATAATTTAACATAAAGTAAATTGAAATATAAGTAAACATACTTACATCATAAAACATTGAATTATATTTATATTGAGCTCCTGATTCCCATCTACAAATTCTAATAAATCTGTGTTGTACATGAACAATGGCAGCTCAGTATTTATTTGAAAAAATGTATCATCCCATGGAACTTCAAAAGGATCTTGACCAATTTGTCTAGCAACTAGAGCTAAGGAAGCTATAGGAGCGTCAACCGGAACCTCATGCTTCTTTTTCGAATTTGGTTTCCGATGAGGTTTCTACAAAATAAAGAATATTTGTATTAAATTATATGTAATATATAAATATAAATATAAATATAAATTAATATAATGAAATGAAATTATTACATGAGGTTGTGGCATAAATCGAATGAGGTGTTTGGGCCAGCCAACGAATGTCTGAAATGCATCGACCACAGTGGTTACCTCATCTGAAGGTAGTGGAACACGAGCATCAAGTACTTGTACTTTTTCAACTGATACCTTCGCCACATCATGGGAGAGAGGAACGTTATGTAAAGTGGTGGCCTCATCATAGACTTTTCCAAGGGCCACCACCTGAGGAAGCTTGTCGACCGCTACCAGTAGCTCACATTCCCTTTCTACCCAATGATATCATCCCCTCATGTTGTAGGAGCTGCACAACTCCCCTTTGTGCTCTTGGGAGTGGGACTAACAAGGGGTTGAATCGGCTTAGCACAAAGTTGTTGTGATAGAAACTCTTGTCGCATTCAATCATTCTCCTTTCTCATCTCTAGTCGCATCCGATCAGTCTCCTTTCTCTTCTCCTCTATTAATTCTTCACGTATCTTCATTTGAGCTTCCCTCTCTTTAGGGGAGGAGGATGACTGTCGTTGTGAAACTCCAAAATATAGTTTAATTTCAACCCCTTGTTCAGTTGCACGAACACAACCACAATGCTTAGGTCGTCCAATTGCTTCAACCAGAATATCGTAAGACCTTCAGGAACAAAATTACCTTGGGATTCCAAGGAATCCTGCAAGAGAAAAAAATCATATCAGTTTTTAATATAATTAATGCTTTAAAATAAATGAAAAAAAAACTAAAAATAACTTACAATTTTTTCGATGATAACCCCGGATTGCTCAGAACTTGGTGCACCCGACTTTTTAATTCGGGCCCTCTTTCATTTTACATGGCAAAAAGGTGCTGATGGAGGAGAAGTGACCCATGTTTCCACATTCTCGGACGACGTCCCCTGTCTAGATTGCTCCTTTTCCACCATCAGTGATTGCTCAAGTTTTCGATACCCCGAAAGAGAGAGTACGTGTGGGGTAACATTCTTCAAAGCTATCTCTTGAGCTTTCTTCCGACGATCCTATCATAATTGAAATAAAAAAAAAGTGTATTAAATAAGATAAACTTATTAATGTTATATAAATACAAATAGTTAAGTTACTTCACTTACCATCCAAGCCTCATTTTCACGATTTTTTTTATAAAGATGCAATGTCTCTTCATCAATATGTTTGTACTTTAAACATGGATTTTCGTCTTTAAAGTCACCAAAAACATATCTCGAAGTCAGTCTTGAGTTAAAGTGACGAAATTTAAGTCCGATATTGGATATAATCTTTGATCGAAGCGATTCCACATCAGGAATTTCAAAGTTTGCCTGGAAAATAACATCACCAAATTAAAATTAATCAATGAATATTAAAAAGCATTATATGGTAACAATAATAATGTAAAGCTTACCTGAACATCCTCCCAGATCATGTTCTGATCGACCTCTAACACCTCATCCCATGAATTAATCAAAACGGAGAGCCTCTATTGAGAAACAACTCCAAGATAGCTCATAAACTCATCTGCTTTAGGACTAAAAGCCACTATAGTGTTGACGTCAATGTCAACACGTGTCTTCTCACCAACAGCACGTTTCAATGCGAGACACTTCATTCTAGTAGGTCCTCTGCTCCTCGTTCGGATCGAGGTCTGATTGTTGTTTGATCATCATTCATATCTCTGTTAAAAAAATTACGTGACAAACATTAGTTAATCTGCATCGAATTAAAATCATATAAAGATAATACATAAAATTCTAAATGCTTATTTACAGGTTACATGTGTGTTGAATGTTCATATGTAAATTCCTTCACAGTGGTCTTTACGGATTGCATGTACATCATCAAGTACATCGTCATCTTTATTAATTATCATTAGTGTGAATGAACGAGGGTCACCATTTTCAATATCATCTATGGCCTCTCCTTGTTTTTTCCCGTGTAAAATGACATACCAATGTTCTTGTACCGACCCGTCCCCGGGCGTTGACCAAAGTCAAAGTCAAACATATGGCAGGACCCACCAAGGGGGGCCCCAAGGAGGAAAGTCAGAGTTGACCGCTTTGGGCGTCGCCATGTGTGGGCGACACCAGGTGTAGGCGTCACCATGTGTGGGCGTCGTCAGGTTCAGGCGTCGATACTGCCATCTCCCGATACCCACGGGTAGGGAAGACCGTGCAAGGGACGGCAGAATAAGAAGCCCCGGTACGGACGAAGAGGCCTCGGGCCCCGGTACCTCAGAACAGTAATAAGAGAAAGAAAAAGGTTGCTTCAAAGCCATATCCCTAGTATCAGTAGGGAGTAACCTGACTCGTGAAGTGCACACGCCACCTCTGGAAAGTCCCTGGAACAAATACGACCCGGGAGAGAGCCACGCCCCAGGGGTAATCCACGTGCGTGGCACGAGAGGAAGGCAGATACACTCCCAGAGAAAGTGACTAGAGGATGGGGCGCATGAGTTGGCACCCAGACAGTCACCCCTTGCGCCAGATGCACTTCGAGGAAGGAAGATTTACACGCTGGAATTTCCCTAAGTTGGGTTACAGCGTCGTAGGGCCGTCCACGTGGAGTTGCGGTCAAGTCAGAGAAGCCACGTGGCAGTAAGCACTGAAACCCAAGGTATATAAGCTTCTTTGAAAGCTTAACAAGGTACGTTTTACACGTTTTCACAGAGTTTACACACTTTCTGATCATTGGCTCGCTTACTCACTGTATCCACGAGTGGTTGGAGAGAGAGAGAGAGTTAGTTACGATTCAGTTACACACCTTCAGAGCATTCAATTATGGTGCTCCGAGACGGAGGTGTTTGGTGTTTCTTGCTTGCTGACTTGATCGTCGGAGTGAAAACGGCTGCGAGGGCGCCCTTTGCTCACTCCTTTCCAGGTACTCACGGCGGAGTCGGGTGAAGATCTGAGTTGGAGACGAAGGAGTCCTTGTTCGCGAGTCAAAGCTACGCACAAAGATCTTTCTGGTCAACCGGCAGGAACATTTGGCGCCCACCGTGGAGCAGATCTATAACCTCAATCCCACCGCAAGTGTTCAGTAGTTTAGTCGCAGTTTCGTGATAAGTTTCTAAGAATCTTCCAAGAATCCACCGTTCCTCATCAAGGTAACACAGTTTCACCGATTGCTTTCGGTTCAGTTAGAGTTTTCATCGTTCGTTGTTGAAGTTCAAGTCAGTTCAACGTTCGACGTGGAAGTTCGCTCAGTTTCCATCGTTTGCTCGTGTTTTCTTTGAAGTTTGCTGAAGAACCACCGTTGTTCGTGGTTTGTTCGTGATTTGCTTTGTTTGCACCGATCGTTTTTCTGGTCCAGTTCACTTTCCACCGCTTTTCTTCGATCTTGATGAGTTTCAACCATCTGTTCTCCGTTTTCTTGAAGTTTCTACCGTTTGCTCGTGTTTCCGTTTGTTTTCATCGAAAAAGTTGCCAAGAACTACCGCAACAGTTGAAGATTTCCAAGAACTGCAAGAAAATGAGGACAAACAGGCAGAGTTCGACGCGCGCTGAGAGTGGAGATATGACCATGCAGCAGGTCATGGATATGATGCAGGGATTGCAGGAGGCAATGGCAGCATCAAAGGTTGAGCAAGAGCGCATGCAGGCGGATCTCGCAGCGTCTCAGGCAAGAAATGAGGAGTTGTGCTGTACGAATGAGGAGCTGCGTCGCGGGTTGCGCAACAATTCAGGGCTACGTGATGCAGATGATCGTGATTGCTTCACTCCACCGAGGGAGTTCTCCACACCGTTGTCACAGTCGATCATGGAGGCGGTGATCCCTCATATGTTCGTGGGTCCTAAGGTGACTTTCACAGAGATGGAGGATCCAGAAGCACATCTCACTGCGTTCCACATGTAGATGATGCTGGTAGGCGGCTCCGACGCCGTAAGATGCAAGCTCTTCATGAGCATGTTAACTGGGATGGCCATGGAGTGGTTCATCAGCCTTCCGGATGGCCACATCACATCGTTCGCCCAACTCTCCCAGTTATTTCGCGAACAGTACATAGCAAACAGGGCTCCACCACCAGTATCATATGACTTGTTCGATGTCGTCCCGCATGACAATGACCATCTGGTCATTTCGGTCGTCACCGCTGGGAGAAGGGTGCACCGAGTTCTTGTGGACCAAGGCAGTTCAGCAGATCTTATGTTCTGGTCCACCTTCAACAAACTGCAATTGTCCCCAGATCTGCTGATGCCCTACACTGGATGTTTGTATGGGTTTGCAGGGGACCAAGTAGAGGTACGTGGCTACCTAGAGCTAAGGACGATGTTTACAGATGGAACGACGTCACGTACCGAAAGCATTCGATACTTAGTGGTAAATGCCAATTCAGCCTACAACATTCTGTTGGGTAGGCTTGCGCTGAATAGGCTAAGAGCAGTGGCCTCCACACGCCACATGAAAATGAAGCTGCCAGACCTTAGTGGCCGGGTGATCGTGATCAAGTCTGATCAGGAGGAGGCCCGAAAATGCTATGAAAATAGCTTAAAAACGAAGAGGGGAGTGGTCATGGTGATGGAATGCCCACCCGTTTCGGATACGCCTATGGAGGTAGAGCCCCTGGAAGAGGCGACGCCTGTCGAGGCCGTGCCGCGGAGGAAGCGCCTAAGGGGGCCACACCCTTAGAAGGAGAACGTGGGGGGGCCTCGCCCATGGAAGAAGTATCCGAGGATGCCAATTTAAAGTTTTACTTCAGTTGAAAACATTATGTAATACGCAGTTTTAAAGGGGACACTTTTTTCCCCTTTCGAGGGTTTTTTAATGAGGTCACCAGAGTAAAAAAGAAATTCAAGAATACTTTGTCTCATCTCCCTTTACCCTTTTTCTTGTAATGTAAGGAAACGCTAGAGGGAAAAGGCGCCGCTTTGGGCGTCGCCAAGCGTGGGCGAGGACGCCAAACGCGCAAAAAACAACTTGGATGTGTCGCCTCCCCAGAAGGAGCGGCGGGAGCGCACTCCTCGGGCGTGGGCGTCAAGTTTAAAAGGTACGTATAGCAAAGTTAAAATCCGGGTGTTTAGTCTCTGGGCAGGGGTTAACGGATTCCTTCGGGACGCCCCCTCCCTAGGTGAGAAAGGCTAGCCCCGGTGTCTGATGCCTCGATACCTCGCAAGGAAGTGGCGGGGGGCGTTTCCTTCGAGTATGGACATCAGGCAGTGAGGAAGTTTGGAGCAGTGAAGAGCCAGGCGACCCTGGTGCAGATACACACAATATAGGAAAAGCGCCATCCTTTGGGAAACCTTCGCCTTAGGCGTAATCACCAAAGTCCCTGGTCATCTTGGTGTTTAGACATACCGGGGACGATACGGCACTGCTTTCAGCATGCCTCTCCTCGGGCGTGGGCACCAAGAACACTGATTCGCCTTGGTGTTTTTAGACACTTTGGGGATAACACGGCTTTGCCTTTGGGCAGGCCTCTCCTCAGGCGTGGGCACCAAGCGCGCAGAGATAAGGGCTAGTTGCCTTGGTGTTTAGACACCCTGAGGACGACACGGTACTGCTGTAGCATGCCTCTCCTCGGGCGTGGGCACCAAAGTACGACTTTGTCCCAAGTGTTTAGACACGCGGAGGACGAAACGACCGTGCGTTCAGCAAGTCTCTCCTCGAGCGTGGACACCCAGCGCAGGTAAACAGGCTTCGACCAAGATAAGTCCTCCTCGCCCTCGAGCGATGTCGAGGCACATAAAGAGCTAAGTCCTCCCTCGCCCTCGAGCGATGTCGAGGCCATAGAAGAGATGAGCCCTCCTTCATCCTTAAACGATGACAAGGCCAATAGCACCTCTGACAGTGAGTGCTTCAGGCCCTAAGGAGGTTAAGTAAAGACCAAGTTGAAATTGTCCCAAGTCAAAGAAACAGAGGGAATTCGAAGAGTAAAAAGAAGGCATAGACCAAGGCAGGAAGAGGCGATGGCAAGTAAAGCGCGAACACAAGTTACCAAAAGCAGTAAGAGTAGAAAAGAATATACAAAAATATTAAGCCAAGATCAAATTATATACAATACGTGGAACAACGTGTTCACGGCAGTTACAAAGTCAATAGAAAATAATTGTGCACGAGTACAGTATTACAGGTATTTTACTAAGTTGTGGAAAGAGGCTAGTCCTCAGGAGCCGTCAAAGGCACGATCTTGCCTTCGACTACTTCGCTGAAGGGGTTGCACTCTGAGACGTTGATACCAGGGTTCGCGCAAGCCACTTGTTCAAGGGCCTCAGCAAACCCGTCGGCGAACCTCGTCGCAGCTTCTTGCACCAGCTCTTGCTCTGCCTTTTTGAATTGCTCAGCTTGAGAGGCCAGTTCTTGGTCTTTGGCCGCTAAATCCTTGACCAGCTCTTGTTCTTTAGCCTCTAGAGCCTTGACCATCTCCGCCCGCAGCGTTGCGTTTTCAGCAGTTAGCAAATCGTAAGTGTTGGTTTTGGCCTCGAGTGCAGCCTCAATTTTGGCCAGCTTCTGCTCCCGATCGACGCAGTGGTCTTCAAGTTTCTTCTGTTGTGCCTTAAAAGTCTCCACCGCATCTTTGAGGTCCACAACTTGTACGCGAAGGGGCACGATCTGCCGCAGAAGTTCAGCATGGGCCCCCGCCTCATGCAGCCTTTTGCTAGCCTCTTCTTTGTCCTTCTTAGCTATCTTCAGGGAATCCTTATAGGCCTCCTATTGGCGGGCCCAGCGACGTTCCAAGGTCTCCTTCTCCTCCTTCAGCAAGGCGTTTTCCTTCTCCAGAGCTTGGATAGCACAAACCTCGCTAGATTTGGCCTTGGCTTGGGCGCGCCAAGTGTTGGCACAAGCCATGAAGGCGCCAAGATAGAAGTTCATGCCTTCCTTCTTAGCACCCTCAGATTGGCTGCCTGGGGACATCTTGTGGAAGTAGCCCCTCAACATCTCTTGGACTGGTGGAGGAAGCTCTGGTGCAGGTGCAGCTTCAGCAGGTTCAGATTCGACCCCGCCCTCCAAGGCCATTTGTTGTGGAGGTGAGGTGGCGCTTGGAGGGTGCTCCCTTAGCGAATCAGCACCATGGTTTGAGGAGGATGTGGAGGATACAGCCTGGGTGGTCCTTCTCTTGAAGACTTGTCCTTCTGCAGACTCCTCTTCATCTTCCGAAGGAACCACCACCACCCCTTTTCCTTTGTCAAGGGGGGCTGAAGCAGCGGTAGTTTCGACCAAGGCAAGGGGGATGGCCGCTATGGTTGGTGGTGAGTTTGGGGGATGAATTGGAGAGGGAAGAGCTTGGGGATTTGTTGTTTGGGAAGGGTTTTGGGGACGAGGGGTTGGAGAGGTAGTAGCAGTTTCGGAGGTTGGAGGTATGGAATCCCCAACCCCTTTGGACGAAGCTTCGCCCTAAGACTTCAAGGCTTAGGCGAGTTTCCATCTCCTTTGCTTATCCATTTTTGAATCTGCACCAAGAAGACAAACATGGTAAGAGTTAGGCACAAGCTAAGTTACTGCATGAGGGAAGTTAGGCACAAACATATAATTCTTGTACAAGCAAAAACAAGCAGAAGTAGAAGAGTAAATAGTTAAAGAGGGTGATTCTCGTACTTATGTAACGGGTGAGGGCTTCAGCGTCGTATTCACGACTTATCAGAATGGAGATATCGAGGACCCCCACGCTGGCCAGAATTTGATAAACCTCTCGATCAGTTGAGGGTAGCTCATCTAAGGATTTGGGTTTGGTCAATTTGACTTTTTGCACCCAGTACAAAGGGAAGCCATCCAAAGCGGTGCAATCGTGCTCAAAGCAGCACACTTTGAAGAATTTTCCCCTCCAGCCTTTGTAAGATTGCTGGAATAGGGAGAGGATGACTCTTCCGGCGATGCTGCTGAAGCTCACCCATAAGCTCTTTCCTTGCTTCTTCACCTCGAAGAAGTGAAGGAAGATGTCTACTGAAGGGGGCTGGCCGAAGTACCCACAGAGAATCCCGAAGGCCTTGATGAAAGCCCAGCTGTTGGGATGTAGCTGGTGATGGAGATCAAGCTCAAAAGGACATGGAGGCCAATCAACAAGATCAAGAAGAGGTGGAGGCACAAATGGAGGACGCCCATGGAGGTCAAAGTCCACCTCAAAGGATTACAAGAAGCATGTT
>Ga0123341_1005538_pt1 | contig 11278 bp, 7 predicted proteins | sample Turbeapinknodule_FD_89959 | JGI IMG/M metagenome (GOLD analysis project Ga0123341, IMG submission 89959) | Root nodule microbial communities of legume samples collected from Mexico - Turtle bean Mexico pink nodule | ecosystem: Host-associated > Plants > Roots > Nodule | place: Mexico: Nepantla... | reverse complement strand
GTTTACTATGTTGTACGTTTAAAATTATATATACTTGATTTTTTAAAATAAATATATTTTACGCATATTTTTCCAACTAATGAAAATATAATTGAAATCTTTAATTTTTCTTTCTCTAAATCTCTTTTAAATCTGTCTCGTCCTTCTAGTTTTTATTTCTAAATATGACATTAATTGATTTAAACTGTGTTTGGATTACCATTTAGAAGGCAACAAACATGTATTTAAACACAATTTTATACCCAGTAGAAAATCATAAATTTATCTAAAAGATAGATACTGTTGTTAATGCGAATGACGTGTCTTCATTTTTAATTGGGCTTAAGGTATTTTTGATAGGCTTCTTCTTCCTGCACTCCAACGTTTTTCTTCCTGCACCTCCATAAATTTTAAAATTTCGAAACTGGCCTTGACCTTTTATTTGAAAAAGGACACTGTGGTGGAGTGTGTTACGGATTCATCAATCTGGAAGTGAATCATGTTGTTTTTCAGATGAGGAGATGTTCTGGAAGCAAATTGTTAATAAATTGTTGATTTTTGGATTGCTAAATCTGAAAGCCTCTTTCTGTTACGGATTGATGGATCTGGAAGATTTACGGATTTCCCAATCTGGAAGATTTACGAAGTCTCCAATCTGAAAGATTTATGGATTTCCAAATCCAGAAGGTTTATGAATTTCCAAATTCGGAATGTGAAAAAACAAATGCGGATTCTTGATTCTATAAAATTACCAAACTGCATTATCTGGAATATTAGATATAAACTGCATAAATGATAATCCGAGACACTACCGAACACTACCAAAAGAAACACCTACCTATGTTAAGAGATGGAACAACACCACTGCTGTTCAGAGAGAAATGGAATCCGTGTGTGCAGTCTGTGGACAAAAGAAAGAAGAAAGAGTAGTGTGGGTCTTATGTGCATTTTATGGTTTTTAAAACATAATAAGGTTGTTTTTGTCTTTGCATAATATTGTGGAGGTGAAGGAAGAAAAACGTAAGAGTGCAGGAAGAAACTGCCTTTTTGATAACATTCTTCAGTATTGGGCCTACATGGACTCACGGTTGATACTTAATCTTTGACAATATCTTTCTGCACCCCCTGAAGTTCTTCTTATACCTCCTTATTTTAAATTTCTCATTTTCCCTTGTGTTTATACGAGTCTTTGGTTTGGATTTCTTGTGCAATTTGAAATCCTTCTACATTAAGCAATCCATGAGAGAATATATAAACTTAAGTGTTTTATATACTTAAGTTTAACATTTTAAAATTAGAAAATATATTATATAAAAACTTTTAATCATTAATATATGACGCATTTCCATCTTTTATGACAAACGTATTATGCTCTTATATTGTTTGAATATTGTTACCATTAAAAAATTAATTTTGTATTAAGCAGATTAAAAAAAATTAAATTCATAAATGATATATTAGTTACGTTTTAGAATACAAATTTTAAAGAGTAAAATTGAAATTTTAATTAATAGGGGTGCGGTTTGAAATCACGGGGTGCAGAATTGAATGCCCAGAATCGATAGCCATTAGGACCATAAGAGAATCTTAAAAAATAAAAATAAAAAGTAAGAAAGATAGAAAAGAGATAACTGTTTGAATCAGAGCGTGGTTTGCATTGTGACATACATACTCTAATCTATTTTGGTTTGTAAATTTTGGGTTTCCGCTTCGGATTCCATAAGCTTTGATCGGAGATATTCTCCAATCACTTTGTGCTGTGCGATCACCATGACCGTCGACATCCAGACCTTGGAAGACAGGTACACTTCATCAACTCAACAAAATGCGTTCTGATTTTGGTGTTTGTCTTCTTCAATCGTTTGTTATTTTCGGATTTCTATTGGTTATGTACAATGTGGCTGCTGGTTAGTTTCAGTACTTCGCTCTTAATTTCCATTGAATTGGACGTTGCTAGGTGAAATCAGGAACTTCATGTTCTCAAACGAATTCGCTATTTTCGGTTGTATTGTTTAATGCACTGAATAATCATTCCTTCTCCCTTTGCATTGTCTTCTCGAATCAAAATAGTTGGGCTGTAAAGAGAAAATATGAGCAATGGCAAACTTGCTAGTAATTTGTTTCGCGCTTCTTGCTTAAATTCATTGATAGTTATCGCAATTGCGAGTGAAGTCACTGTTTACTCTTTTTTTTTTTTTGTTTCTCCGTGCTGTTGATTCATTCTAATTAGCTAATATTGATTTTGGTTCTAGGTATATTGATTCTTGCAGGAGACAGGGTGTTTTGCCTAATTCTTCTATTTTGTCAAGTCTTTTCAAGGTCAGTTGTCATTTTCAATCACAAAATTTACTGCTACATCACTGGAAGCATTTTCACCATTTTTTTTACATTCAAATATATGCAGCTTTGCTGTTGTCCTGGTTAGTACATCAACATAGACCATACTAAATCTTATTTGAACAGGTTAGATTAAATGAAAAATGCACATAACTTTTTTGACTCGTAATGTGATCATCAATTAACTTATAATATTGATCATCCATGTAAGGTTATTAGTATGTTTAGATTTCCCTTAAACCTCTGTTCAACGTGAAAGTCACACATTCCTAGGTACAAAAGTAAAATCATCATGGCTGTTACTTTTAAAATTAAGTTGGTTATGTTTAACCCAATTCAATTCCAAACATGCCATAAGCGGTCCAAATTTGTAGTTCTATATTCTTACAGTTACTAAGCTTTTCACTTGAGTCAACCCTTTATATACAGCAGTGTATATATTTATTACTCCATTTCTCTCTGTGTTTAATCTCCCTGAGTAGGGAGCAGTGAATGTATTCAATTTTCTATTTATTACGGGGATAAGAATCTAAACCCGACCATGATCAAACAGGCTGAGGTAAAAAAGTCCAATCATGAGCTGTGCAAGCTGGAGATTTTAATTGATGACCTAAAGGATGTTGATATTGCTCCACTTCTTAACTTGTGCATGAACTTTGATGCTTCTGAAATAGAAGCTGTTGATGTACGTAATGAATCATCGTGTGTATTAAATGGAGAATATGCATTATCATTGATGCGTGCTGTCAATAAAAAGCTTCGAGTAGTCCATCTACAGGAACTGTCATATGGAAAAGACTTCTTACGGTATATTATGGTATTTATGATGAATTATCTTTGTATAAATGACACAATTTCTGATAGTTTGTTAACTTTGTTTTCACCTTCTTAACAAATTTGAAAGGGTAACTAGGAATTCCTTGCCTTTGAAATTCTGGCAATTCCAAACCATCAACAATCTTCATGTTATTGAATATGGGAGTTAGGTTTATAAGAGATTAGAAAAATACCTTGCAAGGTCTTTTTATATCAATGCGTCTGACATTATTATCCTGGTACTGGCTCTTTTCTCACTCAGGATTACCTTTGGCATTGACAGTAGCCAATTAGCATAAATTGCATGAGGTGCTTTGTTCCTATTAATGATATATACCAAGCTGGCTTATGTTTGCCTAAAAGTCTAAAACATGAATAGATAATTCATCATTGGGAGAACTGGCTTTTCATGATTGTATTTTCTGGTGTGATAGGTTTTTGTTTCATATTTTCTTTTTCATGACTATGCTGGATGTTACCATTAGGGATATTTCACAAAGAGGTTTGGCATGCCAAGTTTTGACATTGAGGTGCTCACGTTTCCGGAAGCTGAACTTAACGGGGGAGTTCATGCATATGCATACCCTAAATCTTGATTTCAGTTCTTCCCTTACCAGTTTCCAGGAGGATTGTTTTAATTGTATGCCCAATCTAATGCGTCTCTCAATGTGTGATACAAGGATTACAAATCTTTGGACAACTGTTGCAGCTCTCTCTAAGCTTCCTTCTTTAATTGAATTAAGGTTTCAATATTGGCAGTATTGCAATGATGCTGGAACATCTTTTATCTCATGCAGTGGGAAGTCTGATGACACTACTGATTTTAGCCTGCTTGATAGAATTCCTTTTATTGGTGAACCCTTCACCAGTACAACTGAACTGACAGATCCCAACTTTAATTCTGAAGATCCATTAAGAAATTTTTATTCCTTGGATGAAGAAATTATAAATCATGATGTTCAAAGCATGGTTGAGGATTCGTCAGATGACAGTGAAGTTGACTTTACTAGTCGTCATGATAGATACTGGTTGTCAGATGTTTTTCCTGGGTGGAGTTCTGAAGTGCCTCTTCTTCATGAGGTAGTCAACTTGGCCACTTTTTCCCTGCTAGTAGATTTCCTTTACACTCTGTTTCTTTTGGATGAATTATTGTTGAAAGAATTAGAGGGATGAGATAGTCACTTCTCTGGATTGGATTGTGATACTCTCCCATTGTGGAGGGATTTTTATTTTTTCTTTAATTTCTCACTGTCTTCTTTTATTATTTATGAGTGTTTATAATGTAGTTTTTTTTCTAAAAAACTTAAAATAAATACGTAGATAGGATAAAATGTTTGTAAAAGATTTGATATTATTATTGTTTGGTCAAATAAAAAAATTATATAAAAGGTTATTTTATATAAACTATTAATTTTTTCACTCTGTTTACCACTTGAACTCACAAGCTGAGGTAAAAGTCTTTGTTTTACTTTTTCATTTCTATTCATCCCAACAAAATATATTTTCGACTCCTTCTTTATTTTATTTCTTTCTTCCATTTATCCAAACAAAGTGTTATTATAGTGGTCTCAATAATAGAACAACAGTGACAAATCTCTCTTCCTTTCTAATATGTTTTTAATTATTTTAAGTGATAGTAAAATTTTTGCCATCAGTTAGTGAAAAAAAGATAATAGTTTGGGTTCTATAGTAGTGGCGGTCATTTGAAGTTCATGCCTGTGAGGTTATGGCGTCACCTTGCATTAATATTCCTTTAGCTATTGTTTAGAATTGCTTTTGGTTGTGATAATGAATATGGCTTGGATACTGAAATAGTAATATTAATTAAAAGTAGGCTTTCTGTTTAGCCTATATCCACATGTGTTTTCGAGGAATGCTGTATTTTGAAAATTTAATAAATGACTTTATTTGTTGGATTTCGACTATTATCATAGTATGCATGGTTTAAGGAAAGCATAAATGAAATGCTTGATATTGAATTGCATAGAAATGATTCATGTTACTGTAAAGTTTCTTCTGTTCACATTATCTAAGTTGTGGCTTCTTAGTCCTTCTTGATCTTTAATTTTAGTGTTTCATGTTACAGAATGAAGATGAAGAAGATTCATTGCAAGGCACTTTTATGGAACCTATTGCTGATGTTTCTATGAAGTACATGTCTCGTCATGCATCACCAATATGCTATGAGAAGCATTACAGGGAGTTCATGATTGCTTCATTGCCAAATCTGAAAAATTTAGATAATATGCCTATCAGAAAGATTGACAAGGAAAGGGCTACTGGAATATTTTCTCAATACTTTGAATATCTTCCGTATAAATGGAAGCACAAAGAGAGTGTTGTAAGTATCTTACAAAAGAGAGAAATAAAATCAGGCCATAATAAGGTGCACTCTTCCAAGAATAGGACATCATATCCCTCTGGACAATCACAATATTTTTATACTAGGTCTCTTTCAGCTGCTAAATTGGGGTCCTCAACTTGGCCTTTCTTGCATCCCCTTTCTCTATTAGGATGTGAATTGGACAAGGGCTTTCATCCAAGGCAGTTTGAGTACCATCCATCTGACTCAAGTTTGATGGTCTTTGGAACTTTAGATGGTGAAGTAGTTGTCATCAACCATGAGAACGAACATATTGTTAGTTATATTCCATCACTTGGAGCAATGAATAGTGTTTTAGGTCTCTGTTGGCTCAAAAAATATCCCTCTAAGGTATGTGCTAATTGCATAAAAATTGATTTTGTAGATTATACTTATTATGGTTATTAACTTCTCCAGTGGGTTCTGGAAGCAACATATATTGGCAATTAATCAAATTTTACAGAATGTGTTGTTTACATAGCCTTCTAGAGACAAAAGTACTTTTAACTAGAGAGATACTGTATTCTGCAAGAATGCTAGTGCAGCCTTGGCACCTGTAAGGATAATTGGTATTTAGTCACGGTTATCAGAATGGGTGTAAAGATTTAGTTAAAGTATTCCATTCTGCATTGTTGTTAGATTTAGAGAATTTACTCCAACATTTTTTTTTATTTGGATGTCAGTTTTCTTATTCTTTATTTTCTTTTTATTGTATGTCAAATTTCTTATTCTTTATTTTCTTCTTATTTTATGTCAGCTTATAGCAGGATCAGACAATGGTTCCTTGAAATTGTATGACATCCACCACATACCAAGAAAAGTTACTGGCATACATGGGAATTTTGGTTGTGTTACGTTTGATGAATTTGACCAGTTGACATCTGTTCATGTTAACTCTACGGATGAACTATTTCTTGCAAGTGGTTACTCAAGAAATGTTGCTTTATATGACATCAACAGTGGGAAACGTTTACAAGTGTTCACAGATATGCATCGTGGGCATATTAATGTAGTCAAGTTTGCTAATCATTCCCCATCAATTTTTGCCACTTCATCATTTGATCACGATGTGAAGATGTGGGACTTGAGACAAAAGCCAATACACCCATGCTTTACAGTTTCAAGCTCCAGAGGTAATGTGATGGTTTGCTTTTCTCCAGATGATCAATATATTCTTGCTTCAGCGGTTGATAATGAGGTAATTTTCATTCAGTAGTGTGATTAGTTACTGGTGACTGCATTTGAAATGCACCTTTTTGTTATCTATTTAGGAATTGTCAGTGGCAATACAGTAATGTGATTAGTTAGTAGTTACTACTTCATGGCTCAGTAGAGTAGGCCTTGCAACAATGCGAAATCTGATTCAGCTCTAAAACTAGGAACAGTTTCCATTAAATTCTTGTTATCTATATAGTACAGCAACTTAAAATGATTCAGTACTTGTCAGTCTTTCAATTTGAATTTTTTTTTATCTCCAGAACACGTTTTTTGTGTCCAGACTGACTTGTGAGTTTTTGCAGGTTAGACAATATCTGGCTGTTGATGGTAAGCTTCACTTAGTTTTTGATATAGCTCCCACTGAAAGTTCTCAAAATTACACCCGTTCTTATTACATGAATGGGAGAGACTACATCATAAGTGGGAGTTGTGACGAGCACGTCCGTATTTGCTGTGCTCAAACAGGGAGGCGCCTGAGAGATATATCCCTCGAGGTAAATCATTCTTCTATTATTTTTTTCTTTATACATCAACAAAATGGAGTTTAGAGAGTTTTACATTTACAGGAGACAGGGATAGACATCTAAAGCTTTTTTAAGAAAATTATTTCTCTTTTGAAAAGATACTTAGAAAGCTGCCAAAACAATAAAATAAATCTGAAATCAACCACTACAAACATGCACTTACATGATAGGGCTGGACCATCTTTTGAAGCTACACTTCTCTAACTTGTCTGTTTATATTTCCCTCCCATATTTTTTTTCTATTAAACAAGCAGTGTATCATAAGCCATCAAAAAAAGGAACACGAATAACTAATATCTGATTATCATGTTTTCATTTTATTGAATTATCGTTTCATTGTGGTAAGATTACTCGTTTACTTGTATGCAGGGAAGAAACTTAGGAAGTTCTGTGTTTGTTCAGTCTTTGAGGGGTGATCCTTTCCGGGTAAGTTATTTTTGAAAGCTTTTCCCAGCCTTTTCTTAAGGAAAAAGAAAAGGCTTAAAGGGGTTATAACGACCACTTTGGCTTTTTATAGTGAAATGTATTCCACTTTATACTTTTTGGATATATTATGATTTTTCTCTTTCGTTTTTTACAACATTTTTTCTCCATAATTTTTTCCTACTTTGCTTAATTGTTTTCGGGGTGAAAATTTCAAAATTTCAAGTAGCTTTTATATAATATTACATTATTCTCGTGGATTTTTGTTTTCTTAACTATAGATGTCTTCCAGTTGCTTATTATTATTATTATTATGGCATGGTAGCTATTTTGACATTCCTTATATTGTGACAAGCACCTATATGTATGACCCTTCGGCACGTGTTTTTTCTGCAACCATTTTCTAAAAATCCGATCACGGCATGAAAATTGAATTGCTGATTTTTGAGTAATTTCTACTCGCAAATTACTTATGGTGCAAAAGTATGTGGAGATTGGTGACAACCCGTATAATTTTTTGCCTTCTTATTGTGAACTTCAACATGATTAAAGGTGATTGTCTAATTGGGAAATGCTCTTCAGGAAGGAAACAAATATTTTATATTTTTATGTTTATGAACAAACTAATGTCTTGTGCAGCATGTATTTCTGTTCTTTTTCCCTTGATATTATGAATAGGATAGAGTACCACGTTGATTTTTTTTTTATTTCGTCCTGTGATAGGTTTCTCATACTTCACTAGATTGGAACTAAAACTGTCGCTGATCCCACAAATATTAGCGACATGTTGTTTCTGTAATTTGAGTTCTCCTTGTTTAATTTAAATGGTTTGTATACAGGATTTCAATATGAGTGTGTTAGCAGCTTACATGCGGCCAGGCTCCAAGTCTAAAATTGTCAAGGTTGTACCATATTTTCTTGTTTCTTATATGCATTATTCTATAGCACGACAGTCTCAATTATATGTTCATCGTTCTCTCTTTTTCTCTTGTCTGGAGTGTGAATATAAAAGAAGAAAAAAGAAATTGAGGTTGGTGGATCCATTATTTTCGAGCATCTGAATCTGGGAAGAAAATGACTACAATACTAATAGAAGAATGCTACATTGCGATTTTAAACTGACCAAGTTTCATTTTCTAGAACTAAATGTTTTACATACATAATAATCTTTCTAAAAAAAATTGTTTTTGTAGTCATTCGTTACCTTTATTATTAATTGATAAGTACTTCTACTATATTTAAAAGTTAAATGCATTTTATATCCAAATGTAACAAGACTACATTATGAATACAACAGTTAAGTTTTTCTTTCATTCTTTTTGTCACAAGAATATAGTAAAATGTTATTTTTTTCCATGTTCATTTTTCAATTTACACTCACTTCCATATATTAATACAAGCTTTTCTTTACATTCGTTCTAATTATGTCTTCCTCATTGGAAGATTCCAAATGAGAGGAATGGGAGATTCGGTTTGAACTTCACTAAGCTGGAGATAAGTTTTCTCAAATTTTTATTTTTGTAGATCAACTTACTAGCATCTAGTGGCCATGCCAACAAGGATGATTCTGATGATTTGCGCCCTTGTCCATTTCACAGTATGGGAGCTTGATGTACGATGTTGTACTTGTTGTATAGAGGTTACAGTGTGTTTCATAGAGTCATAATTTGGAGCTAGCATGCCCATAGTTTTTTGCGTTCTTGTAATGAATAAAAAGCATGTGTAATGATTCAATAGTTGCAGAGATCATATATCACTGTTTGTAAAACCTTTTGTTGTTGTATGATGATGTTATTCTTGCAAGGCCGGATATCTCCTATCCGAGGTCTTTTTATACGTCTACAGGTCATTTGCTCTCTCATCTTCTCGGCTTCTCGATATTACAAAACACTTCGACATTCAAGTCATAGTTATGTTCAGGTTACAAGTTTAGGATTTAAACATTTACTTCCTTTTAAGTATTCATTTATTTATAGTTTTGTCATGAAATATTTCCTTTGAAAGGGGATTATTTTAGCTCCATTCCCAATTCTTTTAATTGTCCTAGGAAGTAATCAGGTTTTATTTGTAATTAATCCCGTTGCAGGTTTAACTTAGCGGGCCAAGAGGCCGATCGGTCGTGACTAAGATGTGACTCATTGGCTGGTTTGTCGAAAGGTCTGATGACCCAAAAGGGTTTATTTGGTTGAAAGGCCAACTGTCTGATGTTTGATACTAACGGTTGCCTTAGCCGAATGGTCGAGGTATGAACTAACTATCAGGTAATACAAATGTGATATGAAGAAAGGTAACACCACATGTGGTTGTTGAAATTCCTTTTAAATAAATGTCAGCTGGGGATACACTTTTTAAAAAATGGAGGTAAATTGGCTCTTCATTGTATATTTTACTCTCGCAGTGGGCTTCAAGATTTTAACGGTATAATTTGAAATAATTGATTTTGGTTATAATTTTTGTTTATCAAAATTAAAATTACTATTTTTAGTCTTTGCAAAATTTGTAAATTTTGGTTTGGTGTCTGTAATTAATTGAATTAATTAGTTTAAATCTCTAATATATGTTTTAAGATAAATAGATAACATTTATTTGTGGGTTTTAAGAGTTTTTTTTTCATGCTATGTTGATATGAAATTGAATCTTGGGCTATTTCTTTCTCTAACTCTTTCCTGTCCCTTTTTGGTCCATTGATTTCCATCATTTAATGATCTAAAATATTACATTAGTATTAATAAAGATTTGACAACACACTAATTAAAAATGAAATTATCAGTCTCACGTGCTTTTTTTTTTCCTTGTTGCAAGAGCTTCTTTAATTTCCACTTTCTTTTATTACTGCAACCGAATGGAGTGCTTCAACATGTTTCGACTCTCTTGGCACCATTTTCAAGCAACTGTTGCGTAATATTTGGATCATTCTAAAGCTCTTTCAAAATATAGTCCGTACAACTTTGTAAGTGATTTTTTTTTTTCTATCATTTGCATGATTTTTAATTTTACTTTATGTTTTTTTATTGTTATATTTTTACAACTTATAACGGTAATGAATATAGGATTTTTTTAAAATAAATCTAGTTTTCACCTCTTGCAACCAGGAAAAGAAAAGTATGTCACTGATCATTTTTATTATTGTGTTCTCTAGTTTTATTAGAAGTAATATAATTATTTTAGACCAATAGATTATTTCAATTCAATAGCTGAAAGAGAACAGTAAGAGAGAAATGGTTGGCAAGGATCATGTGGACATTATATTATAACACTATTATATATTAATAAAAATTATAGTTTAATTTTTTATAATAAATATTAATTAGTGTAATGTTATACTAAAAATCAAAAGTGACATTTTCCAATTTTATGGAAACAAAAAATAAAGAAATAATTTTATAAATACCAAAATCAAAACTTTGCTTTTTAATAGAACTACAAATATATTTAAGTCTAATTTGAATCAATAATTAAGATTGAAAACAATCTTGATTTTCATGTATTGTTGTATAGTTAAATTTGTATAAATATTATTATAGGAATTAAAAAAAGACATTAAGTCTAGTATTTTTAAAAATCCATTGGTACTTTTAGTTAAATTATAGGAAAAAAACCGTTATACCCGATATATTTT
>Ga0123341_1005537_pt1 | contig 11279 bp, 14 predicted proteins | sample Turbeapinknodule_FD_89959 | JGI IMG/M metagenome (GOLD analysis project Ga0123341, IMG submission 89959) | Root nodule microbial communities of legume samples collected from Mexico - Turtle bean Mexico pink nodule | ecosystem: Host-associated > Plants > Roots > Nodule | place: Mexico: Nepantla... | reverse complement strand
TGGCCAAGACGATTACAAAAAGTGCAGACTTTTGTAGTAAAAGAAAACTTTGAGGTTTTAACATTACCAGAAGGAAAACCCACTTTGCGAAAACAAACAGCCTCAGTATGACCATATTTACCATATTTAAAACAAACGAAGAGCTCTAATACCATATTAAGAAGTGGACTTTAAGCCTAACTCAACCTCATAAAACCGGCTCATAGGATTGAGGATTGCACCCACATATATACAATGAAATGTCCTTATCTCTAGTCGATGTGGGATCTCTATCACATTTGTCTAAAAATCTTTAAGATCTTAGAAAGTTATTTCTCTGGGAAAATAATTTTATTTTCTTCTCTTGAAGACATGAAAAGAGTTCTAGCATTGAGGTCTTGGAATCTTAATTCGGGTATCTTGAGAGTTTTTGCTTGGACTAAAGACTTTGTGTCATCTTCCATGAAGCTCACCAAAGCTCAATGTTGGATCAGGATTCACGGTCTTCCAATGGAATATTGGCCACCAAAATGAATTTTCTTTATAGTGAAAGGGATTTATACTCCTCTTTCTCTTTATGAATGCACCATGAATAAATCTAGAGGTTGTTTTGCTTGAGTGTTGGTTGTATTGAGTATATCTATTTTGCCTAATCAAATTTTGATGGAAAGACTTGATTTTGCTTTTATTGCAAATATTGAATTTGAGAAGTTGCCTCCATCTTTCTCTTCATGCAAAATGATAGGACATGATATTTCTAAATGTAGACGATATTCTGATAACCTAAATAACATAGTCAAACCGTTGTCCAAACCTGCTGCTTTACAATATAAACATTGACTATCCAAAACAAAGAAACTAATGATGGCCATCACAAGGAAGTGGTTGATGTCACAGAGAAACCCAATTCTACAGTAGAGGTACAAATATATGATATACTAATTCATAATGCATGAGTGGTGGAAGTTGAGGGAGCTACAATTGATCTTGATAACTTTGTTGAACACTACAAGAAAATCATTAAATAGAAACTAATGACTCATTGCCTGTTGAAAATTGTAGTCTTTTAGAAGGATTTTCTCATCTCAAATGTGCAACTAATGCAACAAGTCCTAAATTAGTTGTTGTTAAATAATTTACTTCTAAAATTGTTTCTCAATATTTAGTTTTGAAAAATTATTTTGAATTTCTTTTAAGTGATGAAGAAGAGGCTCAAGAGTCATGTCTGATCATCTTGACAGTAGATATAATTGAATCTACTTCAGTTGATATTTTATTAGAAGAAGCCAATTTGGTTTCTAAGTTCTACACTAAAAAGATGGATAAGGAAGAATCATTAAGTGAAGACAATGAACTAGTTCAAACCTCTAGTAGTTTAGGACGTCTTTCTAAAGCTAGACTGAAAGCCAATAAGATGACCTCCAAAATAGGTCAACCCAATAAAATAATAATTGTAGTGACATGCATTAATATCATAGAATTTTATTATCAATGTTGAATGCAAATGAGGATTAATATGAATGGAATTTTGGGATTCAATCGTTCCTATTTGTTGTCTTTATGAATGAATTGTTTGTCTTCTTGTCTTTAATTAATTTTTCATTTTTTTGTTTTATGATTTTATGTTTTCATGATAAGAAAAACAAACTGAATGATTTACTTGTATCTTGATTGTTCTAACAATGTTTTGTGCTACTGCAATTTTCAGTAGACTCTTTAAGCATCAATAACATGTATTCATGAAGAAGATGAGACCATTAGGAACATATGTAGGGATAAATGGTAAGAAGTGGCAACAAAAAAAGCTTCAAGAACATAGATTGGTTGGAAGGAAAGTAATAAAAGGGGAAATGGCATGACAAAACAATGTTTGAAGAGAAAACAATAAAAGCTTTACAAAATGCTTTATGCAAAATAGTGACACTTGAAAACAGGTCATCAATCGTGAAGATGGAAAAACATGAAACTCATAGGATCAGACGGGTGAGAACTATAGTAATGAAGGAAAGTTTAGGGAGAAGGATGAACACAAAACAAGTCACATACAAGCCGAAAGGCTTGCAGTGCGGCCCAAGAGTTGGGGTGAAGCTGGGTCAGAGCCACATTGAGCATCTGAAGGACACTCATTGTGAACTCGTCAAAAGGAAATGTTATGTTCAGGTCTGTGAAAAAAGAAGAAGAATAAACATAAAAGAAGGGAGCCTCCGACCCTAGTCGACTGTGACAAACACTATCTACACCGATACAATAGCCGACCAAAATTATGTTATCCTCGACATCCATTTTGGGTACGGTCACGCTATCGACGAACGTGGTGATCATGGACAACCAACGATACTGAGTAAAATACTCAGTCACCTTACGATCTACCCACTCATACCCCTTTTGGTAGGTTGGCTCAATCGTAGACATTTCATTGGACCGGTCACTTGCTGCCTCCAAAGCATTAACCTGATTAGGACCAATCTCAGGTCTACTACTCTAAGACCCAACACCCGACCAACCCTTAGAAGAAAAGGAAGACCCATAGGAAACCATGACTACCCTTTCGAAATGTAGTGAAAACACCTCGTCACAATGAACGATTGGAAAGTTGGAGGAGAGCGAAGAGTGTGAATTCTAAAGAGTGGGGAACCACGTATTTATAAGAGCCCACCCTCAATCATACGAAACGTCGCATACCTCAAAGTCGTTAGATCCTTTTGAATTTAATGGTCCTTATCTTAAGCACACAAATCCAGAGGGTGATTCAAATTTTCCTGCCAATAGAACCTTCTGGAATGCACCCCTAAAAGAAGAGATTACAGGGCCACTGTACGGTCCAGTCTCATCATGACAAAGATCATTTGTATGAACCCCATAAGGGACGTCCAAACCCAATTGGTTCATAGAAGTCATATTAAGACTTTTTGAGATAATTCACTCGAGCTTAGGGGGCAAGTGTACTGCCAGGGGTCGAATGGCCTCAGGACACTGGTACTACTGAACATCGCAAGGTATCATGATTAACTAAAACACCTTAACAATGTTTAAACCGTACGGAAAATTAGGTAATACAAATGCTAATTATCACACACACACCTTAATTTAGGTCCAACAGTAAAATGATTCATTAAATAGTATAAATAGACAGAACTATGAAAGTAGAGGTAGGTCGGTATTATAGTATTCATTGCACTGAATATTGAACACTTACTTGAACGTCAGAGTACCTTTTAGATAAGTGTCATATTTCAGTAATATTTCATATTAAAATACAAATACTTGTGGATATTTATTGATAAAATAACTATAATTTAACCCCTAATTTATGAATTTAAGCCTTTTTACATATTTTGTGATTATAATATGAATAAGAACGATTTATTCTCAAATTTGTGTTAATTTTAAGATTCTAGGGGAAAATGGAGATGAAAGGGCTAAAGGAGAATATACAAGATAAAAAGGGAAAGTTGGAACGCTCCAACACTCGCCCAAACTCGCCTAAGCCAGAAACCTTCTATAGTAACTCGTCCAAGCAAGCTCAATCTCGCCCAGGTGAGACCACTCTAGAGAGGTTGGGCTTTTTCTCGTCCAATTCGCCTAAATGAGAAGTCACTTAGTCCAAACTCAACTAGCTTAAATATGAGGCATGTGGCACAACCCTAGATATCATTGAGATCATTGGGAGAATAGGAGGTGATAGAAAATCTTAGAAGAGGCAGCCGTCAAGGAGAAACATCCTTAATCTTCTTTTCTTGATTTTCATGCTTGTAATGGCCAACATGAGTGACTAATTCTACCCTTTGGGATTGAGAGTAATTTGTTCAAACTCTTATTTATTGAGGTGATATTTAAATATATTTTGTTCTTGATTGATGATTGGTATTATTATTGTTATTTTATTCGTAAGGCTTGTTTACCATGATTTTGATCCTTAGATTTGACTGAAAAGTACTTCTAAGTTTCTAACCTAAACGATAATGCTTAATATATTTGAATCTTAGGAATATATTTGAAATGTTAATAGCTATCAACATCTAATCGAAAGGTTAAAGAGTTTTTATAAATATGCGAGAAATCGATATTTAGGAGACTATCTTAATAATTTTATAAGCAATAAATTGATATAAATGAATTTTATATGAGTGTTAATGTCAATCAAATGATAGAATATTATTATGTTTTTCAAAATACAAAAGAGTGAGAAGAACAAATCCCAATACCAATTTTCTCAATTGTATCAACAATCTTTATTTTGCTTATTTACATTCTTGCAATCATACAGAACAAATTCTTCAAACTTTTACTAAGTGTTTTCTATTGAATCTTATATTTGATAATGCAACAGGTCCTTATGAGTTCGATACCCGTCCTTAGAAACAAATTATTACTTCTAACATGATAGACTTATTTTAAAATAGTCATCGCTTTCCGATCAAGAATCGAATCTTGAGATTTAGAGAATCGAATCTTTGAGATTTAGGACCAAAGGAAAGGATGGAGGAAGTGAAGCATGACCAATAAAAAGAAATCAATTATTGAATCGGTAAGAGTGTGTCAGCCTCTTACAATAACATAACCCATATAGATTCCTTCCACATTGAACCCGAAGAAGGATGGGACCAGTATACCAACTGCAAACTTCAATGCTTCTATTTTAACGGTAAATTCATGAGGAGAAATTAACGTACAATGCCCAGTCTTACTATTCTCTTATTTTTGTTCTTCTCTAAATTTTCGGCCGCTTCAGATACCATCACCCAGTATGGGTCACTTGAAGAAGACAAGACCTTGGTTTCAAACAATGGAATCTTTGAGTTGGGTTTCTTCACCCCATCTACCACTTCCTCAAACCGCTATCTAGGAATCTGGTACACAAACATACCCCTCAGAACCGTTGTTTGGGTTGCAAACCGTGAAAGTCCAATCACCGACAACTCAACAAAGTTGAGCATAAACTCACAGGGAGACCTCGTACTCAGCCACAGCAACACCGTTATTTGGTCAACTAACACAACAACAACAACAGGGGTGCTTGTGGTGGCACAGATTTTGGACTCAGGCAACTTGGTTCTCAGAGACGACAAAGACACGAATCCTGAAAACTACTTCTGGCAGAGTTTTGACTATCCTTCAGACACGTTTCTTCCTGGCATGAAAATAGGGTGGGACTTGAAGAAAGGGCTTAACAGGGGCCTAACCGCGTGGAAAAACTGGGATGACCCTTCACCAGGGGACTTCACGGGATTCATTTCACAAACAAGTTATCCTGAAGAGGTTATGTGGAAGGGCTCAACAAAGTTCTACAGAAGTGGCCCTTGGGATGGAACTAAATTAAGCGGTAGCCCCACTTTGTCCAACTCGGTAGTAAGCTACACGATTGTCTCCAACAAGGATGAATTTTACGCTACATATAGCACCAATGATAGCTCAGTGATTTCAAGACTTGTGTTGAATCAAACGCTTTATCTTCGTCAGCGCTTGACATGGAACAATGATGGTAAAACGTGGAGGGTGTCTTCTCAGTTGCCAAGTGATTTATGCGACGGCTATAATATATGTGGCGCGTTTGGGATTTGTGACGTTAGTAAGGCACCCATGTGCAGATGTTTAGATGGATTCAAGCCAAAAGCACCCCAAAACTGGACCCAGATGAACTTTCATGAAGGGTGCGTGCACAACCAAACTTGGAGCTGCATGGACAAGACTAAAGATGGGTTTCTCAGATTCGCTAACGTAAAGACACCAGAGACTACATTTTCATGGGTTAATGCAAGTATGACACTTGAGGAATGCAAGAACAAATGCAGGGAAAATTGCTCATGCAAAGCTTATGCAAATTCAGACATAACAGGAGAAGGTAGTGGGTGTGTCATTTGGTTAGGTGATCTGTTAGATATAAGAATCATGGCAAATGCTGGACAAGATCTGTATGTTAGATTGGCCGTGTCAGAAACAGGTATGAACTTCGATTTTGATTTTGGGGTTGGAGAAAGTTAAAATAACTTCGAGTTAAAAGTAATTTATATAATTTAATGACCTTTCAAAAAAAAGTTAGATATGATTATAAATTTCTATAAAAATTGATTTCAGGTTACGGATATTTTTTATTGTTTTCCTTTTAGAAATTTGTTCAAGCATGACCTTCATCATCAGCCAAATAAAATATGTTAATATTCAATTTCCTTCTTATATTGATTATTTATTTTCTTGTCTCTGTCATGTTCAAGAAAATCGACATGGGAATGATCATTCGAAGAGAAAGGTAGTTGTGTTTGCAAGCACCATTTGCTCAGCTATTGTGATACTATTGATTTCCATATTCATTTATTGGAGTAGCAAAAGAAAAACCAAAGGTACGATTCACTCAGTGTTGCATAGTGATTCCTAAAATCTTTGTTGTTTTTCATTTTGAAATAATAATAAAAAAAATACATTCCGACATTAATAAAGTTTGTTCCACATTCTAAATTGTAAAAATAATTACTTTACAACTGTGTTTTAGAATAAAATATTATATTATAATAAAATAATTATTTATTTAGGTGTCAAGTGAATTTAAAGGGTGTGAAGACATATCATTGCTATTTTTAGATGGAAATATTACCATTTCTTACTTCTCCTATATTACTAACATATTTTAAAATACAATACTTTCAATTAAGAATAGAGTACATACCATAAAATTTGAAACTAATGCAACCCAAAGTACACTTTGTTAGTATACGGTCCTTTAATTAAATTTTCATTGTTTACATTGTTTGGTTGAAATAAAATTCCATCACTATATAGTCAAAGGAATGGAAAATGAAAGCCAAGAAGAAGACTTTGAGCAACCTTTGTTTGACCTTGCCTCAGTAGAACACGCAACAAATTACTTCTCAAATCACAATAAGCTTGGTGAAGGTGGTTTTGGGCAAGTATATAGGGTAAGTGAACAATACACTTTATGTAGTTAACAAAATGAACATGCAAAGTTATTATTCTTTATATATCTAACTCTTTCCTTCAATATAATGTGATTAGGGAACACTACCCGATGGACGAGAGATTGCTGTTAAGAGACTTTCACAAACATCTACACAAGGATTAAAAGAATTTAAGAATGAGGTTATGTTATGTGCCCAACTTCAACATCGAAATCTAGTAAAAGTTCTTGGATGTTGCATTCAACATAACGAGAAACTGCTTTTGTACGAATATATGGCCAACAAAAGCTTAGACTTCTTTCTCTTTGGTTAGTGTCCTTAAATTTTAATTCAATGTAGGATTTTTTTTTTCTTATGTCTCTTGTGATATTATAAAAAATTACAACAAAATTTTACAGATTCTAGTGGAAGAAAGTTGCTTGATTGGCCTAAGCGTCATCGCATCATAAATGGAATTGCTCGAGGATTACAATATCTTCATCAAGACTCCAGACTAAGAATCATACATAGAGATCTTAAGGCGAGTAACGTGTTATTAGATGATAAAATGAATCCAAAAATTTCAGATTTCGGTTTAGCTCGAATGTGTGGAGATGATCAAATTGAAGGACAAACAAACAAAGTAGTTGGTACATAGTAAGTATTTTTATTCACAATAAAATCTTAAGTATTACTTAATTATCAAACATCAAAGTAATTGTTGGATTTTTTTTAGTGGTTATATGGCACCTGAATATGCTTTTGATGGAATATTTTCCACCAAATCCGATGTGTTTAGCTTCGGTGTATTATTGCTTGAGATAGTAAGTGGCAAGAAAAACAGGCTCTTTCATCCAAACGACTACAATAATCTTATTGATCATGTGAGTTCAATAACTTTATTTTCCTTTTATATAATGATAAATGTATAACATTGTTTCAAAATATTTTAGGCATGGGGATTGTGGAGAGAGGGAAATGCAATACAATTTATTGACTCTAGTTTGGAGGATTCAAGCATTCTAAACGAAGCCCTACGTTGTATTCATATTGGTCTTTTATGTGTACAACATCATCCTAATGAAAGACCAAACATGGATTTGGTGATCACAATGTTGAACAACGAGAACATATTGCCTCTTCCCAAGGAGCCTAGCTACTTAATCAAAGACATCTTAACTAGTAGAAAATCTTCTTGTAAGAGCCTTGCATCCTTTTCTGTTAATAACGTCACTATCTCAATGTTAAGTGATAGATAGACAAAAATAATCTACTTCTTACCTACATAATCACTTATGTAGTTTGTAGATGTTGTCACATTTGTTTTCTAGAACATAATGAATAAATATAATTTTTCTACGAGCGTTTTTTTTATCAACAATAATAAATAAATAAATAGAACCACTTTAGGGGTGATTCAACCCGTATACATAACAAGACACTGTAACGTACCTCACCACCACACCCACTCCCAAATGAGGAAAAAAAAGCCACCAACAAGCATAGACAAACCAGAAACCACCAAAACTACAAAAGGGATCAACAGGATAACCCAACAAACAAACAAAACTAAAAGCTTCCTACAGAATATCCAACCCAGACTCAAACAACTAACACTCAACCCACTTATGCCAACCTACCAAAGAGACAATAATCAATAGTTATAACAAATTGAGACAAGACATAGGAGCCAAACACCAATCAGAGAAGGAGAATTGAGCAGTAGAAACTTTAAAGGTAACCCAAGTCCAAACCTTCAGTTGGGCCATAGAAAAGATTTCAAGGTGGTCCACCACACCACCGTTGAAAATTATCTTATTCCTATGGATCCATATCTCCCATACCACAACAATCCACACACTTCCCGAAACAGAGTTGACGGAAGCAGAAGCTTTACCTAAAGAGAGCTGCAAAAAATTTGAGAAAGGGTCAATTGGAGCAGCCGACACCAATCCTAACCACAAGAGACATTGGTTCCAAACTAGCCAGGCAATTCTGCAACCAAAGAACAAATGATTCGTAGATTCCTCTTGTGCCCCACACAAGCAACAAATAATATTGACCACCACCACCCCTCGCCTAACCAAGTTAACTTTAGTAGCAATTTTGTTTTCCAACACCCTCCAAGTCAAAACCTGAGCAGTAGGAAGAACCTTACATTTCCAGAACAGGTTATAAAGATACGAAAACTCCCCTTTGCCTTCTCCCCTTAAAACACTATAAGCAGATTTCATCGAGTAAACAGGGGGCATACTACCTTTACAGGACCACCAGTCAATAAAACCCAGCTCAAGACCCAACCCAGAGACCTCCTCATGCAGTTGACAGACCTGGGTCTTCTCCCAATCAAACAAACTTCTTCGCCAATCAAGATTCCACTTCCACACCGTTAAACCAATTCCCGCAATCTTCCAGTAGAGACTCATTGTTCAGGCTCAGGGAAAACAGTCTCGGAAAATTTACCTTTCAATGCAATATTACCCACCCAAACGTCTTCCCAAAACAATATACTCTTCCCATTGCCAAGTTCCCACTTAACGCGGTCTTCGAACTTGTCTTCCCAGTCCTTCGACGCCCACACCTTTTTCAAGTCTTTCCACCAGAGGGACCCATACCTGTATGGGTTAGACACTTTCAGACTTCTCCAGCCTCCATACTTAGACTCTAAAACCTCCTTCCATAAACCGTCCTCGGAAGAGCCCATCCTCCAAATCCATTTTCCCAAAAGTGCAACATTGAAGAGCTTAATATTAATAATCCCAAGACCTCCAGCATTTTGTGGTTCACACACCTTTTCTCAGGAGGCCCACGCAATCTTTCTCCCTTCGGATCCCCAGCCCCTCAGGAAATCCCTTTGCAATTTCACAATCTTCTTCACCATCACAGAAGGAATTTTAAACAAGGAGAGGTAAAACAGAGGAATAGCAGACAAAACAGACTTGATAAGACAAATCCTCCCAGACATCGAAATACTTCTGCCCATCCACCTTCCCAAACTGTTCTTTATTCTATCCAACACCCCATCCTAAAACACTTCCTTCCTATGACACCCCCCTACCAGCATCCCGAGGTATTTGAATAGGTTTTTCATAACCTTACAGTTAAGAATATTAGCAAAGCGGCAAAGCGTATACTGATCGACCCCCACCCCACCAATACTGCTTTTCAAGAAATTCACCTTTACCGAGCGTTAAATGATAAATTCTAATTTTATTTTTTCAAATGAAGGTGAATAATCATTTTGTATAACCAAAAAATTAAAGATATTATTTATAATTAAATTTCATGAGTCAGACACAAACTTTTTGTTTGGAACCTTCGCTTAATTAATGTTGTTAGAGAGACTATAACTGAACATTGTCTATTAGATAATTAAAGCTAAAAAATTTATATGCTAACATTCTAAGTCAGTCTTATTGATAGTTAATCTACCTTGAACCTTTCAGTGACTACCAGATAATTATTGAAAGTCTATATTTATTTTAATATGGTAATCTCATTAATAATATAAATATTTTTATATTTATATAATTATATACATATTTATAGTTAGAATTTTTTACACTATAATTACATCATTTCTACAAAATTTAATCTATTAGTATTGTTCTCGTCGGTTGACTGCGGTGATAAGCTCTAGCTCCGGTCTATCTCCTTTAGAATTTGTTCTACGTCTTGTTGCACTGGAATGTGGCTCCGTTGAAACAAAGGGGGCTCTACTTGTTGATCACACTCCGACGATCAAGTCAGAGAGAGATTACGAAAATACATAAGTATTCAATTTCAGTTTAGTGTTAAGAAACAAGGTACCTTTACCGGCGGGTATATAGTCGCATTTGATTTACATGTAGTCTTAACTCCAACACATAAGATGGCGGCTATTTAGCCGCATTCGTAAATGCAATTTATAAATGCGGCTATGATAAATAACCGCATTCTTATATGCTTCTGAATGATGACTGTATTGACTCAACTTCAAGAGTAACACCAAAATTTTGAACTGTAGTTTTTTCATCCATAGACTTTGTGTGAAATATACAATTGTTCACTTCGTACGTTGTACAAGAGACATCAAACTTCAATCCAGCAGCCAACCAGGTCAAAGTCTTCGATGCCGTTGAATCCTTTAACACCTCGTCTTTAAACCAAGGCATGAAAGTTCTATTATGTTCCATCAAGACCCATTTCTCTGCTTGTCTTGGGTTATATTCCTTCACAATGGCTTTATGAGTTTCTATGTAAGGTATAACTTCATTTGTGTTATTCAATATATACAAATGTGCTTGCTGTTGGGTCTATTAGTGTCTAAGTTCAAGAGGGGAGGGGTGAATTGAGCTTATAAAATTTTCGCAAAAACACACAATTAACAGTATATCAGAGGCAAAAGAACAGATTGTTTTTACATGAAAC
>Ga0123341_1005534_pt1 | contig 11280 bp, 5 predicted proteins | sample Turbeapinknodule_FD_89959 | JGI IMG/M metagenome (GOLD analysis project Ga0123341, IMG submission 89959) | Root nodule microbial communities of legume samples collected from Mexico - Turtle bean Mexico pink nodule | ecosystem: Host-associated > Plants > Roots > Nodule | place: Mexico: Nepantla... | reverse complement strand
TTATAAAAAAAATAATTAATTATAAATCTATAATATATAATATAAATCATTAATTTCAAAACATCTTATTTGTTTCCCATTTGCTACAATTGTAATAATTTTCTAAATATTTAGAGAAATTAGTGTAATTTATAAAAGGTAGGAGAGTAGTATTGTTAAAATAATAAAGCGATGTGTGTAGTATCTTAAAAAGGAGTATGGAGTTAAAGCAGAAAAAAATGTACTTTAGTCCATAAATATTTATTTATTATGAATTTTAATTATACAAAATAAAATAAAATTCATAATTATAATCAGTAACTTTTGTTAAAGAAAAACAAAATTAGGTAGTGTAGCGACAACTAGCCAGGAATTGAAATGAAACGACCCCGTTACATAAAGTCGATGATGTTAAGCCCGAACCTAAACCCAGTACGGTAAACCCCGAGGCCCAAACATCTGTGAGCACGCACCTTCACCGCCACCGGAATCTATTCCATAGTCGCCGAGAACACTTCATCGCTGTTCCGATGCTCTTTTAAGCAGATTTGTGGCCTCCACCCTCCTCCTCCTCTCTATTGCGCAGCGATATCACTAATCCACACGCCTTTTGACGCGAATGAGAAGGTTCACGCGTTTAACGCCGGTAAGTGGAGGAACGAAAAATCCCAAACTATTCAAAATCTCCGTTCCTTTTTCTCTGGCATCGTTCACACTATCGATTCCTCCAATGCAGTATCGGCGCCTTTTGCTTTCGTCTCTGAGCTCAGAATTGCTCGTGGATAAAGGAGAATCATCATTCAACAAATTATTGTCGACTGGCCAATCGTTTTTGCTGGCTCGAGGCACGTTTCTAATTTCTCTTGTTTTTTGCATAATAATTAGTTTTTCGATATTTCTTTTACGGAATTAAATGTTCTGCGTATCAGCTTTGGTCAGTTGCGGTTTCGTCACGAAAACAGAGGAGTCTCTGATTCCGAGAGTACCGTTTAGATATCGTTATTTCCATGCCACAGGTTTGGTTGAATCGAACGTGAATTACATTGTTTTTATTAATATTGGTGATTTGTGATGTCTTATACGTTGAGGTTTTCATTTGATTTCCCTTTTCTGCTTGTAATGTTCCAGGACTGTCCTCTTCGGCTGAGCGAGACTACTACCGAGTTCTTGGTGTTCCTGAAAATGCCAGTCAGGACGAGATAAAGAAGGCATTTCACTTGGTGCGTGAGTATTAGGAATCTCTTGTTTTGAATGGCTTATGACACATATTGATTGATGAAATCTATGCTTGTTAGGCTAGGTAGAGTGAAGGTGAAGTCTATTGGAAGATTGTCATGTTTTGTTAGGGCAATGAGGATGATTCAATTTCATTTAGAACACTTTTTGTAGGAGAGATGAAGTTTCATTTCAATTACTTTGTACTTGGTAACAACAATGGCAAAACACTCTATTCTCAGTCGGAGGAATATTTTTTTTCAATTACATTGTACTTGTTAGGAGTGACACCAATGGCAGATTAGATGATCTATTCTCAGTCACGACAATAATACCAAACCAGGTTTAGCTATAAGGATAGGGAAATCTTATAGTTACTAACCAGGTTTAACTGTTCATATGCTTGTTTCTGACCTATAAAAGACATCTATGGAGGAATATTTTATTGTTAGAGAACTCATGAAGTCTAGACTGGGGAATTTCTTATAAGGATAGGTTTACTTTAAGACTCATCTTTGAGTTCATGTTTAATTTGGTCCTCGATGTGTGTACCAGAGACATAAAAACTATCTGTAAATCATGTTTCCTGTCGACATTATAGTTTTGATTGAGGAAGCAAGGTAGATGTTAACTATAAATTTGGGTTTTGGAGATTGGCATCATAAACAAAGGTTTTTTCTTGAGTAGAAGCGGCACGCAATATTGCAATTTTAGAAAAAAAAAAAAAGGAAAATTACTTGTAAGTAGAAATTGAAAATGTCTAACAGCAACATAGATCAATATTACAGAATGTTTAGGAAATTAATGAAGATGTCACACAAAGGAGAAAACATTGAGAGTTATTTGTGAGCACAAAGCTCCTACCAAGCTAAAAGAGAAGTTTTTTCGTATTTCAGTATTATAGTCAGATTAATTATACTCTATTGTTGGGAATCTTGAGCTTTTAAGAAATAGTGAGAGAGAAAAAAAATGAGAGCAGTAAAAATGAGTTTGTTAAGATGAATGTGTTGTTGTACAAAAAAAAGACATAATACAGGATTATTGTATAAGATATTGGTGGTAACTTAATTGTGACAATGATAGAGGAAAAGATATATAAAATCTGTTTATATGGTTTGGATATGTGCAAAGGCAGCCACTGGTGAGGAAAGTCGATCTCATGGTTTTTACTTTAAGAAGAAGGGACAGAGGGAAGCTAGAATGACATTGGAGGAAATTATTAAAGGGATCTCATGCTGAATAATGTTCCTATGAATTTGGATTTCAACTGAGCCTAATTATATTGTGTTAGCCACTCTTGTGAAATAAAGCTAATTTTGCTAAGCACTGAATTTTCTCTACATTTTACTTCATTTTTATCTAATTTAGGAGGGAAAAATTTTCTGTGAATGGAATAAGAAGTTAAAGCCATTCTCATTTTTGTTCATTATCTTTACTAAAATTATATTTTTTGTAATTAAACTAGTGTTTGAGATTTTCAAAATTAAAATTTTCAATATTTTTTATATTTTAATTTACATATTTTATAACAAGTGAAATAATTCTTCTTCAATATTTCTAAATTTTTATTTTTTCACATTTAACATGTATTACCTATGCACTGGACAGGCTGCCTGCTAGTTTGGTGGCATGGTATTTTTGATATTTCTCTAATGTGTGTGCACTAAGGGGAATTTGAAAGCTTTGTCCCATAATAAAATATGATGTCTTAGTTTTCTATTTTTTCCTTGATATCCCTTATCCCCCAACATCACATTAACTTCATTCATTTCATCTTAATAAACTATAGCAAAGAGAAAAACATTGAGTTGAAACCATGTGTTTTAGAGACAACACAAATGCTTTTTTTTTTTATATTGAGAAATGGAATCCATACAATAAATAGAGGAGATTTGTTATTTTTTAATACTAAAGATATTACTTCGGAATAAATGAAAGTGTCCCTAATAATACATATATAATCTACATATTTTTCATTATATAGAATTTATTGCTTATTTATATAATTATAACACTCTCCTTCAAGTAGGAACATACAAGTTGTATGTGCTTAACTTGCTGTAAATATGATCGAGCCTCGGTCTCTTTAGAGACTTGGTGAATATGTCAACCAACTGTTCACTAGAGTTGGCAAATCTAGTGGTAACATACTAACATCTCCAAACTTCAACTTTTCTTATGAAATAATAATCTACCTTGATATATTTGGTTCTCTCATGAAATATCAGATTAGAGGCAAATGTGCAATGCTACCTAGTTGTCACATTTAAGGTGCATTTGAGAATTTTCTTCAAATTTAAAGCTCTTTGAGGAGTTGTTTTTTTCCATATGAGCTCTCACAAGTGACTAATGCCATTGCCCTCTATTTTGCTTCTACATTTAATCTTGCCACAACATTTTGTTTTTTACTCTTAAGATATTAAATTACCTCCAACAAGAACACAACGGGGTTTCTATTGCTTGGTGACCTTGCCCAATCAGTGTCAAAATACCAAACAATTTGAGTATTTATCTTATCTTCATAAAGGAGGCCTTTTTCCAGAGGCATCTTAATATTTAGGATCCGTATGACTGCAACACAATGGTCTTGATGAAGAGAGTTTAAAAATTGACTTACTATGCTCACTACAAAGGCAATGTCAACATGAGTCATAATGAGGTAATTTAGCTTACCAACTAACCTTTTGTATCTCACAGGTTCAAAATACAGTTTTCCTTGTGCGTGTCCATTGGTGTGTCCATAGACTTAGTATTTAAAATCCCTGTTTCCTCTAGAGTGTCTATAGCATGTTTTTCTCTGAGATATTATGCATGTGAGGACATGAGAGTGGGTGGTTGGCTTGAGTGTTTGTATGGTTAGATGGATTGGCACGACACAATCCAAACTTTGTGCCTGTCAGAGCAAAATGGAGGTTGCTGGAAACTTGCCAGAAAACTCACCGGAGATGGCACCAAAACAGTACACTTGAACCTGATTGAAAGGCTTACCAAAAAGCTCCTTTGGTGAGTGGGTCTGTTGGCCAACATGGTTTTGAAAAAGGCTATATATATCGTGTTTAAACTATAGGATAGAAAGAGATATTTGAGCTGAGATCGTGTGTTTCTGAGATAACATAAATGCTTTATTATATTAAGGAAATGGGATCAATACAAAAAATAGAGGAGATTTGATATCCTCTAACAATAAAGATATGATACTAGAAAAAAATAAAAATGTTACAAATAATACATCTATAATCTAGATATTACTGATTATTTAGGATCTACTTCTTATTTCTATAATCATAACAAAACTTTTCTTGCATCCAGAAAGAAATTAAGCAAAGTCTGAAAACCTAATACATGAAGGCTTAACAATTTCCCTCTGTATTGTCAAAGGGGTATAATTTGTAGATTTCTTTTTGTTCTGCAATTTAATCTGCCAAACTGTTTTTGGAGCTTAGAGCGTACTAAAAATTGTATGTGAGCATTTTGGTTTTCACTATTTCTATATTCCATAACCTCAGTGTTTTGACAACAATATTCCAAAATTAAATGTCTTCTTTTAGTTAATACTTCATCATGCCACACTTTTCTGAGTTGTGCAGCTTGCTAAAAGGTACCATCCAGATGCAAACAAGAATAATCCATCTGCTAAGAGGAAATTTCAAGATATAAGAGAAGCTTATGAGGTCTTTATTATCATTTTATGAAAGTTTAATTTTTTCTCTTACATTTTCAGACATGTTTACCCCTCCCTTCTTCCGGCTACATTGTTTATGGTCTAAACTAATTAGTTAACAATATATTTTTCACTTGCTGTTTTGCTATGTAATTTCAGACATTGAGAGACTCTAAAAAGAGAGCACAGTATGACGAGGTAGTCTTTTTTGCATATACTTTCAAACTTTAAATTTGATATATTAGTTACTGTTCATAATTTCTAGAGCTTCAATTGGTTAAAGCTGTTCAAAATTTCTTTAATTCATAAATAACTCTTATTAATGTTGACTTAACTAATATTTTTTCCATTATTTTCTCCAATGAACCCTTTTTTCAATTGAAGATGCATACTCGTGGTTCAGAAGATACAGAATATGATCATGGTGATGCAGAAAGGTTTAGAAATGCTTATCGTTCTCATTTTTCGGATTCATTTCATAAAGTATTCTCTGAGGTATTTTTTTGCTCCCATAATTACGTTTTCTTTTATTAATTAATAAATTAATTAATTGAATATATATTATCTTGGTCATGTGACTATGTATGAATGGTCAAAATTGGTTTTGCTTGATTTATTATTGACCATCCATTGAATGGTCACGATCACTTCTTCTCTTAGCTTGCTTGTATGCTCTTACGTAATACACACCTTCTTTCTTTCTCTCTCTCTCTCTCTACACACTAGTGCACACACACATTCTTTATGTTTTTGGATTCATTTCGTAGAAGTTTTTGAAGAGGAAATCTCATAATTTCCTTGATATAACAGATATTTGAAGAATCAACTACTCAATTCTCATCAAATATAGAGGTTAGCTTAACCCTTGTTTCTCTGTAGTTTGAAATATATTCCTAGTTTTCCAAACTTAATTGTTTGCTTAATGCTATGCTGATAGGTGGACTTGTCTCTTACTTTCTCAGAAGCAGCAAGAGGATGCACCAAGCACGTGTCATTTGATGCATTAGTTCCCTGCGATTATTGCAGTGAGTAAAGTTAATATATCTGGGAATTAGGAAAGCTTTGTTTATTTTCCATTTGTTATTATTGGTTTAGGAAATGACAAAATATTTTTTCATGAGTAAATTTTGATTACAAAAGAAGTTTAGCACATAATCTTGGTACATAATGATAACCCAATTTGATGCCAAACACTTTCATTGTATTAATCCAGATGGGCAGGGCCATCCTCTTGATGCCATTCCAAAAGTTTGTCCAACATGCAGGGGCTTAGGTCGAGTAAGTGCCTTGAAAAATCAATTTTGATTATTAAAATGACAATTATTTTTTAGCAAAATTTGAATCATCATGACTCATGAGTCAATTTCTTTTTGCAGCATTAGAGTTATCAGTTATTACTTGTTATATTATTTAATCTTGGTTGTGCTGTATTTTGCCAGGTTACAATCCCCCCATTTACATCCACATGCATAACTTGTAAAGGATCAGGCCGAATCATTAAGGTATTTCATGAATGTCATGTCAAGTAGTCTTGTATCGTTGGTTATCTATTTTGTGCCATAATCTTTCATAATTTTGTATTTTCTCTATCTAATTGGTGCAGGACTTTTGCATAACATGTAGAGGATCTGGGGTGGTTGAAGGGGTTAAAGAGGTTAAAGTTACTATACCAGCAGGTTGGTTCTTGATACTTGTGACAAAGTTACCTGAAGTTGTATGTTGGTTAGAGCTCATCAATGTACAACTTGGTTGTTGTTGTAGTAGCTTCTTGTTCACATTGGAAATTCTTTACTTACAGATAATCATTTCAACCCATGTTTCATTTTTGTGTTCAAGTTTAATATGGAATGGAATAGCCTTTGGTCCTTTTTAAGGTGTTAATTGTTATGTAGAAGAATATTTCATGCACGGAAAGTTTTACTCATGCTGCTGACCTGCCCTGTGTAGGTTTTGTTTACATTCTTATCATAGTTTTCTATGAGTTGGTAGGTGTGGATTCGGGTGATACAATCCATGTGCCAGAGGGTGGGAATGCTGCTGGAAGTGGAGGCCGACATGGAAGTTTATACATTAAAATAAAGGCAATTTTCTGCCCAAATATCCTGTCTAGAGCTCACAATGTGCTATCTGCTGGCCTATTAATCTGTGGTTTTAACCAAATTTATCATTTTAGAGGGAAATAGTGCTTGTTTGGGAAGCACGCACAATGAATTCTTCCTTAATGTGACACATTTCATTATAAAATCTGTAAGATTCATTTGGGCACGCATCATAATTATCTTCAACAGTTCAAAATTAGTTCTACTCAACTTAAAAATTAACAAGCCTTTAGACACATTAGATTTATGATGTGGCAGAGGGGCATTTTGGCAAGCTGGGGCCAGTGCCTCCCTAAATAGCCTGAAAAGTTATTAAAGAAAATATTAATTCTAGTTAAACATCAGGCTAGCTTCCTCAAAGTACTTTTTTTTTTCATGTAACTTGCTTCATTGTAAGTTCAAAACTGTATTAGAAACTGTAAAACCTTGCGTCACTTAATGTACAATGCTTGGCCTCCTTAACTCATAAGTATTTGCTTCATACAGGTTTCGTTCTTTTCATATTTAGGCATTCTTGCTCTAGTATCTCTACACACTAAAAAGTATATTCTTCTTAACATACATAATAGAGTTGTTGTTCGCTTTGGTCATCCAAAGACGCATTTAACAAAATTGCTCTTATAGGTACTGTTGACTTTAAATTAGTCCTTCAATGAAAATTATTACCATCAATAGTCCTTCTCGAAACCAATTCTGACACTGTATTCATGAATAGAACAGTATAACATCATGTAAGACTATGGATGTCCAAAATGGAAATTGAATCAATATTTCATAAATTTAAATAACTTAAAAAGTTTTTATGTTTTGTTAGATTGTTATGCTTTCTTTGATGAAATGGTTTCAAGAATTCTTTTGTAAAGTTTGAATTTACTTCATAAGTTAAACCCTGAACACCTTAAGAATTGTGTCATAAGTGAAAACTCTTGATACAAGTTTCTTTTTCTTTGGCCTGCTCTATAAAAAATGTCTAACTCTTTCCTAGGATTCATAGGTTATTTCCTCAAAAAGTTATTTACCAGTAGTCTAGTTTGGGTCAGGTAAGTGCAACATCATAGAAGTGCTTTGTTTTATTATGGAGGCAATTTTTATAATGCAGTAGCATATCTCAGTATTCTTTTCCCATCTTTATCATATGCCACTGTTTAAAAATTAAACCAGGAATATGTTTTCTGCTATAGTACTATTACATGTTTGTTTGTTGTGGAAAATTATGTTCTATAATTCTATTCTTATTTAAGCATATTTTTTTTTTTTCTGTTGATATAGGTGGCTGAGGATTCAATCTTTATCAGAGATGGTGCAAATATCTACGTGGAGTCTAATATTAGCTTTACACAGGTGAGAACTAGATCTGTTCTACACTTCCATTATTTTTGGATGTCTAACCATCTAATTAAAGAGGAGAAAGACCTGAACGCTGATATAACACCAATTGATATGCTGGAGAAGAGTAATATTAAATCTTACAGAATACAGCAAATACAGCAGAGTTTTCTTACAGAATACAGCAAATACAGCAGAAAAAAAGTTGTCCATGTTTCTAAAAAACAATTAACATGTATATATTTCTCATGCTAAAGGACTGCACATCTCAAGTGTGACACTAGATATTTGGATGATCTAATTGCAAGTGCAATGTAGACCTAACAAAATCTTTTTAAGATAGACTTTGATACTTAACTCAATCTTAGATAATTGACTTGTAAGGTGATAATTACTCTCATATATTGTATATTGACACTATCTTTGGTCGATATGAGATTTTCAACAAAAGCAATGGTGTTCCTCTCCTGTTGCTTGAGAGCAGTTAGGCCACTGTGTTCATTTACTTGAAGAAAACTCAGATAATAAAGCCACACACTTAAGAAGTTAATCGGCATGTAGTGATCAAAGAAAGTGTTGAAATGAGTATCTCCTGATCTTCAGTCTTTCGGCTTGAGGAAACAGATTTACGCATATTGCATGAAGTTGTTTAGCTTTAGTTCCATATCTTCATCAGATTAGACAGCTGCAAATATCTATTATGTAATCTTGTACAGTATTGATTACAGCATACATGTTCTTCTATGTCTAAGTCATCCTGCTAACATACAAATCTGTTAGTTCTGCAAATTGACTAAAATTCTGTAACAGTGGCTATTTCACATTTTAGGTGTGCTTAATTATAACAATTCTGTTTTTCCATTACATGAATTTTGTTAGAAAATATTATTTAAACGGGTCCCACTCCAAGACACTTGCACATACCATCTTTTGCATCTTAATTATCTGATTGACAGTGCACCTAAGTTTGTATCAGTGTTATTAATCGAACAAAAGCGTTAATATTGCAGGCTATTCTTGGTGGCGAAGTTGAGGTGCCTACTTTATCTGGGAAGATGCAATTAAAAGTAAGTCAAGATTTATTTTAAAAATGGTATTCTTTTTTTTGCAAAGAGAAGTTTAGAGGAGTGGAGTATGCCCCATTTCAAGGTCAAGGGATGTTAATTATAGATCACTTACCAATGAATCCCTTCACCTTTTACTGATATTATTTTATCTTTTCCTGTTGAGTGATTTTAGACAACATCAATATAATATTTTTATTAGACTGAAATTGAAATGATATATAAGATTAGCATACCCCTTTTTTTCTTGTACCAGGTTTTCTTCACATGAGTGACTTGAGAGACGGCTTAAACCTCCAGAATGTTGGAATATATGAAAATATATTTTCACATCATATCTTAGATTATCTCTGATGATTAGTCTCCCCTATGCTCCCTACGTTTTTTAGGATAGATTATTATATTCCTGTTTTATGGTTTGTTTCCCTAACTAATTGGGATTATATTAGTATAAAGAAGAGTTAATGTTTCTAGGTTTTTTGATCACACTAATATGTACATTGCAATGCATCATAATTGATTGATAGAATCCAGTGTTTCAATCTCTCTTCTTTCCTCTAACCTTTAATCCCATAGGTTTTAAAATGTACAATACAACAGTGTACACAATTAAATCCATAGTAGTCAATCACGTGCAAAAGTTGCACAATAGGACAGAAGTGGAGGAGCTCCAGGATGTGACAGAAGGCTCATTTATGACGTGCTTTTGTGTAGTGCCCATTGTAATATTTGTTGTCAAAATGATAACATTTTTTGTATTCCAAATTTATGTTCTAAATCTTAATGCTCAAGGGATACCTTTTGGTGGGTGAAAAACAAGCCTGGCTCTTTGTTAGTTAACGGGTTATTCAATTAGTGAGTCCAGTGGCTGATGATGTATATAAAATAGACATAGGGATTGAGAGTTGGGTCATACATCGTGTGAGAATTTGTAAAGGAATTGAGAGAGAATTGGTCCTTTTGAAAGTCCATAGTGTTCTTAATAAAATTCATTTATTCACTTGTATCTGAACTGATATCTATCATTTTCTTCCAATCATCATTGACTTTCAACTTCCTAGAGTTATTGTTCGCATGACTGCTTGTTTTTTACCATATTTTTTCTAATATTCTGTGATTCTGTTACCCTCAGATACCCAAGGGCGTTCAACATGGACAACTTCTGGTATTAAGAGGCAAAGGTTAAATGAAATGTTCTCTTACGGACAGTTTTTGTAATGAGTTTTAGTCCTTCTGAAAAGTATATTTACCATAGTTGTTGATGCAGGACTTCCAAAGCATGGGTTTCTTGTACATCATGGGGATCAATATGTACGGTTTCGTATTAACCTTCCCATGTACGCCCCTTGCACTCATCTTTTGTTTTAGTGTAACTTCAAATGAGGAATGTGCTATTTATAATGTAAAGAAGCAATAAGATGTTTTTCCTTATAATATTGTTTTGATTTCAATTCATTATGGATTTTGGTCGATATTATGATATTGTGGAAAGTGGACTACATTATTGCGACACTCCTATTTCCCTTTAGTTGTTTGTTGTTGGCATTAAGCAGAATTAGCCTTTCCTAATAACTGGGATTTGATTAATTACATTTTATTGCTGTATCATGTATTCATTATTCTGTAGTTATAAATTCATGTGCATGTACTGTTTGTGGCACACAATTACTTAATCCTAGTGTGGTATCAGTACTCTAGGAAGACCTCCTTACCTAGTCAACCCTAATTTCCCCAAAAATTGCCCTATCCCTAGCTGGAAACATAACCATTGCATCTTCTGCCTCCTTGGGTGGACTGGTGGTTTCTGATTTTTTGCCGACTAGTTATCAAATATGAACATGTCTTTAATATTGGGTATACTTGAATTTGAATGTGATAAAAATCAGTGAGTTGCTTGCTTAGCTGATATATTATATATATATATATATATATATAT